>RCNI01001198.1_pt1 | contig 15039 bp, 12 predicted proteins | sample 2041151 | NCBI WGS metagenome assembly RCNI01 (sample SAMN09708214, study PRJNA481090) | feces metagenome | isolation source: feces | place: Antarctica: Albino Rookery | reverse complement strand
CGCCGCAGGGAGTCCTTTTCGATGTCCTGCACATTGATGCCGTCATAGGTAATGGTGCCGGACTGAATTTCGTAAAAGCGGTTGATGAGGTTGGTAATGGTGGTCTTGCCGGCTCCGGTGGAGCCAACAAAAGCAATCTTCTGACCGGGCTTTGCGTACACATCAATGTGGTGGAGCACTTCCTTCTCCGGGAGATAGCCAAAGCACACATCGCGGAAGCGCACTTCCCCTTTCAGCTCCACCAACTGGGCCGAGCCGTCGGGCTGAGGCACCTTCCACGCCCAGCGGTGCTTTTCGCCTGCGCCCTCGGTGAGGACGCCGTTCTCCCGGTGGGCGGTCACCAAGGTGACCTTGCCCTCATCCTGCTCCGGCGGAGCGTCCATCACGGCGAACATCCGCTCCGCACCGGCAAGGGCGGAGAGCAGGGTGGTCATCTGCATGGAAATCTGGTTCATCGGCTCAGAGAGCTGCTTGGTATACCCCAAAAACACCACCAGACCACCCACATCAAAGCCAGCCAGCAGGGCCAGCGCACCGCCCACACAGGCGGTGACCGCAAAGCCCACATTGGAAAGCTGAGCCGTCACCGGGAAAATGACGGTGGTATAGAAGGTGGGCGGCGTCCCGGAAATTCTCGTTCCGGCGGTTGAACTCCTGCCGTGCCGCCTGCTCGTGGGTGAAGGCCTTGATGACCTTCAAGCCCTCCACATCCTCCTGAATGCAGCCGTTCAGTGCGCCGAGGGTGGTCTGCTGCTGCCGATGGTTTTCCCGGCCCAGTCCCCCCAGCTTCCGGAAGGAGAACATCACCGCCGCCAGCACGGCTGCCGTGATGAGGAACAGCAGGGGATTCAAAATCGCCATCATCAGCACGGTGGCTGCCACGGTGAGGATGCTGGACAGCAGGGCCACCGGGCTTTCGTCCAAGGCGCTCTGCACCCGGTCGGCGTCGTTGGTGAAGCGGCTCATCAGCTCCCCGTGGGGGTGCCGGTCGAAGTAGCTGAGGGGCATATCCTGTAATTTCTCAAAGAGGTCCCAGCGCAGCCGATTACAGCCACGGTGGGCCATCTGGGCGAGGAAATGATACTGGAGATAGACGGAAACCGCCATCACGGCATAGCATCCCACCAGCGCCAGCGCACCGGGCAGCAGGATGGGCAGCACCGTCTCTCCCTGCATGGCCGCTTCCGTCAGGCCGTTGATGATGGGGCGGAGCACATACATGCCCGCCACGCCGGAGGCACTGCTCAAAAGGGTGAAGAACACCGTCGCCGCCGCCATCCACGGGTGATAATACAGCATATACTTCAGCACCCGAAGGGTCGTGGCCTTGAGGTTTCGGGGCTTTTGGTACTTCCCCCCCTGAGGGGTGGTGGGCGCTTCCGGCGGCTGGTTCTGCTCCGGAGCCGGTCGCTCCTGTTTCTTTTTCTCTGCCATTACTCACCCACCCCTTCCTGCTGGGACCAGTAGATTTCCTGATAGATGGCACTGCTTGCCATCAGCTCATCGTGGGTGCCGCTGGCCACAATGGTGCCCTCGTCCAGCACAAGGATGCAGTCCGCATCCCGGACGGAGCTGATGCGCTGGGCAATCAGCAGCACGGTGGTGTCCTTCCGATGGGTGCGGAAGGCGGCTCGGATTTTCGCCTCGGTGGCGGAGTCCACAGCGGAGGTGGAATCGTCCAGAATGAGGATTTCCGGCTGGCGCAGGATGGCCCGGGCGATGCAGAGCCGCTGCTTCTGACCGCCGGACACATTCACGCCGCCCTGCTCCAGCTGGGTGTCGAACCCGTCGGGGAAGGACTGGATAAAGTCATAGGCTTCGGCGTCCTTTGCCGCCTGAATGAGCTGTTCCTCGGTGGCGTGTTCGTCGCCCCAGAGGAGATTTTCCCGGATGGTGCCGGAAAACAGCACATTGTTTTGCAGCACCATGCCCACACGGCTGCGCAGCTCCTCCAGCGGATAGTCCCGGACATCCATGCCGTCCAGCAGCACCCGGCCGCCGGTGACATCGTAGAATCGGGGAATCAGGTTGACCAGAGAGGACTTGCCGGTGCCGGTGCCGCCCACCAGAGCCACCACCTGACCGGGCTTGGTGGCAAAGCTGACCCCGGTCAGCACATCATCTCCCGTGCCGGAGGCGGTATAGCGGAAGCTGACATTCTGAAATTCCACCCGGCCCTCTCTGGGCGGCAGGATTTTCGCCGTGCCGTCGGTGATTTCCGGCTCGGTGTCCAGCACCTCGAACACCCGCTTGGCGCAGGCGCTGGCACGGACATAGTGCAAGAGCGCAAAGGCCAGCATCATAATCGAAATGAGAATATTGGAGATGTAGGTGATAATGCTGGTCAGCTGACCGATTTTCAGCTGCTGTCCCAGCACCATCTCGCCGCCGAAGTACAGCACCAGCGCCGTGACACAGGCCAGACCCAGCATCATGATGGGGTCCAGCAGGATGATCCGCAGCACTGCCGCCAGACCGGACCGGGTCAGCGCATCGTTGGCCGCTCCGAACTTGCCCAGCTCGTAGTCCTTGCGGACGAAGGATTTCACCGCCCGGATGCCCACCAGCGTTTCCTGCACCTTCTCGTTCAGCTCGTCGATGCGCTTCTGCATCCGGGCGAACAGCCGGTGGCACTTGGACACGATGAGACCCACTGCCGCCGCCAGAACAGGCATGCAAATCACCAAAATAATCCCCAGCTTCCACTCCAGCCGGAACACCACCACCAGCGCTACCACCAGCTGGCTCAGACAGCGGAACAGCATCCGCACGCAGATGGTGACGAAGTTCTGGATGTTGGTCACATCGTTGGTCAGCCGGGTAATCAGGCTGCCGGCGGAAAACCGGTCAATGTCACCGAAGGAAAACTTGCTGATCTGCTCAAACTCCGCCCGGCGCAGGTTGTAGCCCACCCCGTTGGAGGCAATGGACATGCTCCGAGCCGCTCCGATGCCCAGCACCAGCGAAATTCCCGCCAGCACCACCATCCAGCCGCCCATCCGCAGCACTACGCCCATTCCGGCGTGGAGGTCCGGATTCCGAATGCCCTCGTCGATGATCTTCGCCATCAGCAGCGGCAGCAGCAGCTCGCAGATGGTTTCCAGCACCACAAACAGAGGGCTGAGAAACACATGGCGCTTATATTCGCCCGCAAATGAAAAAATGCGTTTTATCATAGCTTCTCTCCTTTTCCTGCCGTCCGCTCGCCCGGCGGCAGGCGCTGTGCGCCCGGTCGGCGCACTTCTATCTTGCAAAAACCCCGTTCAGCGGGACAACTTTCCCCTTCCCGGCACAAAAGAATAGAACAAATGTTTGCATTTCCCTGATTTGTATGGTATGATACAGAAAAACCATCGTAGTCAGGAGGGAGCACATATGAATCAGCTGTCACCCAAGCAGGAGCGGATTTATGACTTCATTCTCTCTTTTACCCGTGAAAACGGATATCCGCCTTCCGTGCGTGAAATCGCCGAGGCCGTGGGGCTGAAAAGCCCCTCCACCGTCCACTTCCACCTGAAAAGTCTGGAGGAGGCCGGGGTCATTTCCCGTGGCGCCGGCAAGACCCGTGCCATCACCGCCGTCCATCCCAGAGAGGAACCTCCCGTATCCGATGAGGACCGCATCCCGGTGCTGGGCAATGTCGCCGCCGGTGCGCCCATCCTCGCCGAAGAGCTGGTGGAGGAGTACATCCCCTTTGAAACCCACGGAGAGGCCTGCTTTGCCCTGCGTATCCGAGGGGAAAGTATGATCGGCATTGGCATCCTGCCCGACGATCTGGTGATCGTCCGCCGTCAGGAAACCTGCGGCAACGGGGACATCGTGATCGCCCTCATCGGGGACGAAGCCACCTGCAAGCGCTTCTCCCGGAAAAACGGTCACATCTGGCTGCTGCCGGAAAACCCGGAGTACCAGCCCATCGACGGCACCTTTGCCCGGATTTTGGGCAAGGTGATCGGTTTGCAGCGCCGCTACTGAGCGACCGATATTTCAAGCACCTCGGACGAATGCCGTCCGGGGTGCTTTTTTGCTCCAATGACAAACATCCCCCTCACTGCGGCCTGCAAATGAGGGGGACGAACTGTGGTGTTCTTATCGTTCGATCAAACCTTGCCGTACATAAACAAGTCGCACTTCAGCATACCGTTATAGAGCTTGCGCTTTTTGACCGCCTTCATGCCGAGGCAGTCCTCAAACTCCGTATGGCTGGAGAGAATGCTCACTCTCCAATCCGGGGGCATCCGCTTGACCACCTGACCGAACTGGCGGTAAAGCGCACCGGCCTCCTTCTTCTCCAGAAGCCGCTCACCGTAGGGGGGATTGGTCACCAGACGACCGTACTTGCCCTCCCCGTGGAAGTCCATGGCGTTGGCCACATCAAAGCGGACGATGTCCTCCACCTCTGCCTTTTCCGCATTGGCTCGGGCAATCTCCACCGCATGAGGGTCAATGTCGCCGCCCCAGATGTCGTACTTGCCGTGGAACTGCTTGTCGAGTGCCTCCTCCACTGCATCCATCCAGTACTTGGAGGGGATGGTGTCCCACTTCTGGGCCGCAAAGCTGCGGTTCAGACCGGGGGCACGGTTCTGGGCAATCAGCGCCGCCTCGATGGCGATGGTGCCGCTGCCGCAGAAGGGGTCCCGGAAGGGGTCCAGTCCCTTGTAGCGGCTCAGAATGACCAGTGCCGCCGCCAGCGTTTCCCGGAGCGGAGCCTCCACGCCCACCGCACGGTAGCCACGCTTATACAGGCCCTCGCCGGAGGTGTCCAGCATAATGGACACATGATCCTTCAAAATAGAGAACTGGATCTGGGTGCGGTAGCCGGTTTCCGGCAGCCACTCCATGCCGTAGGCCTCGGAAAGGTGCTGGCTGACTGCCTTTTTAATGATGGACTGGCAGGCAGGCACACTGTGGAGCTGAGAGGAGATGGAGTAGCCCTTCACCGGGAACTCGCCGTCCTGAGCGATCCAATCCTCCCAGTCGATCTTCTTGACCCCCTGAAACAGCTCCTCAAAGCTGCGTGCCTCGAACTCCGCCAGCACCAGCTGGACCCGGGCGCCGCAGCGCAGCCACAGGTTGAAGCGGGGAATGTCCGCCAGTGTGCCAAGGCAGGTCACATGACCGTTGTCCGCCCGCACCTCGGAGGCGCCCAGCCGCTTCAGCTCGTCCGATACAATCTTTTCCAGTCCCATCAGGCAGGGAACCACAAATTTCAACTGTTCCATAGGTAAAACCTTTCCCGTTTTCTTCGTAAATTCTTAATAGGCTAAGTATAACCAATTATGCCAAAAAGTGCAATTGTTTCGTAGACAATCCCATCGAATCCTGCTACAATGTGGGCAAGCAATCCAAAGGAGGTGTATCCATGTCCCTAGTTGTTTACTTCTGGCTGGCAGGTGTGCTGCTTTTCTCCCTCATCGAGTGGATTTCTGCAACCACCATTGACACTGTATGGTTTGCCATCGGTTCCTTTGCCGCCATGCTGGTGGCGCTGTTCACAGACAACCTGACGGCTCAGGTCGTGGTCTTTTTGATCGTGAGCCTGATCTCGGTGCTGCTGCTGCGTCCGCTGGTGAAAAAACACATCAATCCCCACACCGTCCCCACCAATGCCGATCAGCTCATTGGCGCTGCCGCTACCGTCACTCAGGCGGTGAATAATGTCAAAGCGGTCGGTCAGGTAAAAATCAAGGGGCAGGTCTGGACCGCCCGGAGCGAGGATGACACCGTCGCTTTGGAAGAAGGCACTCTGGTCACCGTCGTCCGTCTGGAAGGCGTGAAGGCCATCGTCCGTCCTGCGTCCCACGCGGAATAACAGAGAGGAGTTTTTATCTATGCTGATTTTCTTCACCGTTCTGATCGTCTTGGTCATCCTCTTCATTGCTCGATGCACCAAAATCGTCCACCAGAGCCAAGCTTATGTGGTGGAGCGTCTGGGCGCATTCCACGATGTGTGGGGCGTCGGCGTTCACTTCCGCCTGCCCTTCGTGGACCGCTGCTCCCGTCCCATCTCCCTGAAGGAGCAGGTGGTGGACTTCGCTCCCCAGCCCGTTATCACCAAGGACAATGTCACCATGCAGATCGACACCGTCGTGTTCATGGAGATCACCGATCCCAAGCTGTATATGTACGGCGTGGAGCATCCCATGCCCGCCATTGAGAACCTCACCGCCACCACCCTGCGTAACCTGATCGGTGAGCTGGAGCTGGACCAGTCCCTGACCAGCCGTGACCTGATCAACGCCAAGATGCGCTCCATTCTGGACGAAGCCACCGACCCTTGGGGCATCCGTGTCAACCGTGTGGAGCTGAAGAACATCATCCCGCCCAGAGAGATTCAGGACGCCATGGAGCGTCAGATGAAGGCGGAGCGTGAGCGCCGTGAGACCCTGCTGCAGGCCGAAGGCCAGAAGCAGAGCCAGATTCTGGTGGCCGAAGGCGAGCGCCAGAGCGTCATTCTCCGTGCTCAGGCCGCCAAGGAAGCTGCCATCATGGAGGCTGAGGCCAAGGCCGCTGCCATCCTGAAGGTCAAGGAAGCAGAAGCCGAAGGCCTGCGTCTGCTGACCGCTGCCAACCCCAGCAATGCCGTCATCCAGCTGAAGAGTCTGGACGCCTTCGCCGCCGCTGCCGACGGCAAGGCCACCAAGATCATCATTCCCAGCGAGATTCAGGGTCTGGCCGGTCTGGCCGATGGCATCGTGGAAGCCGTCAAGGATGTAAAGAAGTAAATTTTCCACAACAAATCCCACAATCAGGCATCGGAGTTCTCCGATGCCTGATTTTTTTGCTCTCGTGAAGGGGGCTTTTCGCTGCCTGTGGGCAGACGCAGAATGGAGCCGCAGAGACGCATTTTCGCCCGTTTCCCGTCCTTTTGTGCGTCCCCCCTGTCATTCTGAGCGGTTCCCCCCTGTCATTCTGTGCGCCAGCGAAGAATCTTTGCCGCCAGAAGCTGCTTCGACTCGCTGCGCTCTCTCAGCAGAACAGGGCAAGGCCATTCCGTGCGTCCCTCCTGTCATTCTGTGCGGTTCCCCCTTGTCATTCTGAGCGCCAGCGAAGAATCTTCACCACCAGAAGCTGCTTCGACTCGCTGCGCTCCCTCAACAGGACAGGGCAAGGTCATGCGGGGCATTTTTTAGCACCAATGAAAAAGTGCTCGCTTTTCCCAGAAAACTCAGGTAAACTAGGCGTATAGATGCAAAAAACGCCGCAAACCACAAAGGAGGGCTGACAATGAAGAAAATCGCACTGCTGGTCTACCCGGAATTCAGCTTGCAGGAGGTTATGAACCTTTCCCGGCTGTTCCGATGGGATTTTGACCGCTTGACCGAAGTGATTGCCACCTCACCCGCTCCCGTCACCAGTGAAGAAGGCATTCAAGTGCTGCCCCGAAAAACCACCGACGAATTTCGTTTGGACGACTATGATTGCCTCATTCTGCCGGGGTGCAGCGACTATACTGAAGTCGTAAAAGACAAGAAAATCATTGATTTTCTGCACGCTTTCAAAGGAAACACCGACTTCCCCATCGGCGCCATCTGCTCCGCACCGCTGTTTTTGGCCCGGGCCGGGCTGCTGGAACACAAGCCCTTTACCGCTTCCCTTTTCATGGAATGTTTCGATTTTTGCCCATTTCTGGAACGGGATCAGTATGTGGCGGCACCGCTGGTGGTGTCCGGCAACCTTGTGACCGCCGGCGGCAACAACTTCAACGGCTTCGCCGTGGCTATGGCCCATCTGTTGGGGCTGGACTGCCCCGACCACATCTTCAGCGGCTACATGGACGACTGGACCCCCGACGACTACGACATACATCTTCCCCCCGAAGCGGTGGAGGAGCTGGCGGCCCTGTTTGCCGACTTTTAATGACAAAAGACGCAAAAAAGACAGCATTCGGAACTCCGAATGCTGTCTTTTGTTTTTGAATGGAAGTTACACCACACGGCGGAAGGTCAGGCCGGTACGGTTGGGGTTGACATTGGAAATGACGGTGCCCCACTTCTTACCGGCGGCATTGACATACTTGCCGTTGCCGATGTAGATGCCGATATGGCTGCCGGACATAGAGCTGCTGGTGTAGTAGAAGATCAGATCGCCGGGGCGAGCCTCAGAGTAGCTCACTGCGGTGCCGCATCTGGCCTGCTCCTGAGAAGTACGGGGCAGGTAGACGCCATACTGACGGAACACGGCCTGCACGAAGCCGGAGCAGTCTGCGCCGGTGGTCAGGCTGGTGCCGCCCCAGACATAGGGCAGCTTGCCCACGAAGGTGCAGGCATAGTTGGCAATATCCACACCAAGACCGGAACCGGAGGGAGCAGGAGGCTTGCTTGCGCCGCTGTTACCAGAGCTGCTGCTATTGCCGGAGCTGCCATTATTCTTGTTGGCCTCTTCCTGCTTCTTCTTCTCTTCTTCCTGTCTGCGTTTTTCTTCTTCCTGCTTGCGCTTCAGCTCTGCCAGACGCTGGCGCTCAGCTTCCAGCTCAGCCTCACCGGAGACGATATCCTCCTCCAGATCCTCGCTGTCGCCCTCCAGCTGAGTGAGCTTGTCCTCATAGGTCGCATGGTTCTCAGCGATCTCAGCCAGCAGCTCCTGCGTGCGCTTTTCAGCCTTCTCGACGCCGTCCAGCTGATCCTCCAGCTGACCCAGAGCCACATCCAGAGCGGCCTTTTCGTCGTTCAGACGGGCCTCGGTATCGGCCACTTCCTGACGAGCCTCCTCCAGCTGGGTCACCACATCGTTATCATAGGTAGCGACGCTGTGGACAAAGCTGAGGCGGTCCAGAAGATCGGAGAAGCTGGCGGACTCGAACAGGATGGACCAGTAGTTCAGGCTGCCGGCCTCTTCCATGTCACGCACACGATCGCAGAAGAGCTTGTAATACTCCTCACTCTTCTTCTGAGCCGCTTCCAGCTCCACCTGGGTTTCAGCAATGCGAGTTTCATAGTCGGCAATGTTGTCCTGCGTGGTGGTGATCTCAGCGGAGAGGGTGTCCATCTGCTTCTGATAGACCAGAACCTGATCCAGAGCAGAGTCCTTCTGGTTTTCCAGATCGGCGATCTCGTCTTCCAGCTGGCTCATCTGGCCCTTCAGTTCTTTCTGCTTCTTCTTCATCTCGTCCACTTCGGACTGCGTGACTGCACCCACGGCAGGGATGCAGGTCACGAGAATCAGACCGGTCATAATCAGGGACAAAATACGACGGCCAATTTGGCCGTGATGATACTTATTCATTGGCAATCACTCTTTCGGTATCCGTTTGGGTGTTTATGTCTACCGTAATTTTAACAAAGGCATATCTCACTGTCAAGCAAATAGAGTCAGAAAGTTACAGAGAAGTTACATTCTTAAGAATTGTCCCCAGAACGCCCGAATCCCCGGAAATTCCGTCGAATTTTCGAATATTTTGTGATGTGAATTATGCCGACCACAACTGCTTGTGGGCTTGGCGTCGTGGTGAAACCGACAACCAAAATCAGCATAAGAAAATCCCCCCAAATACTCTTTGGGGGGACCTTCTTATTAGAGAGAGAAAAGAGAGAGAGAGATGTTTTCACCAGTCCTTTGGACTGACTATATCGTATAATAGATTCGTGTCTGTTTCATGTCCAAATTATGAAGCTTTTGTAAACACACCGCACTTTTTTCCCCTTAATTTCTTAATTATCCCTTAATTATCCTTTTAATCCAAAGAATTTGAGTGCATTTTCTGTGGTGAAGGCTTCCACCTGTTCCGGCGTGACCCCTCGAATCTCCGCGATTTTATCCCGAATATAGGGTAAATTCCGGCTGTCGTTCCGTTTGCCCCGGTTGGGCACCGGCGCAAGATAGGGGGAGTCGGTCTCCAGCATGATCCGATCCTCCGGAAGCATGGCAATCACTTCCAGCGCCTTCCGGGCGTTTTTGAAGGTGACCACTCCGGTAAAGCTCAGGTTCCAGCCCAGCCGCACCAGCATTTTGGCGTCCTCGGTGGAGCCGGAATAGCAGTGGAACACGCCCCGGACCTTGGGGAACTCCCGGATGATGGACATACTGTCCTGATGGGCGTCCCGGTCATGGACGATCACCGGCAGATTCAGCTCCTGCGCCAGCGCCAGATGGTCCCGGAAGCACTTCTTTTGCAGGTCCCGATCCGGGTTGTCCGGCCAGTGGTAGTCCAGTCCGATCTCACCGATGGCCACCACCTTGTCCCGATGGTTCCGAGCCAGCTCCGCAATCTCCGCCAGCCGCTCCTCATTGTAGGCTCCGCACTCCTCCGGCTGATAGCCCACGGCGGCGTACACATGGGGGTGAGCGAGGGCAATCTCCACCGCCTTGCGGCTGGAGTCCACATCACAGCCCGGGTCCACCACCCAGCCGACCCCGTTTTCCGGCAGAGCGTCCAAAAGTGCGTCCCGGTCCTCGTCAAACTGAGCGTCATCATAATGGGCATGGGTATCAAACAGCATTCTTTTTCGCATCCTTTCCAGCCCAAATGATGGGCAGTACACATCTATAATATAGCAATTCCACGAGTTATACACAAGTCTATTTGGTTTTTCCACAGTTGTCAACCGGGCACTTTTTCCAAAAGGTGTCAGAAACCGTAGTTTTATCCCTTTTTTGCCGTTTCTTTCAGTTCCATTATCCTCTTTTGCAAAAGCTGTGGAAAACCCGGTGGATAAAGTGGATAACTTTTATTTTTCCGGAATTCTCCGCTCCCTCGCTTGACTTTTCAGAATGGGAGTGTTACCATGATTCATATTTGAACAGGCTTTGATGGGGACGAAACCGCAGGAAAGTCCACAGAGAGGGATGCCATTGGCTGGAAGCATCCCGGCGGAACTCGGCATAACCACCCCGGAGCCGTGCCATCAAAAATGGTACCGGGTGCGCCCGTTACAGCGGCAATCAAGCGGCCCTTCGTTGGGAGGGCAAGCAGGGTGGAACCGTGGAATACGATTTGTCAGTTGTATCTCACCCCTGATCTTTCAGGGGTGGGATTTTTTTATTGCCGCCCCCGATCAAAAAGGAGGAAACAATATGAGCGAAGAAAACATCTACACCTTTGAAAACGAGGAGTACCGCCGCACCTACTGGCACACCTGCTCTCATGTGCTGGCTCAGGCCGTCAAGCGCCTGTGGCCGGAAGTGAAGCTGGCAATCGGCCCTTCCATCGACAACGGATTCTACTATGATCTGGATTCTCCCTTCGCCTTCACCCCTGAGCATCTGGAGCAGATCGAGGCAGAAATGCGCAAGATCTGCAAGGAGAAGCTGAAGCTGGAGCGCTTCGAGCTGCCCCGTGCCGAGGCTCTCGAGCTGATGAAGGACGAGCCCTACAAGGTGGAGCTGATCAACGACCTGCCTGAGGATGCAGTCATCAGCTTCTACAAGCAGGGCGAGTTCACCGACCTGTGCGCCGGTCCCCATCTGGATTCCACCGGCCGCATCAAGGGCAACGGCATCAAGCTGACCACCTGCAACGCCGCCTACTGGCGCGGCGACTCCAGCCGTGAGACCCTGCAGCGCATCTACGGCGTGGCTTACCCCAAGAAGGCTGAGCTGGACGAGTATCTGGCCCGCATCGAAGAGGCCAAGAAGCGTGACCACCGCAAGCTGGGCAAGGAGCTGGGTCTGTTCATGCTCCGTGACGAGGCTCCCGGCTTCCCCTTCTTCCTGCCCAAGGGCATGGTGCTGCGCAACACCCTGCTGGACTACTGGCGTCAGGTGCACAAGAAGTACGGCTATGTGGAATGCTCCACTCCCATGATGATGAACCGCCAGCTCTGGGAGCGCAGCGGTCACTGGGATCACTACAAGGATAATATGTACACCACCGTCATCGACGATGTGGATTTCGCCATCAAGCCCATGAACTGCCCCGGCGGCATGCTGGTCTACTCCAGCGAGCCTCACAGCTACCGTGACCTGCCTCTCCGTGTGGCTGAGCTGGGTCTGGTCCACCGCCACGAGCTGTCCGGCGCGCTCCACGGCCTGTTCCGTGTCCGCTGCTTCACGCAGGATGACGCTCACATCTTCATGACTTGGGATCAGATGAAGGACGAGATCATCAATGTGGTCAAGCTCTTCGACGAGGTTTACTCCGTCTTTGGTCTGACCTATCAGATCGAAGTTTCCACCATGCCTGAGGATCACATCGGCGATGTCAAGGACTGGGATTTTGCTACCGAGACTTTGAAGGCCGCTGTGGAGGCCATGGGCAAGGATTACATCATCAACGAGGGCGACGGCGCCTTCTACGGCCCCAAGCTGGACTTCCATCTGGCCGACTCTCTGGGACGCACCTGGCAGTGCGGCACCATCCAGCTGGATATGCAGCTGCCTGAGCGCTTTGAGCTGGAGTACATCGGTGAGGACGGTCAGAAGCACCGCCCCGTCATGATCCACCGTGTGGTGCTTGGCTCCATCGAGCGCTTCATCGGCGTCATCACCGAGCACTTTGCCGGCGCATTCCCCACTTGGCTCAGCCCCGTTCAGGTGGAGCTGCTCACCGTCACCGACCGTGCCGACGACTACGCCAAGGAAGTTGCCGCCAAGCTGGACGCCGAGGGCTTCCGTGTGGAGACCGACACCCGTAACGAGAAGATCGGCAAGAAGATTCGTGAGGCTCAGCTCAAGAAGCTGCCCTACATGCTGATTCTGGGCGACCGGGACATCGAGAACAAGACGGTTTCCGTCCGTACCCGTACCGGCGAGGATCTGGGTGCCATGTCCTACGAGGACTTCACCTCCATGCTCCACGGCGTGGTGGATTCCAAGGCTCGCGACTAATCAACACCAACAAAACAACAACACCGGGTCTGCTCGAAAGGAGCAGACCCGGTGTTTTGTGTTTTCTTATTCGTAAATCGGCTCAAAGTCCTCCACGGGATGACCGCACAGCGGGCAGAGGTAATCTGCCGGCAGCTCGGCGCCCTCGTAGACATAGTTGCAAATCTTGCAGCGCCAGCCCACGATCTTCTTTTCCGGCTGGACGGCCGGCTTCTTGGCGCGGGGCTTGATGAACTCCTGATACCAAGCGTAGGTGAGGGGTTCGGCATGGCTCAGGGTCTGAGCGTCCTCCACCTCTGCAATGAACAGGGTGTGGCTGCCCAGATCCTGCTGGCTCACCACCTTGGCACTGAGGTAGCCGCAGCTCTGCCAAGGCAGGTAGGGCACACCGTAGGCGTCCTTACCGGGAGTGACCTCGGCAAACTTATCCACATTCCGTCCGGACTGATAGCCGAAGTGGGCAATGGTCTCAGCCGTGCAGCCCCGATCCAGCATGGTCAGACAGAACCGGCCGCTCTCCTTGATGAGATCGCAGGTGTAATTCTGATTCAGCACACTGATGGCCACCCGAACAGGGTCGTTGGCCACCTGCATACAGGTATTGGTAATGCAGGCGTTGCATTTTTCTCCAGAGCGTGCGCTCAGCACAAACAAGCCGTAAGAAATGGAAAACAGCGCTTTCATATCCATAGAAATATACCTCCTTATGTCCTGTTTCCTGATTCGAGTATACGAATTTAAGAACCATAAGTCAAGGCAAACTTCCGATCACCGATTCGCCAGCGGCACAAAGGGGCAGCGAGGTGCCACCGCCTTGTAGGCAGGACGGATGATCTTGTTTCCGGGAGAGTAGACCTCCTCCAGATGATGGGCGCACCAGCCCACCATACGGGCCGTGGCAAACAGGGGCGTATACAATTCCTCGGGGATGTCCAGCATCTGATAGACAAAGCCGGAATACAGGTCCACATTGGCGCAGAGCATCTTCTCCTTGCCGGTGACCCGATGGAACACGCTGGGCGCCAGCCGCTCCACCGACTCCACCAGATCCAGACCGTCCACCATGTCCTTTTCCTCCGCCAGCTTCCGGGCGAACTGCTTCAGGATGACCGCTCTGGGGTCGCTCATGGTGTAGATGGCGTGACCCATGCCGTAGATGAGTCCGCTGCCGTCGCCCAGCTCCTTGCGGAGAATCTTCTCCAGCACATTGCTGACCTCGTCGTCGTCCTTCCAGTCCTTGACCTCGCTGCGGACCACATCCAGCATCTGCTTCGCACGGATGTTGGCGCCGCCGTGGCGTGCGCCCTTCAGAGAGCCGACGGCGCCGGCGATGCAGGAATAGAAGTCCGTATGGGAAGAGGACAGCACACGGCAGGCAAAGGCGCTGTTGTTACCGCCGCCGTGCTCGGCATGGAGTACCAGACACAGGTCCAGCAGCTTGGCTTCCATGTCGGTGAAGTGGTTGTCCTGCCGCACGGCGTAGAGGAAGTTCTCGGCGGTAGACATGCCCGGCTGTGCCTGATGGAGGTACAGGGACTGACCGTCAAAATAGCACCGCTTGGCGGCGTAGGCGTGAGCCACGATCATGGGGGCACGGGCAATCAAAGCGATGGCCTCCAGCATTTCGTTTTCCAGAGTCATTTCCTCGGCGTGGTCGTCATAGGAATAGAGGGCGAGGACGCTACGGGCAATTTTGTTCATCACATTGCTGGAGGGCGCCTTCAAAATCATGTCCTCGGTGAACATCCGGGGCAGGGGACGCATCTCGCCCAGCAGGTCGGTAAACCGCTTCAGCTCCTCCGTCGTGGGGAGCTTGCCCAGCAGCAGCAGGAAGGCGGTTTCCTCAAAGCCGAACCGACCCTCGGACACAAAGCCACGGATCAGGTCCTCCACATCAATGCCCCGGTAGATCAGCTTGCCGGGAGAGGGAACACGCTCGCCGTCCATCATGTAGTAGCCCTGCACCGAGCCGATCTGGGTCAGACCCGCCATCACGCCGGTGCCGTCCGCATTGCGCAGACCCTTCTTCACGCCGCTGTTGACATACAGCTCAGGGTGAATGTGGTTGAGCTGACGATATTCCTCACAGAGCCGCTCCACGAACTGGTTGTCCTGCTCTGATGCATAAGCTGTCGAATATTCTTGCATGATCTATGCTCCTTCCCGGGATTCAATGCTTCATTTTGGTTAAGTATACCGCTTTCGCCCGTTTCTGTCAAATCATTCTGCAACACATTTGCTCTTTTCTTGCATTTTACAGGAGGTTCCTATGGC
>RCNI01001122.1_pt1 | contig 15041 bp, 13 predicted proteins | sample 2041151 | NCBI WGS metagenome assembly RCNI01 (sample SAMN09708214, study PRJNA481090) | feces metagenome | isolation source: feces | place: Antarctica: Albino Rookery | reverse complement strand
CTGATCCCGGCACTGATGAAGGGTGCCCCCACCTTGCCGATGGTGTTTTTGACCTGCGCGTTTATCACGGTAGTGAGTTTGACAATTCTGGGCGGTGTGCGGAAGAAAACCGTGTGCGCCATGTTGGGTGTACTCGCCGGTACGGCACTGGCACTGCTCTTCGGTCTGCTGGCGCAGACACTGTGCCGGGTGGACGGCCTGCGTACCGAGGACGTGGAGCCGCTGCTGCAGCTGCGCCAGACAGGGGTGCCCATCGGGCTGACCGGTTTGCTGGTGGGCGGTCTGGTCATCAGTGCCCTGGGGGCAGTGATGGATGTGGCCATGGGTATTGCTTCCTCACTGACGGAGGTGTATGCTGCCGACAGTTCTCTGCGCTGGAAGGAGCTGTTCCGCTCCGGCATGAACATTGGACGGGATATGGTGGGAACCATGACCAACACGCTGATACTGGCTTTCCTGGGCAGCAGCTTTGTGCTGATTCTCTACCTCTATTCCATGAATCTGTCCTTCCACCAGCTGCTCAGCTCGGCCTTCCTCTCCACGGAGGTCATCAGCGGCGTGTCCAGCAGTATTGGCGTCATTCTTTCCATCCCCATCACGGCCTTGATTACGGCGCTGGTATTGACAGGAAAAGGAAAGAATAATTAGGAAAAACAATAAGGACGGTACACGGCAAAGCAGCGGTGTACCGTCTCTTTCTTTGCGAATATGGCGGAAAACAGTTGAAAAAACTGTAACGATTTTTGAAAGAATGAGATGTTCGCAGTAACAATGGATGGCAGAAAATGGCGGCAGCACCGGGGATGGAGACACAAAATTTACAAAATATACATTTCTTTTTGTTGCCTTTCACGAGAATGAAACGCTGCTGCCGCCGCTTTTTGGAAGTTGCCACACAAGGAACACTGCGTTAAAATTGCACAAAACCAACCCGGTGGAGAGGGCGGTTGCGTTTGACATTGTGCCTTGTATACATTATAATAATCGGATGATTTATCATCGCGTCCTATGCCCATTTTGCCGTAGTGCGGCAGGGGAGAGGAGGCAAGAAAAACGGAGGTTTCCACGGTACATGCCCAGGAAACCGAACGAAGAAAGCAGGCCTGTTTTGCACGGGCCTGAATTGAGGAGATAACAGTGGAACATTCAAAACCGCTTGTCATCGTATTATCAAGAAACTATTCAACGGGACTGGGCGTGATCCGCTCCCTGGGGCAGGCTGGTTATCCAGTGGATCTGGTAGCCAGCACCAAGAAAAAGGGCAGCTCTGTGATCGCTTCGTGCAGTCGCTATGTCCGCCGCTCCCAAGAGGTGCTGGCCCCCAAGATTCAGGGAGATACCGGCGCAGGGCTGGTGGATGTGCTTTTGGAATATGCAGCACAGCCCGGGACCAAAGTGATTTTCCCGACCGATGACTTTACCGCTTCTGTGGTGGCATCCTATCACGATGTACTCAAGCCCCATTTCCTGATGCCGGAGATCCGGGCGGATCGTACGTTGATTGAAACCATGGACAAGACCTTGCAGGGACAGCTGGCCCGGGAGGCCGGACTGCTGACACCCCGGGAATGGGTGATCTCCCTGCGGGAGGACATCGTGGTTCCGGAGGATGTGGTCTATCCCTGCTTTGTGAAGCCGCTGCAGAGCATTTCCGGACATAAGACGGAAATGGCGGTGTGCGGCAGCCCGGAAGAGCTGTCTGACCACCTGGCGAAAATGCAGTCCTTCTTTGATCAGCGCTCTGTGCTGGTGCAGGAGTATCTGCACATCGACCGGGAGTATGATCTATCCGGTCTTTGTCTTGATCAGACCGTCATCATTCCGGCGGTCATAGAGAAGACCCATATTGCCCGGTTTGAAAAGGGCGTGACCATGGCAGGCCGACTGCTGGCACCTGAGATAATGGGCGAACTGCTGGCAAAGATGAAAGATCTGCTGCGGCGTCTGCGCTATGTGGGTATGTTTGACATGGAGCTTCATGTCTGCGGTGACAAAATTTATTTTAACGAGATCAATCTGCGCAGCGGCGGTCCGAACTTCGCCTACTGCCTGGGCGGCGTGAATTTGCCGGCCATGTTGGTGGAGGAGCTGTTGGGCCTCGGCCATGATCCTGCGGCGGAGGAGATGACCGGTCTCGGCAAATCCTTTGTTTATGAGAAAGTGGCTTGGGAGGATTACATACACGGCTACATGACCCGTCAGGAGTTGCGTGCGTGTTTGGAAGAGGCGGATTTTTCCTTGCTGGCGAATGAAGATGATCCTGCGCCGGGCAGACGCTTCGCCAGACGCATCCGCCTGAGTGCTGCCAAGCATCATCTCTGGCAGCTGCTGGGTCGGGAGAAGCGTTCGAAAAATCAAGGCGTGGGAGAGCGGCCCCGTGTTATTGTGGCAGGCCGCAACTTCTGCAACATTCTGACGATGACCCGTGCGCTGGGCGAGGCAGGCTATGATGTGGAGGTCCTCCGCGTCTACAAGAAAAAACCGCATCCCTTGCATCTGCTGCAGCGAATGAAGCCGGATGCCCGCAGCCAATATGTCCGCCGTTTTACGGAGTGCATCGTACACAGTGGACCGGAGGATGTGGTGCAGCAGTTGCTGGGAATGGCGGATGCAGCGGTACAGAAACTGCTGATCCCTGTGGATGACTATGTGGCCTGCGTGGTGGATGATGCGCTGGATTCCCTGCGGACCCACTTCATTGTTCCCAACATCCGCGACACGGCGGGGGCGATTACGCGGCTGATGGACAAGAATACCCAGAAGGAGCTGGCGGCTCAGTTTGATCTGCCGTTGCTCCAGAGCTGTCTGATCAAGTCGGAAAACGGAGCCTTTACCATTCCGGCGCAGACGCACTATCCTTGCTTCATCAAACCCAATATCAGCATGAACAGCACCAAGGCGAAAATGCGGCGGTGTGACAGTGAGGAAGAACTGCGCGCTGTCCTCAGCGGCTATGCGGCGCAGGGCGATTTCGAGATGCTGGTGGAGGAATTTGCCGACATCCGGGCAGAATACTCTGTGCTGGGAGTCAGCACCCCTGCCGGCACCGTGGCACCCGGTCTCTTCCGCGTGCTGGAGGGGGGACATCGGGAGCGCAAGGGCGTGGCCATCACCGGCCAGACGGTGCCGTGCGCCCAGATGCAGTCGGTGCTGGATGCCACGGTCCGTTTTATTGACGCACTGGCGTATACCGGCCTTTTCGATGTGGATCTCATTGAGACCACGGACGGCAAGGTGTATTTCATTGAGTTGAATTTCCGGGCTGGCGCATCGACCCACGTCTTTACAGAGACAGGGGTTAACCTGCCGGGGATGTTTGCCGATCATCTTCTCCGTGGTATGCCTATCGATTTGCACTGCCGTGTGGAAAAGACGGGGCAGCGATTTGTCAGCGAGAAGGTTCTGATGGAGGAATTTGCCCGCAGCGACATCTCGTGGAAGAAAGTGAAGGAGCACATGGCAGAGGCCGATGTGTGCTTCATTCGGGATGAAAAGGACCCCGGCCCCTATCGATATTTTAAGAAGTTCTATGTGGTGGCTGCCCTGATGCGTTTGCCGTATCGGGTGCGGGATTACCGAAAGAATAAATAACAAATTGTATATTTTGGGACTAGTAAAACAAAAGGTATAACAAAAGGTATAACAAAAGGAGCGTTACTATGTTTGATTTCCTGAAGAAGAAAGAAAGTCCTGTCAAGGAAGAGCCCAAAAAGACTGCGGCCAAGGAAACCAAGAAGGATGATACCAAGAAGGCTGATCGTGAGGCTGAGAGAGAAAAGCACATCCAGAGCGTGATGGAAAAGACCGGCTGGGACCGCAAGACGACCTTGGACAAGATGAAGGCTTCCCGGGCTATCTGCGGTGTTCGCTATAAGGACTATGACCGCTATGATTTCTTTGCAATCCCTGTGGAGAAGCAGAAAGCGGAATATATCCAGATTCTGGGCAAGCGTGAGATGCGGAAGCTGATGCGTGCCCAGGAGCGTGTGACGGATAAGGAGCACGCCATTACCGAAGTCATGGATATCACCGGCTGGGATCGTGCACACACCGAAGAGATGATCGCAGAAGCCCGTCAGCGGACCGGCTGCGCCTACAAGGAGTACCTGATCTACCGCTTCTATGAGCTGGACAAGAAGACGCAGGAAGAGACCTTCCTGATGCACGACTCCAAGAAGCTGTCGGCCAAGTACGATGTGGACGCCAAGTTCGTGAAGATGCTGTGCAACAAGGCCATGACGGATGAGTACTTCGGTGACTTCCTCAGACGGCCCTGGTGCGTCAACACGAAGATTTCTCTGGAAGATTTCACTGAGAAGTTTGCCGAGAGCAAGCGCGTGATCTATAAGCCTCTGGACGGCAACCGCGGTAAGGGCGTGGAAGCATTCAACGTTAGCCGTGAGAACGCCAAAGAGGTCTATGATGAGTTGGTTACCTTCCCCGAGGGCGTGGTGGAAGAGTATGTGGTGCAGCACCACGATATGAGTGCCATGTGCCCCTCTTCTGTCAATACCATCCGTATTGTCACCCTGTCCTCCAACAGCCAGATGGTGGGCAACACCGGTAAGCACATGGATGTGGCTTATGCGGCGCTGCGAATTGGCGGCGGTGGTTCCATTGTGGATAACTTCCACAGCGGCGGCATGGTGGCTGCGATTGATCTGGCTACGGGTGAACTGGTGACGGATGCTGCCGATATGGCCGGTCATGTCTTTGCCAACCATCCGACCACTGGCACCAAGATCAAGGGATTTACGGTTCCCTATTTCAAGGAAGCACTGCAGATGGTCCATGATGCCTGGGAGATGAGCAAGATCGAGGGTTATCTGGGCTGGGATATCGCCATTACCGAGAATGGCCCGGTACTGATTGAGATCAACCTGCGTCCCGGTGTTGTGCTGCTGAGTATGCCTTATGCCTCGGAGCACAAAGGAATGCGCCATGTGATGGAGAAGTATCTGTAAGCACAGAAATTTTAATATAGAGAAGAAATAAAATTGCCATAGGGCAAGAGGAGTTAGTAATGGAAGATTGTAAAAAGCCGCTGGCGGTGGTCCTGTCGCGCAACTATTCCACAGGACTGAGCGTCATTCGATCCCTGGGTGCTGCCGGTTATACGGTGGACCTGGTGGCCAGCGCACATAAAGAGGGCACCTCTGAAATTGCTGCCAGCAGTAAGTATGTTCGCAACCATGTAGAGGTCGTCTCGAAAAAAGTGAAGGACGGCGACGATGTTGAGTTGCTGGATGAGCTGCTGAAGTATGGTCGGGAGGAAGAAAAGCCCGTGCTGTTCCCCACGGATGACTACACGGCATCCGTGATGGATATGAACCGCAATGTGCTGGAGAAGATCTTTTTGATGCCCTCCATCGTCGGCGGCGGTCAGGGTGCGATGACAGAGCGCATGGACAAGACGGTCCAGGGCGAGATGGCTCAGAAGGCAGGCCTGCTGACACCCAAGGAGTGGATCTTCAATCTGGAGAAGGAAATCGTGATTCCTGCAGATATGGTCTATCCCTGCTTTGTCAAGCCCATTGAGAGTATCACCGGCTACAAGAAAGAGATGGCGGTCTGCGACGATGTCGAGGAGCTGGAAAAGCATCTGCGCAAGTTGCAGCGCAAGTTCTCTGCCCGCTCCATTCTGGTGCAGGAGTTTTTGGATATCGACACCGAGATCGATTTGTCCGGTGTGTGTCTGGATCAGGAAATCATTATTCCTGCCATCATCAAAAAGACCAACGTGGCCCAGTATGAGCGCGGCGTGACCCTGTCCGGCCGTGTGGTGTCCTTCGATGAGATCAGTGAGATCAAGGACAATGTGGTCGCCATGCTGAAGATGTTCCACTATGTGGGTATGTTCGACATGGAGCTGAACATCGTCGGCAGCAAGATCTACTTCAACGAGGTCAACCTGCGCAGTGGTGGTCCCAACTTCTCTTATTATATGAGTGGTGTGAACCTGCCGGCCCTGTTTGCTGAGGAGGTCCGCGGCATCCGTCATACACCGGAAGAAGAAAAGGTGACGGAGCTGGGCAAGTCCTTCATTTACGAGAAGGTGGCCTGGGAGGATCATATCAATGGCTTCATGACCAAGAAGGAACTCAATGCGTGCATTGCCGCTTCGGATATCACATTGCTGTGCAATGAGGATGACCCTGTTCCCGGCCAGATTTTTACAAAGAACATTAAGCAGCAGGCACTGCGCCGCAAGGTGCGCCGTTACCTCCGTCGTGTGAAGAAAGCTGTCAAGAAGAGCATCAAGCACTTCCTGCGCAAGTTTATCTTCCCGCCCCTGCGCAGTATAAAGCATGTCCTGTTGGGGTATCCTCAGACAAAGAAATGCAATCAGCGTGACCCCAACGCCGAAAAGCCCCGTGTCATCGTGGCTGGCCGCAACTACTGTTCCAACCTGTGCATGGCCCGTTCTTTCGGCGCTGCCGGGTACGAGGTGGAGGTCCTGCGTATCTTCCAGGTACGTCCCAAGAAGCGGAATGTTATGCGGCAGATCAAGCCCGATGCCTATGCCGAGTGCATCAAGGCCTACCATGTGTGTGTTTCTCACCGCAAAAGTCACCGGATTGTGAATCGTCTGATCCACTTGGCAGATCCGAACCGCAAGATGCTGCTGATTCCCTGCGATGACCTGGTGGCTAATATTGTGGACGACAATCTGGAGCTGCTGAGCCAGTATTATCTGACGCCCAGCATTGGCGGTCGTCCCGGTGAGATTTCCAGACTTATGAGCAAGGAAGCCCAGAAGGAGCTGGCCCGTAAGGCCAATCTGCCTGTGCTGAACAGCTGCGTCATCCGCACGCTGAACGGCAAGTTTGAGATTCCCGAGACGGTGACATATCCCTGCTTCATGAAGCCCAATATCAGCAAGAACAGCTCCAAGAGCAGAATGCGCAAGTGCGACAGCGAGGAAGAACTGCGTGCTGCCCTGACCGAGTTCTCTCACCGCAAGGACATCGAGATGCTGGTGGAGGACTATGTGGAGATCGACAGGGAGTATTCTCTGCTGGGTCTGGCGACCCGCGACGGCGTGGTGGCCCCCGGTTACTTTGTTGCCGAGGAGGGTGGTCATAAGGAGCGCCGTGGTGTGGCCATGATCGGTCGCCTGCTGCCCTGCTCGGAGGAGCAGGAGCTCATTGACCAGCTGATGGCCTTTGTGGGCTCGCTGGATTATGAGGGCCTCTTTGATGTGGATCTGATCAAGACCGCAGACGGCAAGATGCACTTCGTGGAGCTGAATCTCCGCTATGGTGCTTCCGGCTATGCCGTGACCAAGGCTGGTGCTAACCTGCCCGGTATGTTTGCCGATTACATGATTTTCCACAAGCCTCTGGATTTCAACTGCAAGGTGGAACCCGGCAAGAGCTTCATCAGCGAAAAGGTCATGATTGATGAATATGTGGGTGGTTTCCTGACCCGTGAGGAGATGCAGGAGAAGATGGACTCCGTGGATATCCACTTCATCATGGACGAGGATGATCCCAAGCCCTATAAGCATTTCAAGAAGTTCTATCCTGTGGCCAGTGTGACCCGTAAGGCCCATGCAGCCAAGGAGCGCAAGGCCGCCGCTGCCGCTGCTGCTGCCGAGGAAGCAGCCAAGAGTGCAGAATAACGACCGAATCCTTCTTCAAAGCAGGTATTTTGCAAATGAATTTGATTCGTATAACGGTGGGGATGCTGCGATGCGTGAATCGGCTATTCTCTCCCCTCCATTTGAAAAACAAAGTGGCTATTATCAGCCGCCAGTCGGATGTTCCAACGCTGGATATTCAACTGTTGGAGGAATGTCTGCACCGAATGGATATTCCTACGGTGGTGCTGACCAAGACCGTGAAAAAGGGCGTGGGAGGTATGGTGAGCTATGGTGTGCACCTCCTCCGGCAAATGCACGCTCTGGCGACCTGCCGGGTCGTAGTCATTGATGGCTACTGCATCAGTGTATCGGTTCTGCCGAAAAAGCAGGGCCAGCAGGTGATCCAGATGTGGCACGCTTTGGGCGCCATCAAGAAATTCGGCTGGCAGAATACAGAGCGGCCTGACGGACACAGCCGTGCGGTTTCCGAAGCCATGCATATGCACGAAAACTATGATTATGTGCTGGCTCCCAGTCCAGTGACCGGCAAGTTTTTTGCTGAGGCGTTTCGCACGCCGGAGAGTCGACTGGTGCCCATCGGCCTGCCGCGCATTGATTTCCTCCGCAGGTCGGATGCCGAAAAACGCAAGGCTATGGCGGCAGATTATCCTACCATTGACCAGAAAGTCAACGTGCTCTATGTGCCCACGTTCCGTAAGCATGCGGCACTGGAACTGGAGCGGCTCATGGAGACCTTTGATTTCACCCGGTTTAACTTGATTATCAAAAAGCATTTTTTGGATCAGGGCGATTACTCCTGGGCCAGGGAGGCGGGGGCCATTGTGGACGAGAAATATTCGTCTATGGAATGGCTGCGCGTGTGTGAAAAGGTCGTCACAGACTATTCTGCCATTGCCTTTGAGGCGGCGATTCTGGATCGGGAGCTGTATATCTATCAGCCTGATGTGAATGACTATACGGAAAATGTGGGGCTGAATGTGGATCTTTCCCAAGAAGCTATTGCCCCTTATGTCTGCCGCACAGAGCGGGAACTTGCGGAGAAATTGGCACAGCCCTATGCTAAAGAGGCTGTCACGGCTTTCCGCGAAAAATATGTGGCCATTGATTTGGATAACTGCACACAGCAGCTGTGTGACTTTATCGCCGGTTTTCTGGCGGAGTAAGGTGATTTTTTGAAGATCGTAACGACATGCAAGAATAAGATACTCCAATCCACCCCTTTGCGGATTGCCCTGCGGCATACGCTGTACTTCGGCAAGAAGATACGCTATGCCCTGCGTGGCATCGGCGTACAGCGGGATGAAAAACTGGTGATGTTTGGCGCCTATAATGGCCGCAGCTATGTCTGTACGCCCAAGGCGGTCTATGAGTATATGGTTGCCAGCGGCGACTATCAGGACTACCACTTTGTGTGGATGTTCGACCATCCGGAGGAGCATCGGGATTTAGAGAAGAATCCTCGCACCACCATCGTGAAAAGCCAGAGTGCGGCGTGTGAGAAGTATCTCCACCGGGCCAAATACTGGATCTTCAACTTCCGGGCCATGGATCAATGGATCCCGGCCGAGGATCAGGTGTATGTCCAGTGCTGGCACGGTACGCCTCTCAAGCGTCTGGGCTATGACATTACCAATTCCGACAATGCGATGAACTCCGTAGCGGAGATTCAGGAGAAGTACCGCACAGATACCCAGCGGTTTGATTATCTTCTCTCGCCGTGCCGCTTTTCTTCGGAGAAGTTCCGTTCGGCCTGGCATCTGGATGCATTGGGGAAGAGCGATGCCATTTTGGAGATCGGTTATCCCCGCAATGACTTCCTGAGCAATTACACACAGGAGGATGTCCAGCGTGTGAAAGAACGGCTGGGACTGGCGGGAACGAAGAAAAAGATCATCCTCTACGCCCCTACCTGGCGTGACAATCAGCACGATGCCGGCAGCGGCTATGTCTATCAGAATCCGGTGGACTTCCAGAAACTGCGGGCAGCGCTGGGGGAGGAGTACATCATTCTTTTCCGGGCCCATTATCTGGTAGCCAACAGCTTCGATTTTGAGGCCTACAAAGGCTTTGTCTATGATGTGTCCGGCTATGATGATATCAATGAGCTGTACATCCTGGCGGATCTGCTGGTGACGGATTATTCCAGCGTATTCTTCGACTATGCCATTTTGGAACGGCCCATGATCTTCTATATGTATGATATGGAAGAGTACCGCGATGAGATGCGCGGATTCTATCTGGATGTGAGTGAGCTGCCCGGTCCGATTGTCAGAACAGAGGAGACTTTGGCAGAGGCCGTCCGCAGTGCGGACAGTGCTGCCAATCGGGCGGTGCTGGAGGCGTTCAATGCCAAATTCAATTATCTGAATGACGGAAAGGCCGCACAGCGTCTGGCCGAGAAAGTCATCGGAGAAACAAAGAGGAGTGAAGATTTAGCATGAAACGAGTGATTACTTACGGTACGTTTGACCTGCTGCACTATGGACATATCAATCTGCTGCGACGGGCCAAGGAGCTGGGGGACTATTTGATTGTCGGTCTGTCCACCGACGAATTCAACTGGAACCAGAAACACAAGAAGTGCTATTTCAGCTATGAGCAGCGCAAGCAGCTGCTGGAAGCAATTCGCTATGTGGATCTGGTGATTCCGGAGACCTGCTGGGAGCAGAAGCGCACGGATATCCATGAGTATCATGCCGATACGTTCGTGATCGGCAATGACTGGGAAGGAAAGTTCGACTTCCTGAAGGAAGAGGGCGCTGAGGTCGTCTATCTGGAGCGCACGCCGGATATTTCCACCACCACCATCAAGCAGGATATGAAGAAATAAGGAAACGCCGGGATGCACAGCATCCCGGCTTCTTTTTTTGCGGTGAAGCGTTGGTGACAATTTGGACAGCGAGCTTGCGTGCTGTCCATCGGCAGGGCAACCGATCAGCACCTGCCAACGGCAAAAAGCCCCATACAAGGCAGAAGAAAAGAGCACGTATCGAAACGATACGTGCTCTTTTAGCAGTACGGTATTTACTTTTTGCCCACCAACAGTGCGGAACCAACCAGGCAGAGGGGACGGGTTTCCTGACGGGTCATGAACAGACCGTCGGAGGTGTCCAATAGTTCTACCTTTTCGTATCCCAGATTTTGCAGCTTTTGTACCAGCTGGGCGGTATCGCCGTATTTCCTCTTGGTAAATTCATCGTGAATGGCAAAAGTACCGCCTTTCTTCAGAATCCGCAGGGTTTCCAGAATAATGGCCTGCCGGTCCTTGCTGGGAATATTGTGATAGCAATAGTTGTTGGTCACGGCGTCAAAATGTTCGTCCGGGAAGGGCAGTGCACAGGCGTCGCCCTGCACAAAGGAGGTCGTTTTGCTGACACCTTCGATTTTGGCGCTGTTTTCGCACAGGGAATGATGGAAAGAGGCGTACTCTTTCCCCCAGCGATCCAGCCTCCCCGGTCTTGTTTGTTCGCGTTTTTGGATTAGTGGCTGGCCGAGAGCAGCTGCCCTGCCAGATGACCGCTGGACCAGGCCCACTGGAGGTTATAACCGCCGCAGTCGCCGTCGATATCCAGCACCTCGCCACAGGCATAAAAGCCAGGAACCAAACGGCTCTCCATGGTTTGGGGGTCAAATTCATCGGTACGCAGACCACCGGCTGTCACCTGCGCTTGATCGAAACCACAAGTGCCGAGAATGGGCAGGGTGAAATGCCGCAGCTGCTGGGCAATGCCCTTCAGATCCCAGTCGCTGAGTGTAGCAGTGCATTGGCTGGTGAAGCCCGCCGCCTTACACAGCATCTGTCCCAGACGACTGTGGAGCGTGCCTGCCAGCAGCGTACCGGCCTCCCGTGTTCCGGCAGCCTCCTGCCGCTGACGGAGCCAGTCCTGTGTAGCTTGCTCATCCCAATCGGGCAGGAAATCCAGCACCACATCCAGTCCTTCGCCGCCGCAGGACACCACTCGGGACAACTCAAAGATAGCGGGACCACTGACACCGTACTCGGTGAAAAGGATCTCACCCCGGTTGACAGCCAGGGTCTGTCCGGCTTGCATGATGCGGATCTCGGCCTCTGCCTTGACGCCCTTGAGAGAGCGGGGATAGGTGGGGTCAGTTTTCAACTGGACAAGAGAGGGGAAGAGGGCTGTGCGATGGTGGCCTAAGTGCTTTGCCAGCTGGTAGCCGTCCATGACGCCGCCAACCTTGCTGCCGGCCGTGCCGCCAGCGGCAAGAATCACCTTGTCGGCATGGATAGTGTCGTCTTCGGTTTCCACGGTGAAGTCCTCACCCTTGTGACGGATGCGCTTGACGGTGGCACCGGTACGCAGATCAATGTTAGGTTGTTCCAGAGCGTAACGCAGAACGTCCAGCACGCTGCCTGCCATATTACTATAAGGATAGACCCGGCCACTGTCCTCTGCGGTGGTGAGAAGACCACGCTGGGCGAACCACTGCAGCGTAGATCCAACATCAAAGGCGGAGAGGGCATAGGCGCAGAAATCAGCCTGCTGACCGTGGTAGTGATCGTGATAATACTCTGGGGCTGCGTAGTGATTCGTGAGGTTGCAGCGGCCATTGCCAGTGGCCAAAAGTTTGCGGCCGACCCGGGCTTGCCGTTCCAGCAGAAGTACCTGGTGGCCTTGCTCTGCGGCTGTCAGTGCCGCCATCATCCCGGATGCGCCGCCACCGATGATACACACAGTCATAGCGTTCCCTCCAGCTTCTTGCGGGTGAGGAAGCCTTCCAACATCAGCGATGCCGCCACCGCATCCACCGTTTTTTTACGCTTCTTGGCGTTCTTGCCACCAGCCATGAGGATGTTGTGGGCGTCGATGGTGGTGCGCCGCTCGTCCCACAAAGTCAGGGGCAGACCGGTGGCTTCCTTCAACACCTCAGCAAAAGCGGAATATTTCTCAGCACGGGGACCAATGGTGCCGTCCATGTTTTTGGGATAGCCCATGACTAGCTCCGTGACGCCGTGCTCGGCGATGATACGCTGGATTTCCTGCACCACCACCTCGGCCTTGCGGGTGTTGATGACGGTTGTAAAGCCTGCCAGAGTTCCGGTCAGGTCAGAAATAGCGATGCCGGTATGGGCATCGCCGTAATCGATTGCCATGATTCTCATAGAGGTTTCTCCTTCACACATCGTGAATTTTTCTATAAAAGCATCATACACGATTTTTTCGCACCCTGCAACGGAAAAAGACGGGAAATACGCAAATTTTATTCAATTTTACAGGGAAAACAGGTTGACCTGCAAAGAAAACTATGTTAGAATTTCAATTACCTGTGAGTGGGTGCTGATTTTTTGCGCATTTTTCGCTTCGGATGCGTGGAAAACAGACACGCCGGATCAGGGAGGCAAGGGGTGCCTTCGGCCCGGCCGAAGAGTACCTAATCTAATAAGGAGGTGCCGTTAGATGCGCGTGAAAATTACTCTCAGATGCAACGAGTGCAAGCAGAGAAACTACAACACGATGAAGAACAAGAAGAATACCCCTGACAAGCTTGAGTTGAACAAGTATTGCCCCTTCTGCAGAAAGCATACGGTTCACAGCGAAACCAAGTAATTGGGAAGGAGATACGAGCAATGGCAGAGGCAAAGAGCGTAAAAAAGGACCGCTTTAAGTGGTTCCGCGAAATGAGAAGCGAACTGAAGAAGGTCGTTTGGCCTTCCGGTAAAACGACTGCCAAGAATACCGGTACAGTGCTGCTGTGCTCCCTTTGTGTGGGCGCCTGCATCTGGATTTTTGATGCAGTTGCTGTCCTGGCTGTGAAGACCCTCATCGGTCTGTTCGCCTGAGGGATGTGCCATGGCTGAGAACGCAAAGTGGTATGTTGTGCATACCTATTCCGGTTATGAAAACGCGGTAAAGACCGCCATCGAGAAGTTCGTAGCAAACCGCAATCTGGAGGATATGATCCTGCGGATTGAGATCCCCATGGAAACCGTGACCGAAGTCACGGAGTCCGGTGTCAAAAAGGAAGTGGAACGCAAGGTGTTCCCCGGCTACGTAATCATCAAGATGGTGCTGACAGATGACACTTGGCATCTGATCCGTAATATCCGCGGCGTGACCGGCTTCGTCGGCGCAGAGAATAAGGCCATCCCCCTGTCGGAGGATGAAGTCATCTCTATGGGCGTTGAAAAGCACGAGATCGTGGTGATGTACAATGTGGGCGATTCCGTCAAGATTACGGACGGCCCGCTGGACGGCTTCACCGGTATTGTGGAAGAGATCGAAGCAGACAAGAACAAGGTCCGCGTCGTAGTCTCCATGTTCGGCAGAGAAACTCCTGTGGAGCTTGAGCTCGACCAGGTAGAGATTCTGTCCTGATTTTTGCAGCCTGTGGCTGCAACGGAAAGACCGGAGTATTCCCTCCGGCAGCAAGTGGGAGAGACCATGTGTCTCGCCAAGAGCGGATTCCGGAATTTGACCGGCCGCTACCACATTTTAATGAAGGAGGTGCCTATTTATGGCACAGAAAGTTGTTGGTTATGTAAAGCTGCAGATTCCTGCAGGTAAAGCAACCCCCGCACCCCCCGTTGGCCCCGCTCTGGGTCAGCACGGCGTGAACATCGCCGCTTTTACCAAAGAGTTCAATGAGCGTACTAAGGGCGACATGGGCCTGATCATCCCCGTGGTGATCACCGTCTATGCTGACCGTTCCTTTACCTTTATCACCAAGACTCCCCCCGCAGCAGTGCTGATTAAGAAGGAGTGCAACATTGAGAGTGGTTCCGGCGTCCCCAACAAGACCAAGGTTGCTACCATCTCCAAGGCCTCCGTCCAGAAGATTGCTGAGATGAAGATGCGCGATCTGAATGCCGCTACCGTTGAGGCAGCTATGAGCATGGTCGCCGGTACCGCACGCTCCATGGGCGTCGTGGTCGAAGACTAAGGAGGGCGAAGGATATGTTTAGAGGTAAGAAATACCAGGAGAGCGCAAAGCTCATCGATAAGACCATGCTGTACGATGCCCACGAGGGCATGGAGCTGATCTGCAAGACCGCATCCGCTAAGTTTGACGAGACTGTTGAGCTGCACGTCAAGCTGGGTGTTGACTCCCGCCACGCTGACCAGCAGGTCCGCGGTGCTATCGTTCTGCCCCACGGCACCGGTAAGACCGCTCGCGTTCTGGTCTTCGCTAAGGGCGACAAGGCTGACGCTGCCCGTGAGGCTGGCGCTGACTTCGTCGGCGATATGGATCTGGTGGAGAAGATCCAGAAGGAAAACTGGTTCGACTTCGACGTGGTCGTCGCTTCCCCTGACATGATGGGCGTTGTTGGTCGTCTGGGTAAGGTTCTGGGCCCCAAGGGTCTGATGCCCTCCCCCAAGGCTGGTACTGTGACTCCCGACGTGGCTAAGGCTGTGAAGGAAGTTAAGGCTGGTAAGGTCGAGTATCGTCTGGACAAGACCAATATCATCCACTG
>RCNI01001121.1_pt1 | contig 15047 bp, 13 predicted proteins | sample 2041151 | NCBI WGS metagenome assembly RCNI01 (sample SAMN09708214, study PRJNA481090) | feces metagenome | isolation source: feces | place: Antarctica: Albino Rookery | reverse complement strand
GCTTTAATTAATAATCCAAAGTTAATTATTGCTGACGAACCAATTAGTGCCTTGGACGTTTCGATTCAAGCACAAGTCGTCAACATTATGAAACGGTTAGCTGAACAAAAAGGAATTACCTTTATCTTCATTGCGCACGACCTTTCCATGGTCAACTATGCATGTAACCGGATGATTATTTTACATAATGGGGTGATTGTCGAAAAAGGAGATACGAATGAAATCTTCTTGAACCCAATCCACCCATATACAATTAGTTTAATTAAAGCTGCTCCCGAATTAAGTAAGATTCACGTGGATCTTGCAGCCTTTAGTGAATTAGAAAACTATGCACGGGATTATTCCCCATTAAACCAACCGGTCTTCCACCAAGTCAGTAAAAGTAAAGAACACTTTGTGTTTGGAACCGAAGCTCAAATTAAGCACTGAACCAGCTTAGCAAGAAAAGTGCGACGTGAAAAACGAAAAGTTCAATAAGATTGACTGAAACAAGAAGAGTGGTTTAAAGACAGGTTATAGTTCGAAAAACAAACGGGTCATTCAGAATCCTCAAGCCAATAGTACCAAAGCTGTTTATGACTATGGTCACATTGCTTCCCGCTATCCAACTGGCATCATCCCCTTTGTGAGTCTCATTATCTTATGGGTGGTGGGATTAGCAGTCTCGTTAGGAGTCGGGATTTCCTGAGACATCAAAAACAAAGAAAATAACCCGACGGGATACATTCCCCAACAATGATATAACATTCTCTGATATATCACAGCGGCTGTGGAATGTATTGTCGGGTTATGAGCCTTAGGACGAGCGGGGTTTCTGGCTCATGCTCGCTACGGATTAATGAAGTTTAACCGCATGATTAAGCTCTCGAAGATTCGGACCAAGATCAAACAAAAGATTGGTCAGGACCTCGCGATTGATGATGTCAATACCGTCGATGAGTGAATGGAATTCTTAGAATTACGCAAACGTTATACCAAAAAGTGATGAACCATTTCCTGAATCACCTTTACCTCCTTATTTGGAGTGGTCACCCTCTTAATGTTAATTATGGGTGGGGTGTCAGGAGCATTCAATTAACAACCAAGTAAAAACACTAGCAAAGAAGTCTTTCAATGCTAGTGTTTTGATTTGCCTAACCCATTGGTCAAGCAAGCAAATAAGGGAGGGAATTATTGCTTATTATTGATGTTGGTGACTAACATGTGAATAAAGTCACTTAATGGGCAAGAAATTGGTTCTTCGCCCCCATAGGTTTTATATACAATGTTGTCGGGATCATTGATTTCAGCATCACCTAAAACAATTTGGAAAGGAACCTTGCTGACTTGAGCGTCCCGAATCTTTTTACCGACTCTTTCGTCCCGGTTATCAACTTCAGCTCGAATGTTGTTTAACTTTAAGGTATGTCGTAATTGGTTTGCAAATTCTTCGTGTTCTGGTCTAACTGGTAAAATCGCAACTTGAACGGGAGTTAATCATAATGGTAAGACCCCTTTAGTTTGTTCAAGTAAGATGGCCATTAAACGTTCGTAGGTTCCGACCACACCCAAGTGAACCATGACTGGGTGTTCTGGTTTTTGGTTCGCATCAGCGTAGGTAATGTCAAAACGTTCTGGTAATAAGAAGTCTAATTGGATGGTGGAAACCGTAATTAACCGACCTAAGTTGGTCTTAATTTGGAAGTCAATCTTTGGTCCATAGAAAGCAGCTTCACCGACTTCTTCGTTGAATGGAATGCCAGCTTCGGTTAACATTTCCCGTAATTGGTTTTGACTGGTTTCTCACATCGCAGTGTTGTCATGGAACTTGACTTTATCATTTGGGTCATATAATGATAAATCGACTTGGGTTAATTGAATGTGTAACCCTTCATAAGCTTCTTTAATCATCTTATAACAGTTAAAGACTTCTTGCTTAATTTGGTCAGGACGACAGAAGATGTGGGTATCTTCCAAGACCATGTCCCGGACTCTTTCTAACCCGGTTAAACCCCCTGACGCTTCATAACGGAATAAGTTGGATTCTTCACATAAACGTAATGGTAATTGTTTATATGTCTTAGGAGTGGTTTTATAAACTAAGATGTGGTGAGGACAAGTCATCGGACGTAAACATAATTCAATGTCTTCAACTTTCATTGGAGGGAAGATATAGTCTTTATAGTGTTCTCAGTGACCACTAATTTCATATAACTTCTTGTTTGCTAAAACGGGAGTACAAACCATTTCGAAATCATACTTAATTTGTAATTGGTGAATGAATAATTCGATTTGGTGTTTGATGGCCATTCCAGCTGGTAATCAAATTGGCATCCCTGGTCCACATAATTGGTCAAAGGTAAATAATCCTAAGTCTTTTCCGATCCGACGGTGGTCACGTTCCTTACGGTCTTGTAAGAAAGCAAGGTATTCATCCATTTGAGCTTGGCTTTCGGTTGCGACCGCATAAATCCGAGTCAGTTGGTCGCTTGAAGCATCGTTATTTCAGTAACTACCAGCGACATTTAAACATTTAAAGAATTTCACAAATTTGGTGTTGGTTTCAACTTCACCACGATAAAGATCATGGTATTTTCCAAATGAATAAATTTTTACTTGGTCACCTTCAATTTCGTTAATTAAAGCGACTTTGTATTTGTTATTCGCAAACATGTCTAATGCTTGCGTTTTGGTAATGACTGTCGTTTTGATTTCATAAGCACTATCAGCAAGTTTCTTGATTTGTTTTTCAAGTTGGTGAAAGTCGTTAATCGAAACTACTGAATCAGCTTTTAATTCGTAATAAAAACCTTCCTCATTGGTGTTAAAAGTAATGAGGTTTGCATTGTCATAACAATGCGAGATCGCTTGCCCTAAAAGCAAAGCACAAGTATTATTTAATTTTTGATTTACAGTCATTATTTGTATCCTTAAATTTTTATGTCTATACGACTTATAATTATATAAATAAACGATAAGGAATTCATAAAATGTTTGAAAGAATTTTAATAATGACCGATTCGTCAAATACAATTAGCATGGAGGATGCCATCCAAAATGAAATTGATATCTTACCCCTCACTTTAGAACGAAGTGATGGGGTCGTATATAGTGACGAACCCGATAAAATAAAATCCGACCAAATATTAGCCATGTTAAATGACGGATTTACCTTTAAAACTGCAACCACCGTCTACGGGGTTATCCAACAACATCTCGAACAAGGTTTGAGCAAATATGACAAGATTATTGTCTGTCCCATTTCACGGGGATGGTCAAGTCAAACCGACCACATTCAAAGCATTGCGAACAACTATCCTAACCGAGTCTTTGTCATTGATACCAAAGACTATGGTTATAGCCTAGAATGCTTGTGTTTGGAGTTACGGAAGATGATCAATGACGGAGTCGAATTTAGTCAAGTGTTAGACTATGCTCGCAACCACTGGAAATACAGTTTAAGTTTATTTGCTTGCAAAACCTTAAAGGGATTAGCGAAGTCAGGTCGACTTCCTAAAATTGTCGCGACAGCCTTAAGTGTTACCAAAATCACTCCCATTATTAAAGCTGAATACACCAACCAAAAAGAAGGGTTAGCTTTAGGGTGACACAACGTGTTTGAGAAGTTTCTGAAATACACTGACAAGTATTATGATAACCAACTGAATCCTACCAATATCACTCACATGTGTGTCTTAATTAGTGAACCAATGAGTGAAGACATCGCCAAGCTCAAAGACACCTTAGCATCCAAGTATCAGCTTGACCCTGACCACATTGTGTTACGATGAGCTCCCAACATCTTTTTATGTTTAGTGTGGAAAGGGGCGATTGGTATGACGACCATTGCAAGCATCCCAAAGAAGATCTTACCGAATGAAAAAGAATGAGAGTCTCATTCAAAGAAGAAATAACCAAAGAGGAACGCAACGATGCCAACCAATAAATTAACCCAAGACCAAATTGTCAACCACCTTAAAAATTATGGGTTCGTGTTTGCTGATAGTGAAATCTATAATGGTCTTGCGAATGCTTGAGATATGGGTCCGTTAGGAACCTATATGAAAAACAATTTAATTAACTTATGAAATGATTACTTTATTAATCATGAGTTAAATATGTTTCCATTAGATACCAATATTATTTACAATACCCAAGTGTGACAAGCAAGTGGCCACTTAGCTCACTTCTCAGATCCATTAATTGACTGTAAACAATGTCACGCACGGTTCCGTGCTGATAAGTTAATTGAAGCTTTTGATCCAAGTTTAATTGTGAGTGAAAATGCTGATAATAGTTTGGTCCAACAAATCTTAGATGACCACCATATTAATTGTCCAAATTGTAACCAACATGATTGAACTGAAATTCGGAAATTTAACTTAATGTTCCAAACCCATATGGGAGTGGTTGATGATAAATTAAATACTGTTTACTTACGACCCGAAACAGCCCAAGGGATCTTTATTAACTTTAAGAATGTGTCTCGGACCATGCGACCAAAATTACCATTTGGAATTGGACAAGTGGGAAAAGCATTCCGAAACGAAATTACCCCAGGGAACTTTATTTTTCGAACCCGAGAATTCTCACAAATGGAAATTGAATACTTCATTAATCCTGATACCCAAGATTGACATAGTGAATTTGACATGTGACAAACTAAGATTGGAAATTTCTTAGTCAAAGAATGTGGGTTACAAGCTGACCACTTAAGTATTTATGATCACCCTCAAGATGATTTAGCTCACTATTCCAAAAAGACGATTGATTACCAATATGACTTTCCACATGGAATGAGTGAATTATATGGATTAGCTTATCGAACTGACTTTGACTTACAAACCCATGCTCAACACTCCAAAACCGATTTAAGCTATTTAGATGAAACCAGTGGAACCAAAATTATTCCCCATGTCATTGAACCATCGGTCGGAGTCGAACGGTTATTGTATGCCATTTGATGTGATAGTTTAGCATTTGAAACCTTACCTGATGATACAGTCCGAGAAGTGTTACACTTACCAATTAAGTTAGCTCCTTATAAAGTTTGTGTCTTACCATTAGTGAATAAATTAAAAGACCAAGCAATGGAAGTTTTAGGTCAATTACAACAAGCAGGAATTCCAGCTAGTTTTGAAACGAGTGGTTCAATTGGAAAACGTTACCGTCGTCAAGATGCCATCGGAACCTATTATTGTTTAACCGTTGATTATGATAGTGTGGATCAAGCAACCTATACTTTAAGAAACCGGGACACCATGGAACAAACTCGACTAAGTTTAGCTGAAATTATTAACTTAGTTAAGAGTCAATTAATCTAACCAAAGAAACCATTAAATTACTAGGAATTACCTAGTAATTTTTTGTTGTTCAATTCACAAAGTTAGAAGGGGTTGGTCGACAACGTTTTAATCTATAATTGAACTATTGGAAAGGAAAAAATCCACATGCGATTCATTGGACGCAAGACACTATTGTTAGACCAAATTAAAAAGGTGATTGATGAGAATGTTTGTGATGCAAGGACATTCTGTGATTTGTTTGCAGGGTCGGTGACAGTGGGTCGTTATTTTAAACAATGGTATGAAGTGATTAGCAATGATTTGCTATATTTTTCATATGTGTTGCAGCGAGCAACAATTGTGAATGATGGAGTGCCTCAGTTTCAAACTTTAGTTGCCCAATGTGGGATTGGGGATCCAATTGATTATTTGAATCAAATGGAAACTGCACGAATGGAAGAGTTAGAAGAAGGATTACGCTTCTTTCAAAACACCTATGCTCCTAAGGGAAACCGAATGTATCTAAGCAACGAGAATGGTTTACGGATTGATTATGCACGTCATCAGATTCAAACCTGATTTGAGCACCATATCATTAACGAAAATGAATACTACTATTTACTCGGGTGTTTGATTGAAGGAATTCCATTTGTGTCCAATATTTCAGGAACCTATGGAACTTATCATAAAAGTTGAGACAAACGAGCTTTAAAGACTTATCAATTGTACCGACTTGATGTTGAAACTAATCACTTTCATAACCAAGCTTTTAACCAGGATGCCAACCAATTGATTAGAACCATTCAAGGGGATATTCTCTATCTTGATCCCCCATATAATGGTCGTCAATATTTGTCTAATTATCATGTGTTAGAAACTGCTGCGACCTATGATTATCCAATTGTAAAAGGGATTAGTGGTCAACGGGTTGATGAAGGTAAGAAATCCAACTTTTGTCTGAAAACTAAAGTCCTATATGCGTTTGAAGACTTAATCAAAAATGCTGCTTTTAAACATATTATTTTAAGCTATAGCACTGAAGGTTTAATGAGCATTAATGACATTGAAACAATTATGAAGAAGTATGGAATTAGTGACACTTTTAAAATCTATTGAATCCCTTATCGCAGATATAAAAGTCATCAACAAGAACAATCAGAACCACTGAAAGAAATGTTGGTTTATATTCAGAAAAAGGTTGTCTAATGAAGTATCTTAAAAGTCCGTTAAATTACACTGGTGGGAAGTATAAATTACTAGGTTCAATCATAGGACTATTACCACCAAAGATAAATGTTTTTGTTGACCTTTTTGCAGGAGGATTAAACGTCGGAATTAATGTTAATGCGAACTTGATTATGGTCAATGATCAAATCACATATCTCATTGAATTGTATGAATATTTAGCGACTCATGAGATTGATTTGGTACTCCAAGAAATTCAAACTAGAATCACTAAATATCAACTTTCTAAAACTAATGTAGATGGATACAATGCTTTAAAAAATGACTATAACCAAACCAAAGATATACTTGATTTTTTAGTCCTCACTTTCTACTCATTTAATCATCAAATTCGTTTCAATAATCAGCATGAATTTAACATTCCCTTTGGAAGAAATCGGAGTAGTTATAATGCTCGAATTGAAACCAATTTAATTCAGTTTTGTCATGCACTTCAAACTAAGAAGATGCAGTTCTTTCATGATGATTTTATGAACCTTGATTTATCAAATTTATCACCTGATGACCTAGTGTATTGTGACCCTCCTTATTTAATTTCGAATGGGTCTTATAACGATGGAAACCGAGGGTTTAAAAATTGAACTCTCAAAGAAGAACAACAGCTATTAAGTTTACTGGATGAGTTAGATAAACGACATGTCAAGTTCATGTTATCGAATGTCTTTTATCACAAGGGATTAGCAAACGATTTATTAATTGCATGAGCACAAAAGTATCATGTTCATTATCTTGATAAATCGTATGCAAATTGTAATTACCATATCAAGAACAAAGACACGCAAACCGTAGAAGTATTGATTACTAATTATTAAGAACCACCTCTTATTTCTTATGGTTCTTTTTAGGGAAAACATTATCTAAATTACTAAAAGCTTTTTTGATAAATTCAGGAGCTATTTCATTGATAATGATATGTCCGTTTTCACTCAAATAAAACAAGACCTTTTCATGAGGAAGTTGTGAACTATTTCCACCAAAAATACTTAAATATCGTTTCACCTCTGCTTGTCCATAATGAGGTCAAATATATTCTTTTTCAATACCTTGATATTGTTTAATATCTTCTAGACCTTGCTTTAAAGTTGCTAGTCGTTTACCTTCCACAATTACAATACAATTAGAAACTTGATCATACAAAATGATGTCGGGAAGAGAAAGCTTATTTCCTTTCAAATCTTTCTTTGGTAAAGATATTGATTGACCATCTTTAGTAATGAAATATCCTCGTTCACAACCAGCATGATTCTCATATATTCCTTGAGCACCATGATATATAGTTTGGAGGTGTAAAAAGATATCTGCTACCTTTTCAGACTTTCCTTCATAGTGTCAATATGTATTTGGGAATTGGATTGAATGAGGAAGAGTTAAATGCTCTAATTTTAAATCTAGGAGTTTGCAAATATACAAGAATTTGTTTTGACCTTTTATCTTGTCAAGATATGCTTGAGATATTCCATGGGAGGTAATGAGAATGTCTCGTTTCCAACCTAATTTACGAAGACAAGCACTAATTAACGAGATTGCTCCAATGTTAGGATCATGACCAATATTACCTCGATTACTTGGTTTCGATAAGCGACCTGAGATTTCAATCCGATCATCAAATTTAGTAATCGTTAAAGGGACGTTTTTACGATGAGGTTGTTGCATATGATGTTTGAATCGAATCAACTCATCTACACTATCAAATTTACTATACCATTCATTATGTTCCATTCCGATAAACTTCACCCCTAGAGTCATTAACATATTAGTACCAAAGATGTTGGTGGGAGAAGGTTTCTTGGTACTAGTTTGAGATGGATGATTGTAAATCATATATAAACTTGTGTTCGGAAAATAATGTTTGACATAAACAAATTTAGTAGCTCGTTGATAGATACTACTATTGCGAGATTCTTGATCACTAGTTTTTGTTTCTTCAATAACCATAATCAAGTGATTGTTTAAATTAGTTTCGTCAGGTTCATGTTGTTGTGAAAACACAAGAAAATCAACAAAGCTGGATGAACCACTTACAATCATGAGATAAATTTCATCAATGTTGTGAATATGGACATTTTCAATTTGATATTGAAATTGAAAATACCCTTGTTTGATAATCGGTTTAATCTTTATGTCTTGGTCAATTGAAAACTGTTGTTGATGTTCATGACAATAAGTTGTTAAGATCTGTTGGATGACCTTGGGTTTAGGTCTTTCTTCAGTTAATATTCAAAGTTTGGTTTGCATCGATTATGCTTCCTCTAGATGACTTATGAAGAAAACGTTCCTGGCCAATTTTGGTTAGGAAATATTCTCAATAATATATAGATAAAAATCGAAGCAAAGACTTAAATATGAATGATATTTTGGATAGTTTAGTCTAAAAACTTTTAAATAAATTAAAAAGATGATATATTAGAACTAATTATTAGAATGGGAAAAAGATATGAAAAAGAAAACAATTATAACCTACACCACCTTAGCTCTTGGTGGACTTGCAATCACATCTATGGTTGCTGGAACTGCTGTTTCTTGTTCAAGTAATAGCAGCGAATCTTTAGGACAACAAATTGTTAAACTTAACAATCAATATGTTGCTAAAAAGATGAGCCTTCAAAACACCTTAGGTTTGCCTAAAGCAGGAGCTGATGGTAAAGTCGATACAACTGGAAAAGCTTTAGTCGATAATGCACAAGCTGCAGTTAAGGCTTTAGAAGAATTTAAGACTAATAATAAAAATCTTGATACTAACGAACAAATTTGATTAGACAACTACATTTATAGTTGAACCAATGAAATTGCTAACTGAAACACTGGTCTTCAATATTTAGGTGGTAACCCAAGTGGGGATGCACTCCCATTAAACCCAAATAGTAACCATCTTGAAAACAATATCAATAGTGCAATTAATATCTATGATATTGATCCTGAATCAGGAGAACCAATCGCTGATGATAAACATATCGATGAAGATTTAGCAAAAGCATATCCTCAAGTTGGTCAAGATATTATTGATTACATTAACTCACTTCAAGCAATGTTGAGTAAGGGAATGGAAAGTGGTGTGATGCAATGTAACATCACTAAGAAGCTATTTGTTAACCAAATGCTTTCTGACTTTTATAAAAATGAATTAGTTTATTGAGTTAAACAATCAACTGAACAAAATAAAGGAATTGAAATTGCGTTACCTGTTCCAGTTAATGGTTTTGAAGCTTCCAATAGTTTATTAAAGAACTTTGTTACTTGAGAAGGATGAGCAAAGCAAAATCTTGATAGCAATACTATCAGTGAAACTAAAACATCATTACAAAAAGCTCAACAAGCATTAGATGAGTTTATGAATTGATATATTAAATCTTACTATACTAGTAATAAGTCATTCGGTGGTTCAAATGCTTCTTTAACGATTACAGCAACTAATACTGATAATGAAGTTAATAGAACCGTTAAGATTAAAGACGATAATCAAACCTATACCATTTATGGTCTTGGAATAACTAATAAAGAATTAAATACCAAGAATGTTGGTATCGGTTTCATGACTTCAACTTTAGAAATTAATAATAAATCAATTAGAGGAAATGATATCTACCAACAATTATTAAACAACAATAACTCAGTTTCAAAAACCGCAGCTGAATTGGTTGCAACTGGTAGTGGGTTTGTTGAAACTTCAATTAATAATATGAAGTCAATTGGAGAAAAAATAGCTAAAATTAATGCTCCTACAGGTTCTTGAACTCCAGAAGTTAAATATGACGATGATATTAGTGACACCACTGCACCTCAAAATGTTACAATGAAAATTTGAGATGGAACAACATTAAATTTTGCTGAATTTAATAAGTGATTAAATCAAGAAGATTTCTTCTTTGGTCGTGAAACGTCGTTCTGAGGACAACCATACAATGGTAGTGGTTCGACTACTAATCTTGATGCTTATACTAATCCAAATACTAATTCTGAATTTAAGAACTATTTAGATGCTTTAACTAAGTTAGGATATGCTGGTCCAAAAGGTATTTGAGGTGGTAGTGATAGTAATTCACCTATTAACGGAGAAGGTTCTGTAAATGGAAAACAAGCACTTGCAGGTGCAGTCTTATCCTTGGTTAGCTATAACAAATTCAAGAATCTCACAGCTGACACTTATAATTGAAGCTTTAATGAAATTCCAGAATACAACGTTGCTGCCTATAACCAAGAAGTTCAAAAGATTATTGGAGTTGGAATGGAAGGACCACGAGGTTCAAACCTTTTTAACTACAATGTAAACCCATACTATTCAGTTCCAAAATGAACTCAAAGCTCCTTTCAAACTCACGAAGGTAAAATGGGTCACCACACCCAACAAGCTTATTGAACCAAATATATGCCAAAAGATGGTCCAGGATATGTCTTCAAACAAGATGCCTTCCATGAAGGATGAGCTGTCTTTAGTGAATGATATGCAAATCAATTAGAGGTTTATGGTAGTGGAGTTGATGAAAAGACCGGTATGCCAAGTGATTGATTGCATGCAAAAGGAATGGTTCCAAAAATTTCAAACATTACAAGTCCTACCGATGCTGACATCAAAGCAATTAAAAATTTCCAAGCTGGTGTTTATTGAGAAGCAGTTAAAGGTGCTCCACATTCACAAAGTGCTCCAGGTTCTAGCCAAAATTTAACGCAAGAACAAATGCAAGCTATTAATGCAACTGAAGTTGCTAACATGTTGCAATACTATGGTTTCTTAAACGAAGCTCAATTAAGAAATATGCGTTTAGTTGTTGATCCACTTTATCACAACAATTCTACAGTTGGTACTGGAGTAACTGATGGACAAGGCAACACCATTAGCTACGGTGCATCAATTAATGATGTCAGAAACTATTTACAAGCTAATTCAGGTTTATCACAAGGGGATATTGAATCTGAAAGTTTCCGTTACTTAAATATGCCTTCGCAAGCAACCGGATATATGACTGGTAAAGTTATTTTCCAAGAGTTATATCAACAAGTAGAAAGTCAATACAATAAAAATAACCCAGGTAAAAAATTCAATCAAGATAAAACAGCAGTTCGTGCTCTCTTTGACTTAATGTTAAGAAATGGGGAAATCTCGTTCGATGTCCTTCAAAATGCGGTTAAGACTGTTTATAAATTAAGTTAAGTCTTTGTGTATCTTTATATAACCAATGGTTGCAAAGACCATTGGTTTTTTTAGTGTCATTAGATTAGATTCGTAATAAGTGAACCGACAATTCCTAGTGTGAATTTTGAGAGGTTAAACGGTTCTCGTCCGAGTTTAGATATAATAATACTAAATTTAATCATTTCAACTTGACTCCATAACATTTAGTATATTAGCAATCAAGAAATCACGTTTGATATACTTCTCATACCTCATCCAATTCTTTTACACGACACACTCATATACAACGAAATGATTAAATCAGATTCTACCCTATTCCTTCATCAAGTAGGGTAGATTTTTGTTTGCCCTTGTGTAAATGATAAAAAAGCAATAAAATATATAAACTATTATTAAATAAAATTGGGGGGTAAATCTTTATAATGCAAAATTTAACGCATTTATGTAATCAATATATTCAAGAACAATTTGAATTAGACTCCTATGATTTAGGGTGAGGAATCATCGATACTGCAAGTATTAATCCATTGGATATGCGAGCAACGCTGAACCAACCTATTTTTAATGAGTTTAATTTTGATGCTAAAAACGAATTCGAATTTGTTTGCGATTTAGGTGTTTATACAACAACCTCACCAATTAACGGAAATATAAACCATATTGGAATTACATCCATAAGTTTGGTACCACAGAATAGAATGCCTTTTGATACTCGTAACAGTGAACTTTTTAGTCGGTGTGCTGGAATAAGTTATTTACTAACTGCCAAAATTAATGGTCAGGAACATATTGTATATATAGGTCATACAACCAAAACCTTTAGTGAAAAACTCCAAATATTTAATGATTGGATTTCTAATAAATCAGAACAACAAGACGTTCGGTTAAATATAAATTGGCTAAATACAATGGACACGATGAAGTTGAAACTAGGATTGTATATTTATCCTTGTAATGAAAAACCAATTAATTACGTTTTTCATGGAGTGTAATCATCAGACTATATGCTTCCACAATGTTATGCAATTCAAGAAATTATGTTGAAACAATTTGCTCAACAATTTGGTCGCTTTCCATTGTGGAACGCTTTACCAATCTCAACTAATGACTAGACATAACCTTTATATTAAAACCAATAGGACAGAAGAAAACCTTTATCATGACCAGGAATGATAAAGGTTTTATCTTAGCTTATTTTCGGAATTCGAACTACGATCAGGAATAGTAGAGAAACTAGCTAAATACTAGCATTGAAGATCTTTGATAATCTTCTTGGTAATTTGTTCAGGAGTTTTGTGCATTAAGGTTGAGGAATCAAGTCCGTATTCAAAGATAGAACTATCTTTTTTAACGACCAAGCTATTGTGATCAATTTTAGCTTCGAGACCTGCTTCTTGAATTAATGGTAAGGCTTCATTAACTTCGACTTTAATGTCTTTAATAATGTCTTGGTAGCATTGGTAGCAATAGTGGTGTTTATCACCACTGATGACATAGTACTTATTGTCACCAAGACGTTTGTTACAACTAGGACAGAACATAGTAATAACCTCCTACAATTCTATTATACCTGGTTCTAGGTCAGAAAAGACGAACCAAGAAATCCAAGGGTTGATTTCATAGAGGGTAAAAATTGAGTTTAGGACTTGGTTGCTAGACTCGTGTCATTAAGCACTCCCAACCCCAATTTGGATTATTTTAGAGCAACCAAACCTTAATTGATTAAGGATATATTAAAATATATAAATATATATTCAAGAAACGATAAAAATAGACTAAGGTATTATATGTCAACAAAAGGAAAAATTATTATCATTAGTGGTCCGAGTGGAGTGGGGAAACACACCATCATTACCCAAATTATGGGCGATCAAGACCTCAATTTAGCTTATTCAATTTCAATGACAACTCGCAGTCCTCGGGCAGGGGAAGTGCATGGAGTTGACTATTATTTTGCAACCCCTCAAGAATTTAATGACCATATTCAACAAGACGACTTTGTCGAATACGCAACCTTCTGTTCGAACTCTTATGGAACCTTAAAGAGTGAACTCAAACGGATTACTGACCAAGGTCAAAATGCCCTCTTAGAAATTGAAGTTCAAGGAGCAATTCAAGTCTTAGAACGACTTAAAAACGAAAACCTCTTATCAATCTTTATTGCTCCACCAAGCTTAGCAGTGTTAAAGCAACGCTTGATTGAACGTCATACCGAAACTGATGACCAAGTAGTCTCACGCATCAAGCAAGCCGAATACGAATTAAGCATCCAAGATAAGTATCAATATGTTGTGGTTAATGATGACTTAGACCAAGCAATTAATGAAATCAAATCAATTATTAAGGGTAGCATCCATGGATAAGCAACTAAACATTTTTAACTATACCTTAGATGAATTAAAAGCCTTAGCAGTTGCCCATAATTTAAAACCATTTGTTGCAGTTCAAATCTTTGAATGAATCTATAAAAAAAGAGTCCGTACTTTTGAACAAATGACCAATATCTCCAAAGTCAATTTAGCATGATTAAAAGCAAACTTTAGTTGTGATTTATTAACGACTTCCATCTTATTAACTGATAAGAAGGATGACACAGCTAAGTTCTTATTTGAACTCCAAGATGGAAATAAGATTGAATCGGTTTTAATGAAGTTTAGTTATGGGTGATCCATCTGTGTGACTAGTCAAGTAGGTTGTAACATGGGATGCAAGTTTTGCGCCTCAGGACTGTTAAAAAAGAAACGGAACTTAGAAGCAGGGGAAATCGTCCAACAAGTCATGAGTGTCCAAAACTACTTAGACCAAAAATATCCTGGGGAACGGATTAGTAATATCGTCGTGATGGGAATTGGAGAACCATTAGATAATTTAGAAAATGTGTCCCGGTTCTTAGACATTATTAAGAACGATTATGGGTTTGGAATTGGAGCTCGCAAGATTACAGTTTCGACTTGTGGGATTGTACCCAAGATTATGGAGTTTGCAGCTTTGCAACCCCAAGTCGGGTTAGCCATTTCGTTACATGCTCCCACTGATGAATTACGCAGTCAAATCATGCCAATTAACCGAGCCTTTCCCCTTGATACCTTAATGGCCAAAGTTGATGAATATATTGCTGCTACCAACCGACGAATTACCTTTGAATATATTATGTTGAAAGGGGTCAATGACCAACCGATTCATGCGAGACAATTAGCCAAACTCTTAAAGAATAAATTGTGTTATGTCAATTTAATTCCTTATAATCCCGTCGATGAAAATGACTTCCAACGTTCCCAAAGTGTCAAAGAGTTTGCGAACTTATTAACGAGTCTGGGAATCACTTGTACGACTCGTCAAGAACGGGGAACGGAAATTGATGCTGCGTGTGGTCAATTACGGTCAAGGAACATTAAATAATGGAAGCAAAA
>RCNI01002441.1_pt1 | contig 15048 bp, 17 predicted proteins | sample 2041151 | NCBI WGS metagenome assembly RCNI01 (sample SAMN09708214, study PRJNA481090) | feces metagenome | isolation source: feces | place: Antarctica: Albino Rookery | reverse complement strand
ATCCTGATAGAAATCGTCGAATATCTTCAACATTTTCAGAGACAAGTCAAAATTTTTAATAGACAATCAATATCGGCTTTGCCAGTTCTGATCATACGGGGTTTACTGAATGCTTACAAACGGATAAAATTAAGCCCCTGCTTCTATTCAGACTTCGAAAGGGCAGGGGCTTAACTGTTTTTTATGTGGAAAAATCAAATAGATAATTCGCGGAGAACGGTGACCAGTTCACGGTCGATAGGTTTGTCGTTCTTGATGGCTTTAGTAAATGGAACATATACAATCTGGTCGTTTTCAATACCAATCATAATGTTTCTCTGTCCTTCCATCAATGCTTCGATACTAGCTACACCCATTCGGCTGGCAATGATACGGTCGTGGGCTGTAGGGCTACCACCGCGCTGCAAGTGCCCTAAGATGGTGACACGTACATCATATTGTGGATACTCATTCTTTACACGTTCTGCATAGTGCATAGCTCCACCTGTGATTTCACTTTCGGCAACCAGTACAATAGAACTGCTCTTTGATTTGCGGAATCCATTTTTGATGAATTCTTCCAATTGGTCTACTTCTGTATTGAATTCTGGGATAATGGCAGCTTCAGCACCTGATGCAATGGCTCCGTTAAGGGCTAAGAAGCCAGCGTCGCGTCCCATAACTTCTACAAAGAACAAACGTTCGTGTGAAGTTGCAGTGTCGCGAATCTTATCTACCGCATCCAAGATAGTATTCAATGCTGTATCATATCCGATTGTAGTGTCAGTTCCATACAGGTCATTGTCGATAGTTCCTGGAAGGCCGATGCATGGAATATCATATTCCTGTGCCAACAAGCGTGCGCCAGAAAGAGAACCGTCACCGCCAATTACGACCAATGCGTCAATACCCTCTTTTTGCATGGTTTCGTAAGCTACTTTACGGCCTTCAGGAGTCTTGAATTCTTGGCAACGGGCTGTTTTCAGAATTGTACCACCTTGCTGGATGATGTTGCTCACATTTTGAGTCTTGAATTCCTGGATTTCACCAGTAATCAATCCTTTATATCCTCTATAGATAGCTTTTACTTTGAGTCCGTTATAGATAGCCGAACGGGTTACGGCACGGATGGCTGCATTCATTCCCGGGGCATCACCTCCGGATGTAAGAATACCGACACATTTAATAGTTCCCATAAGTTGTTTTGTTTAAATCTTGATAGCGCAAATTTACTAAAAAACTTGAAAGAATAGCTATCGCTCTGGTTATTCTTTCATAATTACCCTTTTACATTCTTCCATGAGCCATTTAGGGGTAGAGGTGGCACCGCATATACCAATGGAACTGAAGTCTTTCAGTTGTTCGGATGTGATTTCTTCCGGGCGGTCTATTTGATAAGAGTTCGGGTTTACTTTCAGACACTCTTGGAATAGAATCTTACCGTTGGAACTCTTGTGTCCACATACAAAGAATACCAGTTCGTGAGCCGCAGCAAAACGTTGTATGTCAGGCATACGATTGGCCACTTGGCGGCAGATGGTGTCGTAGTAGTTGAAGGTGGCTTCGGGTGAGATATGCTCTTGGATATAGGCTACTATCTGCCGGAACTCATCGAGCGACTTGGTAGTCTGTGAGTAGAGCCGGATGTCTTTGGTAAAGTCCAAGCAACTTACTTCTTTCAGACTTTCTATTACAATAGCAGTTCCGTTGGTTTGTCCTACTAAGCCTAACACTTCGGCATGTCCGTTTTTTCCGAATATGACTATTTGCCTTTTCTTTCCTTCTGCCATTGAGTTGTCGTATTCTTGTTTGATACGCTTTTGCAGGCGTAAGACTACCGGACAGGTTGCATCAATGATTTCTATTTGATTGGTTTGTGCCTGGTGGTAAGTCAGAGGAGGTTCGCCATGGGCACGGAGAAGCACCTTGGTGTGGCTGAGCTTCTCGAACTCTTGATGGTCGATACTGACGAGTCCCATTTGCTTGAGGCGCTCGCATTCTTGTCCGTTGTGGACTATATCTCCCAAGCAGTATAAGGTTTCCCCTTTTGCCAGTTCTTCTTCAGCTTTCCGGATAGCTGTAGTTACTCCAAAGCAGAATCCGGAGCCTTCGTCTATCTCAACTTTACGCATGGCTTGTTGCTTTTTTGTATTCTTTGAAAAGCCAAGCCTTTTGTTCAGCGATGGTCAATGTGCTGTTGTCAAGCAGCAAGGCATCTTCTGCTTGGCGCAGAGGGCTGACGGAACGACTCTGGTCGATGCGGTCTCTTTCTTCCACATTATGTAGGATTTCTTCAAAAGAAGGATTTTGGCCTTTTGCGGTAAGTTCGTCAAAGCGGCGGCGTGCGCGAATTTCTGCAGAGGCTGTGACAAAGATTTTCAGTTCGGCTTGTGGAAAAACAGCTGTACCAATGTCTCTTCCGTCCATTACAATGCCTTTCTCTTTTCCCATCTCTTGTTGCAAGCGAACTAAAGCTTCTCTTACGAATCCTAGAGCGGCAACTGGGCTTACTTTGGAAGAAACGTCCAGGCAGCGGATGCGGTCTTCTACTTCTATTCCATTGAGCTGTGTGCGTGGAAGTCCTTTTTCATCCAGCTTGAATGAAACTTTAATTTGGTTCATCTGTTGTTTCAACTCTTCTTCTTTGATTTGGTTGTCAGCGTCAAAGAGGTCGTGTTCCATACAGTAAAGTGTTACGGCACGATACATTGCTCCACTGTCAATATAGATATATCCTATTTCACGAGCCAGGTCTTTGGCCATTGTGCTTTTTCCGCAAGACGAAAATCCGTCGATAGCTATGATGATTTTTTTCATTGTATATAATAATGTATAGTTGTTCTTTCTTGTAATGTATCTGGATTGTTTGCTCCAGTTAGACATTTGATGTTTCAAAGATACATTTTTTTTGTCATCTCTCGGCCTGTAAGAAATCAAATCATTGGAGTGATGGGGTAAAAATGGTGTCTTAAGGGCAAATTACAGTTTATCTGATTCATAAAGATGAATATTTTCTTAAAAATCTTATTGAAAATATTCTTGATTCAAATATTTACACTATATTTGTCGCACAGAGAATTATTAACCTATAAAATTTGTTTTATGGAAATTAAGAAATCGCCGAAAGCCGATTTGGAGGGAAAGAAGGCCACAGGACGTTTGGTCGGATTTATACTGATATTGGCAGTCGTATTCGTGGCATTTGAATGGACCAAGTACGACGTGGTATTCACTGCCGATAGTGGTATTGCAGAAGTCCCTTTTGAAGAAGAAATGGTTCCTATTACGGAAATGGAAGAACCTAAACAGGCTCCTCCTCCTCCAGAAGCTCCGAAAGTGGAGGAAGTGTTGCAGATTGCTGATGATAAAGCCGATATTGTTGAATCGGATATCCAGTCAAGTGAAGACACTAAGGAAGCGGTAGAAATTAAGTATGTTCCTCAAGAAGTGGTGGAAGAAGAACCAGTAGAAGAGGAAGTATTTATGGTAGTAGAAAACATGCCGGAATTCCCAGGTGGTATGGGTGAACTGATGAAATTCTTGAGTAAGAACATCAAGTATCCTACTATTGCACAGGAAAACGGTGTGCAGGGACGTGTAATCGTTCAGTTTGTGGTAAACAAGGACGGTTCTATCGTAGACCCAGTCGTTGTTCGTTCTGTAGACCCTTATTTGGATAAGGAAGCTCTTCGTGTTGTGAAAGCCATGCCTAAGTGGAAGCCAGGTATGCAGCGCGGTAAGGCTGTGCGTGTAAAATATACAGTGCCTGTAACATTCAAATTGCAGTAATTCATTGTAATCAAGTTTTTAAGGGCTGCTCTTTTGGGCAGCCTTTTTTATATTATATTCTTATATAAACTAGAAAATCATGAAGCAGTTTAGTGCAAAGGAATTACAAGAACGGATACAGAAATATATTGACGGACTCGATTTCTCTCAAGGCCCTCAAGGTTTGTATGATCCGATAGACTATGTGTTGGGCCTTGGCGGAAAGCGTCTGCGTCCGGTATTGATGATGATGGCCTATAATCTTTATTGTGAAGATGTGGAGAAAATCTATTCGCAGGCTGCAGGAATGGAGACTTATCATAACTTTACTCTTCTCCACGACGACTTGATGGATAAGGCTGATATGCGTCGTGGAAAATCTACCGTACATAAAAAGTGGAATGAAAATACGGCAATTCTTTCGGGGGATGCAATGCTTATTTTGGCTTATAGGTTAATGGCCCAGGACTGCATTGCTGATAAGTTGCCGCAGGTTTTGGCTGCATTTGGAAAGGCTGCCTTGGAGGTGTGTGACGGTCAGCAGTGGGATATGGAATTTGAAGACCGTAAGGAAGTGCTTGTTGATGAGTATATGAATATGATTCGCCTGAAAACATCGGTGCTGTTGGCTGCTTCTTTGCAGATTGGTGCTGTGCTGGCTGGAGCTTCTGAGCGTGATACTTCTTTGCTATATGGGTTTGGAGTGCGTATCGGACTGGCTTTCCAACTGCAGGATGACTTTTTAGATGTGTATGGCGATCCAGCGGTTTTCGGCAAGAATATCGGTGGGGATATCTTGTGCAACAAGAAGACCTATATGTTGATTTCAGCGCTTGAAAAAGCAGACAACGGATTGCGTGAAGAATTGCTTCGCTGGATTGATGCTACCGATTATGTTCCGGTTGAGAAGATTGCTGCGGTAACACATATATATAATGTGTTGGGAATTGATTCTCTTTGCCGTAATGCAATCAATCAGCTTTATGAAGAAGGAATTGCTTTGCTAGATAAGGTAGAGGTGGAAGAAGCGAGAAAAGATATTTTGACTGCTTATGTTCGGGGTATGATGAACCGAAACTTATAATAATAAGGTGGAATGTCGTTTGGTACGACATGTCTTGCTTGGATAAAAATACTGTGGTGCCTTAAAAACATCACAGTATTTTTTTGTTATGTTTGAAACATAAGATTACCTTTGTTCATATAATAGGAAAATATTCAGAATAAGCAATCAACGTTATGATTTCATTTATAGATACACATACCCATCTGTTCGCTGAAGAATTTGATGAAGACCGTGAACTGGCAGTTGTTCGTGCCGTGGAAGCAGGGGTGACACGGCTTTTTATGCCCAATATTGACGATACAACAGTGGAGCCGATGCTGGACTTGTGCAATCGTCACGAAAATTGTTATCCAATGATTGGATTTCATCCCACTTCGGTAGACTCTGAATGGAGTTTCCGTTTGGCTAAAGTGGAGAAATGGCTTCATTCTTCGCAGCGGTTCTGTGGAATTGGTGAGGTAGGGATGGACTTATACTGGGACAAGACTTATCGGATAGAGCAGATGAAAGTTCTGGACCGTCAGGTAGAATGGGCTTTGGAATATGCTTTACCTCTTATAATACATTGCAGGGAAGCTTATCCGGAGCTTTTAGAAGTGCTTGCTCCTTATAAAAATACAGCCTTGAAAGGCATATTCCATAGTTTTACTGGTACGGAGGATGATGCTTTATGCTTGATGGAATACTCTCGGTTTAAGTTTGGCGTGAATGGAGTAGTTACTTTTAAGAAGAGTACTCTTCCGGAAGTTTTGAAGCAGATACCATTGGATAGGATTGTGCTTGAAACAGATTCCCCTTATTTGGCTCCGGTCCCTTATCGTGGCAAACGTAATGAAAGTGCCTATTTAGTGAAGACTGCAGAAAAGTTGTCGGAAGTTTATCAAGTCACTTTGGATGAAATTAGTCACAAAACCACTCAAAATGCCCTTCAAATATTCGAAAATAGGGGGATAAGTTTTTAAAGTTTATTAATTTTGCAGATATATTTAAACTTTTGTCCGTCGAATGTTATGTAAGACGAAAAAAAAGAATACATTTGTGCTTGAAAATAGAACGGACGATTTCGGGAAGTTTTGAAAAACCTTCCCGATGCGTCAAAAAAGAAACAAGGAGAGGTGCTCGAGTGGTTGAAGAGGCACGCCTGGAAAGCGTGTATACGCCAAAAGTGTATCACGGGTTCGAATCCCGTTCTCTCCGCGAGAAATAAAAACAATTAAAAACAATCAATTAATTAATCTTAAAAATTAGACACACAATGAAAAAGTTATTTGCAATTCTTGCAGTAATGGGAGTACTCTCATTCGGAATGACTCAGACAACAATGGCTCAGGATGCTGCTCCAGCTCAGTCAGAACAGGTAGCTCCTGCAGTGGAAGAAGGTGGTATGCACAAAGAACTGAAAACTAAATTTATCGAAGGTGATGCTGGTTTCATGTCATTGGTTGCTGTAGCATTGGTTCTTGGTTTGGCTTTCTGTATTGAACGTATTATTTACTTGAGCCTTGCTGAAGTTGATACAAAGAAATTGATGGGTAAAGTAGAAGCTGCTTTGGAAAAAGGTGACGTTGAAGGTGCTAAGACTATCTGCCGTAACACTCGTGGTCCTGTTGCTTCAATCTGCTATCAGGGTTTGATGAGAGTAGACGAAGGTCTTGATGTAGTTGAACGTTCTGTAGTATCTTTCGGTGGTGTTCAGGCTGGATACCTTGAAAAAGGATGTTCTTGGATTACATTGTTCATCGCGATGGCTCCATCTTTGGGATTCTTGGGTACTGTAATCGGTATGGTTATGGCGTTCGATAATATCCAGCGTGCTGGTGATATCTCTCCTACAGTTGTTGCTGGTGGTATGAAAGTTGCGTTGATCACTACTATCTTCGGTTTGATTGTAGCATTGATTCTTCAGGTATTCTATAACTACATTCTTTCTAAGATTGAAGCTATCACAAGCCAGATGGAAGATTCTTCTATCACTTTGCTTGATATGATCATGAAGTACAACTTGAAATACAAAAAATAATTTTTTGAACAATGGCTAAATTATCATATAAAGTATCTTACTACGTATTCTATGTTTGCATTGCCCTTATATTGGTGGTGTTAGGCATGTTCTTCGGAGTAGGATATAACGAAACAAATGCTGCAGGTTATGTAGAACCTGCCAATACGCCAGCTTTGATGTTCTTGATGTACGGAATGTTTGGCGTAACAGTAATCGCTACACTTATTGGTGCAGTTTGTCAGTTTGGCGGTGCATTGAAGGATAATCCTAAAGGTGCTATTAAATCTTTGCTGGGAGTTATCTTGTTGGTAGTGTTGCTTGTAGTAGCTTACAATGCAGGTTCTTCTGATGCTATCTTGCTTGCTAGCGGTGAAGAATATACAGATGTTACTATGCTGAAAGTTAGCGACATGTTCCTGTTCTCTACATACATTTTGTTTGGTATCGCAGTAGTTGGAACATTAATTAACTTGTCAGGTATCTTTAAAAGATAATATCTACATTGAGTTTAATATTAAAACGGAGTAAGTAAAATGGCAAAAAGGAATAGAAAAGTGCCGGGAATCAATGCTAGTTCAACGGCCGATATTGCTTTTATGTTGCTTATTTTCTTCCTTATTACAACATCAATGGATACTGACCGCGGTTTGGCGCGTCGTTTGCCGCCTCCACCGGAAAACAAGGATCAGAAAGATGATATTATTGTTAAGGAACGAAACGTTCTTCAGATTCGTGTCAACAAGAACAACGAGTTGATGGTTGCAGGAGAATGGTTCGATATTAAGCAATTGAGAGAAAAAGCAAAAGAATTTATCGCTAATCCAAAGGATGATGAACACATGCCAGAAAAGCATGCAAAGAACATTCCTTTCTTTGGTGATGTGATGATTACAGATAAGCACGTTATCTCTGTACAGAATGACGTGGGTACAAGCTATGAAGTATATCTTCAGGTACAGAACGAACTGGTGGCTGCTTATAATGAATTGCGTAATTCATTGGCTAAGTCTAAGTTCGGAGTTGAATTGGCTGAGTGTACAGAAGAACAGAAAGATGCTATCATGCAGTATTTCCCACAGAAGATTTCTGAAGCAGAACCTAAAAAATATGGAGGAAAATAATCATGGGAAAATTTAACAAGAGCGGAAAGCGCGAGATGCCGGAGTTGAATACTTCATCTTTGCCTGACCTTATCTTTACCATGTTGTTCTTCTTTATGATTGTAACAACCATGCGTGAGGTTACACTGAAGGTTCAGTTCAGAGTCCCAGCTGCTACAGAATTGGAAAAACTTGAAAAGAAGTCTTTGGTTTCTTTCATCTATATTGGTAAGCCTATGCCAGAGTTTCAGAAAAAGATGGGTACTACTGACCGTATCCAGTTGAACGACAAGTTCGCTGAATCTTCAGAAGTACAGGATTATATCTATCAGGAACGTGAAAACATGAAAGAAAGTGATAAGCCTTTTATGACTGTTTCTTTGAAAGTGGATGCCGAAACAAAAATGGGTATCGTAACTGAAGTGAAGCAGGCTCTTCGTCAAGCTTATGCTTTAAAGATAAACTATTCAGCTACACAGCGTAAATAAGTTTATTCCAGTGGATAATATAAAAAGAGCTGTCTTCTAAAAAGAAGACAGCTCTTTTTATGTGTCTATGTAAATGATAAAATTTATTTGATTATTCTATACCATATACTTCTTTATATAATTCATTACGGATGGTGTCAAATTGTTCATCGATGCTTTCTGTATGAGTGAACATCAAATATAAGGGGACTTCTTCACCTCCTTTCCGATACGGAGGTTGGATGTAGTCTTTATGGCAAAGAGAAAACCCACATCTTTGGTAAAATCCGATGCGTCTTTTGCTCCATTCATCTTCTGGATGTTCTACTTCTAGTACGATGATTCCAGGTATCATGTCGGTCAATGTATTCATAATATCCCTTCCATACCCTTTATTCCTGTACTGAGATGAAGTAGCTAAGTGTTCAATGTAATGGAAACCATTCAAACTCCATACGGTAATCAGCCCCACAAGAAGGCTGTTTGTCTTATCTTCAATTAGATAGCAGGTAAATAATTTGTTTTGTGCCGTATGGCAGCGTTGTTCCTCTTTGTCACGTCGTTCATTTTCAGGGAAAGCTTCTTCAAGTAAGTTTTCCACAAAGCTATACTGTGGATGCTTTGTATCGATTGGAGTTAATTGAATCATGATTGTATTTATTTGTTTGTATAAAAATAGATGATATTTTTTAAGGCGCGCTGGCATACCGGGCAAAACTGTGGTGCCTCGTTGATTTTCATTCTACATTCCGTGGCAGGTCGGTAAATACCTTTCAGTGAGTAGCCTCCTCCTTCATAGACTCCTATTTGGGTATAAAGTTTCTTTGAGTCTTTTTCCGGCTGTGTTGGAATGGGAGTATCCGATGGAAGCATATCCTTCCATTTGCTTTCAAAGTCTACCAGTGTAGTGATATTCTGCTCCCAAGGTTCGATGGAGTATGGATACATGGTACTAGGTTCATCAGTATAGGCATACTCATCAGCCAGTCCTGCAAAACTGTGTCCAAATTCATGTACCACTACCGGGCGGAACATGTCATGATGGGCGGTGGTTAGCAAGTAAGAGTTATAGATACCCCCTCCTCCATAAGTGTCGGTATTGGAAAGGATAACGATATGTTCGTAAGGGATGCCAGCCAGCCAGTCATGCATTTTCTTTACGCTTCGGGTAGTCAGATAGCGGTCTGAATAGAAAGTGTCGAAATGAGAATTTACAGCCGTGCTTTTCCATTCTCCGTTACGTGGGATGCTCACTCCGCTGTCGGCCGACGGACTGCCTACAGCTATAACGTTGAAACGCTTTTTCAGTTCCTTGAAAGGTTCGTGTGCAAAGATAGCATCACAGGCTGTCTTTGCATCTTTATAGAATAATTCCATCTCTTGGTCTGTATATCCTTCAGCCATAATAGCGATATCAATGCAGTCCTTGCTGCTGCCGTTTTGCAGCAAATAGCGGTGAGGTGTAGTATCTTGCTCTCCTTTGCGGTGAATCAAGATATCTTTAGGGTCGACCTCATGCGTAAAACTTGCAGTTGTACGGCGATATGCATCTTTCAGTTCGATAGTGATAGAAGCCGGTTTAAGAGGGAAAGGAACTAGGAATGTATTTTCAAAGCTACGGGTAACTCGCTTAGCCTCCTTTTCACAAATCCACTCTTGGAATAAGCTGGAGAATGAGGTGCGGTAAATCACCTTTCCGCTAGCTTTGTCATGCATCGTAATTTGTCCATTTCCTTCTACTGGCAATTTGTTGAGCGAGTGTCTTCTTCCTGCCCATTGAGGCAGGCTGACCAGTTCGTCCAACGTTACTGACTGTTCTTTCTGATTCCCACTGAAAATATAGTCCACTCTTAGAGTACGATCTGCAAAGAAATCATTGAAATTCTGTGCCATACCTTGGTGGAGTGAGGCGTAGAGAAACATTATTCCTAGATTGAATCGATTCATTTTTCATTGGTTTTGGTATAAGTACAAAGATAATCTTATTTTCTAAATTATCTTTTAAAGCTGAACGAAAGTTGTTGATTTTTCTTTTCAGCTTAAAAGAAAATATTACCTTTGTAAATGAAATAAAATCAGATAAATGGGATATCATCAATTAGACAAATTAGACGAGCAGATTTTGCAGCTTATCGCTGCAAATGCGCGTATACCCTTTCTGGAGGTGGCACGTGCATGCAATGTGTCTGGTGCAGCGATTCATCAGAGAATCCAAAAATTGACTAATCTGGGAATCTTGAAGGGCTCTGAGTTTATCTTGGATCCTGAAAAGGTTGGTTATGAAACTTGTGCTTATGTCGGGTTATACCTGAAAGATCCTTCGCAGTTTGATACGGTGACAGAAGCATTGAAGTTGATACCTGAAGTAGTGGAATGTCATTTTACTACTGGTCAGTATGATATGTTTATCAAGATATATGCTAAAAACAATCATCATTTGTTGAACATTATCCATGATAAACTTCAGCCGTTAGGTCTTGCACGTTCGGAAACCATTATTTCTTTCCGTGAAGCCATCAAGCGTCAGATGCCTATTCGCAATCTTGCTGATGAAGATTGATTCGGCCATCCAGAAAAGAGAAGAAAAAGAGAAGCCGTATTATCCGTTTCATATAGAAGGGGGTAATACGGCTTTTCTTTTCAGTAGTTCCGGTATCTATTTCCGGATATAGTTGGTAAATGTGTATGCATATTCATGCTTCTCATCAGTGGGATGTATTTCATTCTTTTCGATAGACCATTGGTCGGCGGTTACTTCCGGGAAGAACACGTCTGCTTCCATGCTGGCATCTTCAATGTGTGTCAGATAGAGCTTGTCGGCCAAGGGGAGAGCCTCACGGTAGATACTTGCCCCTCCTATGATGAACACCTCTTCATCGGGTGTGCAATGTGCAAGAGCATCTTGTAGGGAAGAAAAGCATTCTGCTCCGGCAAAATCCTGCTGTGAGCGGCTCAGGACGATGTTTCTTCGGTTAGGCAAAGCCCCTTTGGGAAGAGATTCAAAAGTTTTCCGTCCCATAACGATGGTGTGTCCGGTGGTCAGAGCCTTGAATCTTTTCAAGTCGTTAGGAAGCCAATAAAGCAACTTGTTTTGTAGCCCCAACCCCCACGAACGGTTTACTGCTGCAATGATAGAAATCATATTGTTGTTTCTGTTTGTTTGAAATTACACCGATACTTTTCCCGCAATATGAGGATAAGGATCATAGTCGGTCAGTTCAAAGTCCTCATATTTGAAGTCAAAGATATTTTTCACATCCGGATTGATGTGCATGGTGGGCAAGGGTCTCGGAGTACGTGAGAGCTGCAGCTCCACCTGTTCCATGTGGTTCAGATAGATGTGTGCATCGCCTAGCGTATGGATAAACTCCCCTGCTTTGAGTCCGGTAACCTGCGCCATCATTTGCAGCAGCAGTGCATAAGAAGCGATATTGAAAGGCACTCCTAAAAACGAGTCGGCACTGCGCTGGTACATTTGCAGGCTGAGTTTTCCGTTGGCCACATAAAACTGGAAGAATGCATGGCAAGGCGGCAGGTTCATGTTGTTCAGGTCGGCCACATTCCATGCGCTCACAATAATGCGTCTTGAATCGGGATTATGTTTGATTGTTTCTACAGCTTCCGAAATCTGGTCGATGAACTTGCCATCGTAAGTAGGCCAAGAGCGCCACTGGTAGCCGTAGATATGTCCCAGCTCGCCGTTTTCGTCTGCCCATTCATTCCAGATTCTCACTCCATTATCTTGCAGGTACTTCACATTGGTATCTCCCTGTAAGAACCAGAGCAGTTCATGGATGATAGATTTCAGATGAAGTTTTTTGGTTGTAACTAGCGGGAATCCTTCCTCCAGGTTGAAGCGCATCTGATGTCCGAAGACACTGATGGTCCCCGTTCCGGTACGGTCATCTTTTCTCACTCCTTCTCGGCGGATTCTTTCCAGTAAATCTAGATATTGTTTCATGATGTGGGAATATACTTTTATTGAATTGTTTTCAGACTGCAAAGTTAATAAAAACCTCATTTCTTGCCACCTTCTTTCCCTATTATTGTGAGTAATATTCTTTTGTTGTACCTTTGCATCAAGGCAGTTCATATAAGCTATAGGCGCTGCCTGTCCGGAGTTGTGTGTAGCTCCGTAGTCCATTTATAATCAAACAAGGAAGCATTTATGAATTTACCAGCCCCTTTCGTAGCCCGTATGCAGCAGTTGCTGGGCGAAGAAGATTATCAGCATTTTTGCAAGGCACTTCAGGAAAACACTCCGGTGAGTGTGCGGATGAATCAAGCTAAGTATTCAGTAGAGCCGGAGGATGGCCGTGCTGTAGCTTGGTGCAGTAGTGGATATTATTTGCCGCAGCGTCCTACTTTTACTTTTGACCCGTTGTTCCATGCCGGAGTATATTATGTGCAAGAAGCCTCGTCTATGTTTATAGAGCAGGCTATGCGCACTTATGTAGACCGTCCGGTAGTGATGCTTGACTTGTGTGCTGCTCCTGGAGGAAAATCTACGTTATGCCGTTCGGTATTGCCGGAAGGGAGTTTCCTTGTGGCCAATGAAGTGATGCGCAACCGTTCGCAGATATTGGCAGAGAATCTGATAAAATGGGGAGATGCCGGAGTGGCGGTGACCAGCAATGACCCGGCCGACTTTGCTTCATTGGGCCCGGTGTTTGATGTGATGCTTACCGATGTCCCCTGTTCCGGAGAAGGGATGTTCCGGAAAGACCAGGTGGCTATAGATGAGTGGAGCCTTGCCAACGTTGACCTTTGCTCACAGCGGCAGCGTCGAATCTTGGCAGATGTATGGTCTTCTCTCAAGCCGGGCGGATTACTTATCTACAGTACTTGCACTTATAATATCGAGGAGAATGAAGAGAATGTGGCATGGATTGCATGTCAGTTGGGTGCGGATGTGCTGCCACTTGATGTTCCACAGGAATGGTATGTTACGGGTAATCTGGCGGGGGCAGACTTTCCGGTCTACCGTTTCCTTCCTCACCGTACGGTGGGAGAGGGGCTTTTCATGGCCATCTTGCGTAAGCATGAAGACGGAGAAACCTGCGCTTCTCAAGGGGGGGGAGTGAGAAAGAAGAAAGATAAGAAAGGTAAGGGAAGTAAAGGCAAGGAAAAGAAACTTGTTGTTCCTGAACAAGTGAAGCAGTGGCTGCAACATTCCGAACAGTGGCAATGGCTGGATGAAGAAGGGGTGCTGCGTGCAGTTCCTCAAGCTTATGCTGAGCTATATCAAAGTTTGCGCAGTAACTTCAAGGTGCTGCATGCCGGGGTGACGGTAGCAGAACTGAAGGGAAAGGACTGGAATCCGCACCATTCATTGGCTATGTCGTCAGCGTTGGATTCTACCCAATTCCCGGTGGTGGAAATCAGTTACGAGCAAGCAATAGCTTATCTTCGCAAAGAAGTCATCGTACTCTCTTCAGATACGCCCAAGGGTGTGGTCTTGTTACAGTATGAAGGCTTGCCGCTTGGTTTTGTGAAAAACATAGGTAACCGTGCCAATAACCTTTATCCACAAGAGTGGCGTATTAGGAGTGGTTATTTACCGGAGGAAGTGCAGTTGCTGAAATAAAAAGAAAAATTTATGTGTCAAGCTTTCCGTTTGGCTGCATATTTTTATACCTCAGGACTTGGTCTTTATTATTCAGATTATATAGAATGATAAAAACCAAGTCCTGAGTGTGTATAGATACATTTTTACCGGTGAAGAAGAGTAAAGAGCAGCATGTTTTTGGGAATACTGTGTGTTATGCCAGCCAATATTTGAGTTGCTGCTTGTGTTTTATAAAATACAATCAGTGATTCATAAAACACAAACACTATTTTATGAATCACTGATTGTAAATTAAGAATCTGTAGAGATAGCTAGAGGAATGGTACTTCCGTTCTTGACTTTTCCGATAGGAAAGACAGACATTCGTGATAAATCATGCAACATTGATGGAAAAGTAAAAGGAGAATGGATTTTTGAGAAAATGTGTATTGCCTTTAAGTGCTTGTTTTGATGTGAAAATTATTATAAAGCGATGCTGAATAGATATACAATATTAATACTTAAAAAATAATTTCAATTGTTTATTATTAATTATATATTTTGGTGTTATCGCTAACAATAGTCGTTAACAATTTCGATAATGAATCGTTTCCTGAGGAGTAGTTTGTCTGAATGTGGTATCAATGATCCTTTCATATTGCTTTTCAGCTTGGTTATAAGTTGTATTCCGTCAACGAATAGTCTTTCAAACAAGTTTTTGCCGATGTGTCCTTTGTCACCAACAAGTTTTCCATAGAAAACTCCACAAAAGGCTTGTTCTCAAGAGGTTTGCGGTTATCCACATCTCCGGGAGTAATCATGAAGTTCAAAAGTTCTCCACGCTTGTTGCATATCAGATGCAGTTTGAAGCCGAAGAACCAGCCCATGGAACATTTTCCTCTTTGTGCTATCCCTTGAACGTTTTATGGATATGGATTCTCTGGTTCTTGCATACCCGTAATGGGGTACTGTCAATGAAGCTGATGCCAGTGCACTTGCTCAAAAGTACCTTCTTGATAAACAGAGCCGGTGGGATAGCCACCTCTTTTTCCAGTTCAACAAAACGGTTATAAGAAACAACCTTTGGAAAGAGATGCCGCATATGCTTGCAGACCTTT
>RCNI01002095.1_pt1 | contig 15048 bp, 22 predicted proteins | sample 2041151 | NCBI WGS metagenome assembly RCNI01 (sample SAMN09708214, study PRJNA481090) | feces metagenome | isolation source: feces | place: Antarctica: Albino Rookery | reverse complement strand
AGCTTTCTCTCTCTCTTGCAATTATAGCGCATAACAGTTAATATTGCTTAATATGACGGGAAAAAGGAGAATAAGCGTAGCTCTCGCCGCGCGCGTTAAACGCCGTTGGAGGGAGGAGGGGGCGGTGTGTTATTTGTGTGGCCGTCCGATTGATTTTAAAGCGCCTCCCACGTCTGACATGGCGCTCGAGGTGGAACATTACTACCCGTCGAGCGTTCGTCCTGACCTTGTTAACAGCGTGTCGAACTTGTATCCGGCGCATCGTGTGTGTAACCGTCTGAAGGGGGATAAGTCTCCTGAGCAGGCTATTTTATATAAGAGGAGAGCGGACTGGAGTTGACTATGAGCGTGTATCAGGTGTTAGAGGAGAAGCTGAGTAAGAATCTTGACCGTCCTATCGCTGTAGCCGCTCTAGAATTGGCTAGGAAGGCGGACGAGGGGGATTTAGACGCGTTTAAACTCCTCCTGGCCTATCTGAAAGAGATGGGGCTGACTGAAATTTACCACGGTCGTAAGATGGACGAGTTCACGGAGTTTGATATGGAACAGGATAAGAAAGATGGTAGGAAAAAACGTTAAAGGGCGGGAGGAGCCGCTCTACTATACGAAGCCATTAAGGAAGCTCACTAGGGCGAACTCCGAAGGCTATCGTGTTATCGAGTTTAGCGAAAACGTTCTGGGGGTGAAACTGTTCCCAGCGCAAAAATGGCTGCTGATCCACGCGCTGGAATATAAGAAGGGTAGCAAGAACTATAGGTTTTCTAAAATCCTGTTTTCGTTCGCTAGGCAGAATGGCAAGACGACGGTTGTAGCCTGTCTGATAATGTACATGCTGTATGTGAAGGCGCTTAAAGCGACCGTGCGGCCTTTTAGCGTGGTGTCCGCGGCGATCACAACAGAGATGGCTAAAAACTGTTATAACATGGTTTTGAGATGGCATACGGAGGGGACTCCAGAGTACTTGCCCGCCACCCATGGGAGCAAGATCATGCTGTCGAACGGTAAAGAGGCGATTATCACTCGCAGCGACTCCATGTTTAAAGTGTCCACACCTCAAACGTCAATCGGTCGCAGCGTGGCGCTGCTGCTGTTGGACGAGGCTAAATTCATTCAGCAGCCTGACTTTTTTATTAAGCTGATGCAGTCGCTGAAAGCGGTTCCGAACTCTCAAACGTGGATTTTCTCTAACGCGGGTGACGAGCGGGGGAAATGGTTTCACGACGCGCAAGAGGACGCTAAGCAAAGAGCTGAAGACGAGGACACGAGGACGGGCGTGTTCCTGTGGGAAGCGCCTGAAGACGCTCCCGTGGACGACCCCACCACGTGGGCGTATGCTAACCCCGCTCTAGGGCATACGCTGGACGTTGAGACGCTGAGGGAAGACTACGCGACTATGCCCCTTCAGGATTTTAAAACAGAGGTGTTGAACCAGTGGTCTGACAGGCCTGTTAAAGGAGCTATCGATCTTACTAAGTATGACGCGAAAACTTCTGAATATGCGATTGACGAGACACGGCCTATGTGTCTTGGCGCGTCTATGAGTCCAGACTGGGGTATGACCGCCCTGTCATTAGCGGGGTATACGAAAAACGGGGATGTGTTCGTGGAGTCGGGTAAACTCGCTCCAGGCGGCGAATGGGTAGGCGCTATGGCGTCTCGTATGATGAAACGCTACCCAACGATCGAAAGCGTCGTCCTGCAAGGAAGGGGAGGCGCGTCTCCTGATTTGATACCACTGTTAAACGCGGCTGATATTCCAGTGTCTCCTGTGGAAGGCAGGTTTATCGGTAAGGCGTACGCCACTTATATTAAAGCGGTTGAGGATGGTGAGTTCACGCACACGGATGAGGAGGCGGTAAGAAGCGAACTAGCTAGAATACAGCTGAAACAGTTGGCGGGGGTGGACGTGTTCGACGACCGTAAAAGCCGATCCCCCACCCTAGCGACGTCGCAAGTGTTCGCCTACTATGGTCTCGTTGGGGATGATATCGCTAAAGTCAAAAAGAAGAAAACAGACTTAGGTCTTTTCGAAATCGTGGGAATATGATATAATGACGATGGTGTGATCGGGTAGTGTTTATTTTAAATTCTCACAACTGAAGATTCGGAGGGCGACGTGGGGTTATTCAGACGGCGCAGGGCTAAAGGCGGTTTAATCTCCGCCCCCGCGATGGGGGCCCCCGCCGGCGACCCCTCGTTTTTCGTGAAAAACTTTATCGCGCTCCAAATCTCCTCCCTACCCGTAAAAGTATACACCACGAGCGGCGGCGTGGAGCGGGAGCAGACTTCAGGCCGCTTGTATAAGCTAGCCCAGTCGCCCAGCCTTTTTTACAGTCAACAATTGTTTTATTATGAGCTTACTAAAAGACTGTTGGACGACGGGCACGCGCTCGCCCTCCTCGTTGAGGATAAGAAGACTTTTAAACTCGACCTGATTAACAAGACAGCCTACACTTTCCTCTATGATGAGTATGAGCAAGTGTGCGGTGTCGAGGTTAACGGCGACGAAATTTTGTTCGGTGATGAGTTCCCCGGTCTTTTCGTGTCGTTCCCCGGGCAGCGGTCGCCCGACATGGCGATAGCGCCTATTTTGAACGCGCTCCGTAATCTGAACAAGGCTATCAGCTTGAACTCTGGAGGTTTGAAAGCTATCCTCCAGGTTGGAGATGGCGACAGCGCGCGCGATGATGTTAATAGCGTTAAAGTCGCGCTTGAAAGGGCGCTAGCGTCCGACGCTAGGAGTTTCGCTATCATCCCGGATGGTCTTAAACTCGAGTCGCCGCCTAAAGAGCTTAATCAAATGTCGAGCGACAACGAGATTGTCGACGGGCTGTACGCGCAAGTGTGCGCCGCCTATGGCGTTTCCCCTGAAATGCTCGGGATCGTGAAAGGCACCAACTCGAACATCAGCGCGTTAACCGAAAGCCTGTGGAATAAGGAGCTGCTCCCTTATGTGCACCTGTTGGAGACGGCGTTCAACTTTACAATACCGAAAGCGTTGGGCAAGAGCGCCGAGTTTATAGAGTTTGATATTAGTTCTCGTCTTCGCGGTAACACGCTTGAACTGTATAAGGCGCTGTCGACGGCGACAGGACGGCCGTTTATTACCACTGACGAGGCGCGCCGTAGCCTACACCTTCCCGAGATTGAAGGCGGCGACCAGATTGTGACGCCGTTGAACGTTCTGATAGGCGGGAAGGCGTCGCCACAGGATCCTGACTAGGAGGTAAGGAGAAAGAGTGGATAAGAGTATCCAACTGCGAATGAAGGAAGCGTCCGAAAGCGGTTTCGCCGCCTACGCGGCGACGTTCGACGTCGATAAGACGGGAGACCAGTTTACCGCGGGTTGTTTCAAAAAGTCGCTTGAGGAGTGGGACGGCGGGAAGAACATTCCCGTCCTCTGGAATCACAACACGGCTGACGTTAACGCTGTTGTCGCGCTAACATCCTCCGCCGTGGAGGATGATAAAGGGCTGAAAATCACGGCCGTCTACCGGGACACGGAAGAGGGTAAAAAAGCCGCGTCTCTTGTGAAATCGGGCGCTGTCTACCAGTTGTCTATCGGTTTCGAGATTAAAGACGGTGGTAAAGACGGTGACGTTTTTAAGATTACCGAAGCGAAAATCAGGGAGTTCTCTCTCGTTTTCGCACCCGCTAACGACGAGGCTAGGATAATCGGCGCGGAGCGTGTCGAGGAGGACGCGCCAGAGCCTACGGACGACGCCGAAGAGAAGCCCGCCGACGAGAAGCCTTCTAAGCCTGAGGCCGACACCCCCACCAGTCAGGAGGAGGAGAAGCCGAAAGACGAGGAGAAAAACAACGAGGAGGATAACACCACCTCAACCGAACAGGAAGATAAGGAGAAACCTGTGGAGGAGAAAGAAAAAAACATGGGAAACACTCCCGTCGAAACCGTGGAGACCGTGACCGTGTACAAGGAAAAGAATTTCGAGCCGCGCAAAGAGAAGAAGGAGGAGGAAGAGGCACTCTCCTTCGGCGAGGCGTTTAAACGAGAGTTCATCAAGTCTAAAGGAACCGGTCAAATGACCGTGAAAGCGGGCATGCTGAAAGTACAGCCTAACGCCTGGACTGAGTATAGTCTGCAAACGCCGAAAAGCCCATCTCGGCGTGTTGTCGACCTTTTCGACGCGCACACCACAGACGGTCGGCCGGCTTGGAGCGTCGATTTTTACACGTCGAAAGGGGCGAAGCCTTTCGATGAGGGGGCTACGCTTCCTGAGGGTCTGTCTCGAGTGACGAAGCAAGGGGCTTGCCAGGCTATCGGCGTTGGAAGCGAAATCGGATTCCTCCTCGCTCGTGAAATCGACAATTACATGAGTAATATCAGGCGGATCACGATCGACGATGTGACGCGCGCTGTCGATAAGATGGTGATCGACAAGATTAAGCAGGCTGCGACTCAGGATATGAGCGGGAAGTCCCCTATCGAGCAGATTTCTATCATGTGTCAGAAGGTCGCCGACCAGACCGACTATCGACCTGACGCGTATATAATCTCTAATAAAACATGGCAGTATCTCACGTCTCGTCCGTTTGGTAACATTTTCCTGACTGAGGATAATATCACGAGCGTGCTGGATCCGTTTAGAGAGGCGCGCGTTTTCGTCACTCCGCTCTTGGACGCGGGGATGATCGCGTGCAATTCCTACTACGGCAGGTTCATTCAAACTTACGCGGATGTCGCGCAAGTGCATTGGGAGACGAAGGCTGAGAAGGCCGGCTCTCAGTATCTTGGAGCGTCCAAGGTCGCTGATTTCGCCATCGCCTCTTCCGATGGGTTTGTCTACGCGGTGCCGGAGAATGTTCCTCAAGCGGCGGCTAAAGGCTAGTAGCCGCCGATGGAGGATATCGATTTTCAGAGGGCGGCGCTGGAGCTGGTAACCGCCTACCTTGGCTATGATCCGCGATGGCCGTCCGTGAGCCTTCTCATAGGCGGAGAGGGGTTATATCAGCTTCCTAAAGGATGTTATTTTAATATCGACCAGCGGTTCGCCAGCTACAATTCCGCGACGGGCCTAGTACACTCAGAAACAGTGGGACGAGTACTGGAGTAAGCGGGATTTGCCTATTCTGGAAGCGTCTGGAAGCGCTAGCGTCCGATTTCAGGAGCTGTGGAAAACGACTCAGGCGAAAGTGGCTAAACGGCTGGCTGTCGTGTCGGCTAACGGGTATGAAGTACGTAGTCAACAGGCGGAGGGCGCGATGGTAACCTACCGCCTGAAGGCTGTTGAGGATGAGATGAGCGAGCTTAAGCCGTTTAGAGTACGGCTTGGGATTATCTCTTAAGGGGGGCTGATGGAGAAGGTTAAAGCGTACAGTCCAGACGCTCCCGAGACTCTCGTTTTCACATACTACGGCTCTTTCAGCCCCGTGGGGCACCCTGAGGAGACGCCTTATGGCTATGACGCGCCACCACAGCGTATGTATTTTTTCACGGCGTTTGAGACAACACCAAGAATACAAAAAGGAACGATTTTAGAGGGTGAGTCGTTTTCGTATGTGGCTGTGGAAGAGGCGCATTTGCTGACACCCGGGCCGACACCGTTCGCGCAGAGGGTGACTGTCGAGAGGAGGTTTGATGGCTAAACTCGAGTGGAACGAGGCGTTTTTCAGGCAAGAGTTGAACTCGACTCAGGCGAAAGTCACGCTAGCGCAAGCGTCTCGTAAGCTGAAGAAGGCTGTCGACCTGGCTACTAGAGGCCGTGGGGTTGGCGAAAAGTGGGAGTTTAAAGCCGGCCGTCCTAGACTGTTTCTGGTGGTTGACGGGGAGAACATCTTCTGGCGATACGACCGTCATCATAATCAGATCGTGTGGGATAAGAGCGGCAGGCGTATGCTTAACCTGGCTAAACTCAGGAGGATAGCCGGTGTTTGAGTATCTTAACAGTCTGGTGATTGACGGCGAGCGGGTTAATCTTGTTGGGGCGGTTCAGAATCCCGTGTGGGAGGCGGATGTGACGCCTATAGCTGTTGATCATGATATCGCCGACTACACGAGGTTTGTTGGTGATCCTGACAGTCCTCCGCCTGTCGACCAGGGGATTTGGGTTTACACCGTCGAGTTTACGAAACGGTTTAAACAGAGTAAACTACGAGATAAGCCCCCTCGTGTTAATGTTCCACATGAAACATTGGGAACAACACGTGATGTTGTTTCGGCCGAGCTTACCACGCCGCCCGCCCTGACTATACAAGGCGAGCGGTATACTATGAGTTTCACTGTAACCTATCGAGTGATTGGAGAAGTCTCTAATGGCGCTAGTTGAAAAATATGACACGCAAAACGTGTCGATCCCACAGACTGGAGGCGTGTTTTTCGCCGAGTATGTGGATAAGAACAAAGTCCCCATGGCGGACTTGGCTAAAGAAAAGTGCATCACAACGCAAGAATATAACGGCCCTGGCTTGCTTAGCGTGGCTGGTATTGGCGAATTGAAGCGTGATAGTGAGAAGGCTGGGGAGTTTTTCCAGACTGGTTTCGAGCTGATCGGCACCCCCAATTTCAGTTTCGAGTTCACGTGCGCGGAGGATAACCCGATTGTGAACATGCTGCAGGGTATACAGCCTGAGTCTAATGGTGTCGCGAAGGTGAAGGATATTATTAACCCTAAGCGCGTCTACTGCTACATGTACGTGCGGTATACGAACGATACGATTCTTCGCCGTTGGGGGGCGGGGCAGATTACTGAGGCTAAGGAAGGCGGGCAAGAGCGAGGGAAGATGAACACTCGACAGTTCACGTTCGCCTGGCAGCCGTGCGAGGAGACGGACTGGGTACCGTTCTTTGAATACAGAGGTAAGCCTAACGCTACGGGCGTGAGGGGCTAGCCGATGAGAAAACAACTCCAAGGTAAAACGTTCGATATGAAGCCTGTCAAACTGACATACCCTGTTATGCGTGACCTGGCTAAACTTGAGAAACTATGGAACGGCGACGAGGCGGACGGTAGCCAACTGGCAACATCTGTCGAGGCTAGGGAACTGTTAACTAGCCTGTTGTGTTCCCAATGTTCCACCCCCGACGCGCTACGGAATCTTCTCGATGAGATGGATTTTAAAAACGAGCGGAAAGTGGAGGAAGTATACAATTTTTTCACGGATTGTATTGGGACGCTCAACGATTCTCAATCCTCCTCCAAAAATACCCGACACTCACGCTAGACTGGCTTAGCCTAGGCGTTGATTTTGAGAACGGGGGGATGGAACACTATCCCCCCCTGTTCCTTTTCGAGAACAGTCTGATGATCATTCAGAAGCCTGGAACGTTCTCTAGCCACCTGGTCGCGGGGGATATTAAAAAGCCGTCTGAGGTGTTGAAAGAGGCCGAGGATTATAGGACTTTAGAGGAGATTAAGCTTGAGTAGCCAATACGTTTTAGGGCAGGCGGCCGTCAAAATCTATCCCGAGATGACGGGGTTCAGGAGCCGTGTTAACAGCGCGTTTAACTCGGTCGGGAGGGTTATCCAGTCCAACACACGGAAGAGTACTAGCTCTTTCAACAGCGAGTGGAAGAAGACTAGCTCTAAAACGGCCGCCGAGCTGAAACAGGCGCTCACGAAAGCGTCTCGTGATGGTGAGCTCGCTCTTAAAAAGCTTAATCTGGCGCAGGCTAAACTCTCGGCCGGCCGTAAAGAGTACGACAAGATTGTTAAACAGTCTGGGTCGGCTGAGAGTGAGGCGGCGGTTAAAGCCGCTGAGAAGGTTCTGAAACTCCAAGGCGCGTACAATCGCGCGGCTGACGCGGTTGATAAGAACGCTAGTAAGGTCGCTAAGCTTAAAAAAGAGATGGACGGTCTGGATAAAAAGAAGTCGTCTAAGCCGTTTCTTGTGAAAGCCAAAGACGGGTTTTCTAAGGTTTTCAATAGTTTTCATAAGCACGCTGGCAAGGTTAAAAAGGTAAAGTTTCCTGTTATTAAAATTAGCGTGGCTACGGCTGTCGCCGAGCGGGCGTTAAGGGCGTTGACTAACCAGATTGGTGACGCGGTTAAACAGTTTGACGCTGTCAAGCGGTTCCCAATCGTCATGAAGAACTTTGGTTTTAGCGCTGAACAGTCGTCTAAGAGTATGGAGAAGATACGAGCTGGTGTTCGTGGTCTTCCCGTGTCGATTGGTGACGTGTCGACGGCTATAGCGGGCGTGTCCTCGTCCATTGGTAATCTTGATAAGGCGACGTCGACTATCCTAGCGTTTACTCACGCTGGTTTGAGTGTTGGAGCGTCCGCCGAGAACGTTAAAGGCGCTCTTGTCCAGTATTCGCAAGCCTTGAATAAAGGTAAATTCGACATGCAGGACTTCAAGAGTATCAACGAGCAAGTGCCTGGCCTGATGGACCAGTTGGCGGTTAAAATACTCGGCGCTAACCATAAGGCTATCGACCTTTTTGAGGCTGTTAAAACTGGTAAAATACCGTTCTCTCAGTTGAATGACGCTCTTATCAAAGCTGATGAGGGTGTTGACGGGTTCGCGGCGAAAGCGAAAAACGCTAGCGTCGGTATTGGAGCCGTGTTTATTAAACTCAAACAAGACACGGTTAACGCGCTGGGCGCTATTTTCGAGGCGTTGGACAAGGCTGGGGTTATCGACGCTATGGGACGCGCGCTCGCCGACGTGGGCGTGAAAATGAGCGAGTTCGTCCAATGGCTGACAACAGCGTCTGAACTCACGCCCTTGTGGGACGCTCTAGGGAACGCGTTCAATACGGCTAAAGAGTCTTTCACTAGCCTGTGGGAGGCGGTACGACCGGCGTTGGAACAGCTGCTAGGCGCGCTACCCCCGATACTCGACTGGTTCGGACGCTTGTGGAATGAGATCCTAAAGCCGGCCGTAGACGACCTATTAGGCCTGATCCCGTCGTTGATTGAGACTATCCAACAGATGTGGGAAGCTATCAGGCCTGGTGTGGAACACCTGTTTGATGTGATTCCCCCGCTGATGGATGTCGCTAAACAACTGTGGGACGAGGTTTCTAAAATCATTAAAGACTTCACCCCCTTGTTTAAAGAGATTTTCAATCTCGTTGGCGACGTTTGTGACGGCATCGTGAAAATCGTTAAGCCGTTCATTCCAGTCATAGTGGGCGCTGTCCGTCTTATCCTGAACGCTGTTAAAGACGTGTGGCCGATCGTCCAGGAAATGTGGAATCAAGTGCAGCCTGTCCTAGAGAAGGTGGCTGAGGTGTTAGGCGCTGTGCTACCTCCTGTGTTCAAGGCGCTTGAGATAGTGATTAAAGTGGTGGCGGCGGGCGTCCGCGCCGGGATGATAGCCATTAAAACAGTGTTCCAAGTTGTGTTAGCCCCAATCCGTATGGCCGTGGGAATGTTGAAAAATATTGTCTCAGGCGGTTTAGGCGGCTTGCGCGACACCATCTTCCGTATTGGGGATAACATTAAAGGATTCTTCCAAGGTTTGGCTAATTTCATGGGGGGCATGTTCAACCATCTTGGGAACATGGCTCTTAACGCCGGCATGGCCATTATCAGGAGTATCGGTGATGGTATCGCTCGTATGGCAGGCTGGCTGTACAACAAGTTTAGACAGTGTTTAGGGCCGTTGGGTAACCTCCTACCACACTCGCCGGCTAAGGACGGGCCGTTTAGCGGCGCTGGTTGGACGGCGTTGGCGGCGGCCGGCTCGGCGATTGTTAACCAGGTTGGGTCGGGTATTATCGCGGCGGGCGATGGTTTGTATGATGATTTTAGCGGCGTGATGGCGGCTCTTTCGCCTGACGTGTCTAGCGTGTCCCGTCATGGTGGGGTTCGTATGGCGGCCGCGGCGGGCGCTCCTCAGATTGTTCAGAATATAAGCTCTCCTAATCCTGAGCTGGCCGCCCGCTACGCGTATACTATGCTAGAGAGGAGCCTATCGTGACGGATTTCTATGATAATGGGTATACAGTAGTCCTCGACGATATAGCGTTGTACGGGCGTGATGAGTTTGGAACTAACTGGCTTGTCCCGAAGCCTGTTGACGGGTGGAATTCCACCGCTAATCAGGAGGTTTCGAGCGAGGAGTCCCCCTGGAGGGATGGGGACTACTACTATTCCACCAGACTCAAAAGCCGCTCTTACGGCCTGACGATTAAAATGCAAAACGATGATGTTTTTAGGCTGAGACATAGCCTGAGGAAGCTTAAAAAGCGGTTCGGCAAGCGGGATTTGAAGCTGGAGGTGAACGAAAGGGGTTTCCGCTCTTACGCTCTTGTTGTGTTTAGCGGCGAGTTGACAGTTACAGAGTACTATGGCGGCGTTTTCCTATGCGAGTGTGTCCTTTACAGCCCCTCTCCGTATAAGCATGGCAGGTCTTTCACATACCTGTTCAAGTATACTAGACCTGATAAAAATAACCCTCTCTTCCCGCTTACTATGCCACAACAGTGGTTTGGCGGGATCGAAAGCAAAGACAAAATCGACATTGACAACCCGACTACAGAATCCGCCAACCCAACTATAGAAATTAGCGGACTTTTCTCCCCCGGACTGACGCTGAAATTGCGCGGCGCTACTGTAACTTGTAACCATAATTTTTTGGGTAAGGAAAAAATTATAATTAACACGGCTACCGGCGTAATCTCGTATGTTGACGCGAATGGCGTCTCGGTTGAGGATCAGTCGAAGGCGACACTGGATGGAGGTAGATTCACTCTGACACCGGGGGGAAACGTTGTCTACATTAAAAACGGTTCATACCATGGGGAAATTCTGATAGAGTGGGAGGAGCGACTCCTGTGAGGCTGATTGTTTTCAACGCTAGTGATTCTAAAGCGCCGGTTGTTGGCGAGTCCGACCGGTTTGGTTTTGGAACTATCTCCCTAGACCGCGATCGCGATGAGTATAACACCACGTCGTTCTCCGCGAGCGCTCTCACTATACCCCCCACACTGTTGCGCCCTTACAAGCTTGGGGCGGTTATCGAGTTGGACGACGGATCCTACTATCCGCTAGGGCTGCTCTATGAGATTACTGCCGATCGTGAAGATTTCTTCCAGGTTAAATGGCAGTCGTTTACTATGATGCTAAACAATGGCGTTGTTTACTCGAGTTTCAAATTCCAGAATAAGCCCCTCTCGGAAGTATATAAGAGTATTTCTAATGGAGTTTACTTCCCCGACTGGTGTGAGATTAATTTAAACTCGATACCAGCGGATAGGATTAATTTTAGCCGTAAGTTTGAGGAGGGGGCGTTCGCGCTGCCAGGCGAACTACTATCCGTGTTGAACGAGAGGTTTAGCATTAATCTTTCGCCGCGCGTGTCGATAGTGGATAAGCGTGTTTATATAACTTTCGCTAGGATGGCGTCCACACAAGTCACGTTAACCGAGGATAACTACTATGATTATAGTCTCTCGTTGAACGGCGCTAACTCGTGTTCAAAAGCGTACGCGTTCGCGCAAAACAGGCTTGACTACCAGTATAGCGGAGGCCGCTATACTTTCACTCTTGTTAAAGCGAAAGCGCTATCAGGAGAGTTTTGGAGCGCGGAAGGCGTAACCCGCGAGGCGAAAAACATGTTGAGAGACTATGATATTAGCCTGTCGCTGCACATTCCAGTCTCGACAGCTAGGATGGTTGAGAACGCCAGCCTAGTAACCGTCACAAAGATTGATACCCCGCTGGACATACCCTCAACTTTTAAGGGGATTCCAGATAGTATAGAAATGAGCAAAAATAAGATTGTGTTAACACTAAAGGGGGTGTTTGTTGATGAGGGATGAGGCTATCGCGCTCGCCAGAAGAATTATTAAGCTTGAGGCGACCGTAAGAGAGTTAGAACGCAGGATTATCCAACTGGAAAGGAATTAAAATGGGCGCTAATGTTTTCCCTGAGAACGGTGTAACCTACGACGCCGCCAACTATCAGAGTTTCATGAGCTCGTGGATCGTTTCTCCATTCGCGCAGTTTGTAACTCGGGAGCCATCGATTACCATGTCCGGGGGAACGATACGTTTAGATTCCCTGGTGATGTATGATTTTTTAGGATCGAGAGTTATCAATGCGGGGAAGTCGAGCGTCAGGAAGGAAAACGCTGGGGGAGCGACAGTATACTATAATTCCAGTTCCGATTCAATTTCTTTGGGCGGCGGCGAGATTAAAATAGCTACCGTCTCCGTCGACGGTAGAGTTACGAGTCTACTCCCAAAGTGGATTGGCGGTAATCATTGGGAGGGAGTATCTTCCTCCCCGGATTTTTCCGGAGAGAGATATGTCGGCTGGTATCATACGCCGGGGGCTCCATTAAGGAGGATTGAAAATGACAGGCTTGTAGAATATAAGGAAGATAGTGTTTTCCTATCATCTCCTACGCGCGTGTACACTGATGATAAAGGACAGGCTAGTTTTACCGTAGCGGGCGTTAACAAAAATGATATTCTCTCCGCGAGCGTTTACATTACCAAATTGTATGAGTATGATCAGAGGACTCTCTGGAGAGTCTCTGACATTGTCGAGGCGTCTGCCGGTGTTACGGTGAGCGTCTGCTGCACGCTTCTGGAAACTGGGAAAGGTTTTAAAGATAATATCACTCTTTCCGTCCTTTTTAACCTACGGAGGAGCGTCCCCAGTTGAGATTTCCTAGTGAGAGGGTAGTTTGGGAAATTATTATCCCGATACTTCTTTCGTTTATTAGCGGCGCGTTTGGGGTTTTCCTCGGACACTACCTCAGACAGCGTGAAAATTTTAAGAAGCACGTGCGCCTTTTGAATGAGGAGACGACTAAAACTCAAAAGAATATCAGCGGCGGTCTTGCTGAGGTGCTACTGTTCATGCTGGATCAGATTCACGAGGAATATGTCGTGAAAAAAAAGCCAATCCCTCGGCTTACTAAAATCAGGGCTAAGAAACTCTACGAACGGTATCACGCGCTCGGGGGCAACGGCCTCGGGACGCAAGAATATAAGGAGATCATGGGACTACCACAAGTGAAGGAGGATATGGCGGATGACATTACAGGGGATTGATATTAGTAACCACCAGCGTGGGATCCCGATTGAGACGATACCCGCTGACTTTATCATCTGCAAAGCGACCGAAGGGTCTAATTACGCTGACAAGTATGGTAGAGGATGGGCTGAGCGGGCTAGAAAGTCCGGGAAGCTGATCGGATTCTACTATTACGCGCTCGGCGGTGATGTTCAACGCGAGGTCGAGTATTTCGCCAACTATGTTGGGAATGGGTTTGACGACGCTCTCATCTGCTTAGATTGGGAGCGTGGCGTGCCTAAGCCGGGCGGGTCGTACAACGGACGTTTTTATGATATGGACTATCTGTCTAGGTTGATTGTGGCTCTTCAACAGCGTTTTAGGAAGCCGATTGTCGTGTATTTCATGGCTAGCGTGTATAATCTGGTGGCTCCTGTTTGCGAACGGTTGGGCTGCCCCATGTGGGTGGCGCAGTACGCTAACTATAATACCACAGGCTACCAGGACAGGCCGTGGAATGAGGGGCGGTACAAGTGTCTGATTAGACAGTATTCGTCCTCAGGACGCCTACCTGGGTTCGGCTCCCGTAGCTTGGATTTGGATAAGTTTTATGGTAGCCGAGAGGATTGGATTAGGCTTACCCACCCCACCGGGTGGGAGCCTGAGATAGTTACCGAGAATGGAGAGAAAATGACCGAATGTTTCGTGCACGTGGACGACAACCATAGTGGCCTGAATAAAGGCACTTTATACTATTGGAATGTGCTGGCGGGGATTGTCCCGCTAGCGCACTGGGATGAGGCGGTCGCGTTGGAACAGGCGCACGGGGGTCCACTTCCCGTGGTACACTCTGGTTCTGGAGCGCCGTGGGTGTTACGGCTGCTTGGCGTGTCCGACCGTGTTAGGTATGAGCGTGAGCGTGACCAGAGGAAGCGGGAGGAGGACATGGCTAAAGAAATAGCCAAGCTCCAGGATATGGTACTGTCTAACCAGGCGGTGTCTGGTATCCAGATTGACAAGTAAGGAGAAAGAGTATGAGCGAAAATAATGTTGGTAAGCACGCCGCGCCGTCCGAACAGCCTGTCGTGACCTTGGGAGCGGCTAGTGTCATACCGGAAGTCGCTGAGTATCAGCCGCCGGCCGCCGGCAGCGCGTACAAGACGCTGGGTGTGGAGCCGTTGAAGCCAACCTATCCGGAATGGTTCAGAACGGTCTTGTATTTCTTCGGGGCGATCGTTTCCATAGCCGGCGTGGTTTATTTAGCCGCGTCGAGCGTATGGCATTTTGGAGCCGAGTGGGATACTTTTGTTGGTATGATAATGGGGATTTTCGGCGCTCCGGCGACAGCGTTCGCCGCCGCTAACAATCCAGTGAAACAGCCAGTGTCTTAAAAAGATATAAGAAAAACACCGGTTGGAGAAAAGGTAGAAAAGCTCCAGCCGGTGTTTCTTTTAGAGAAGCGTCCCCTCTAGTGTGATTCTAGCGAAAGCGTCTCTGGTATCCACTCTGTCAATAGCCAGGTGGGCTAGTTGACAATCATCATCATACGCTATCTTGTTGAGAGAGTCAAGTATTGTTTTCAGTTGATTGTCCAAATCACGACGCCGCCTGTCCCCATTCCCCAAGAGCACTCGTACCGTGTCCACATGGGTTTTAGGATAGTCTAACGCCGCCTGGTGATAGTAGAGGGCGATCTTACGCTCACAGTCTAGCGTACGTTTAGGAGTGTACGCCCTCCCGCCACATACACGGGGTCTTGCCTTGGGAACGACTAGAAACGGGAGGTCTACTGTAAGCTCGGAACGCCGCTCTTCTACCATGGTTTACATCCTATCAGACGGTTTCGACCTCGTCAACAGTGACTTCCTTGGGGGCCTCGTCCATTTCGGAAGCCATTGTTTCCAACAGGCTAACCAGTTCAATATCAGTCAGATCGGATAACCTATTCTTGCCCGTATGCTCTCGCATCCAGGGGGCGGCGTCCTCCGCGCCTTTGAACCCTTTCATACTAAGGAAACGGCACGCCTTCTCATAGTTAGCCTGTCGTTCCGTTTTAGCCTGTGACAGGGGGACGGGGACACTATTCATCTCATCATGAGTGTAAATACCACT
>RCNI01001120.1_pt1 | contig 15050 bp, 14 predicted proteins | sample 2041151 | NCBI WGS metagenome assembly RCNI01 (sample SAMN09708214, study PRJNA481090) | feces metagenome | isolation source: feces | place: Antarctica: Albino Rookery | reverse complement strand
GGCGATGTGGATCTGATCGAGGACTCCAGCCCCATCTGGACGATGGTAGCTGCTGACTTTGGTCCCATTTGCGCCTATTCCTTCATGATCTTCCAGCTGCTGTGCGCCCCCTGCTTCGCTGCAATCGGCGCTATCAAGCGCGAGATGAACAACGCCAAGTGGACCGCAGCCACCATCGCTTATATGTGCGGTTTTGCCTATGTGATCTCCATGATCGTCTATCAGATCGGTGGTCTGTTCACCGGTGAGGCAACCTTCGGCGTAATGACCGTGATTGCCATCGGCCTGCTGGTCGGTCTGCTGTATCTCCTGTTCCGCAAGGGCTACAAGCCCGAGGGCGAGATTCACAACCTGACCTCCGTCAACGCTGCGGCTAAGAAGTAAATTCTATAAGTAGAAAGGAGAGGAGCCTATGCCTCCTATCGTTGGAAATATCATTGCTGTTGCACTTATCGTCTTGGTGGTGGGTTTGGCTGTCCGCTCCTTGTGGCGCAGTCATAAAAAAGGCGGCGGCTGCAGCTGCGGTGGAGACTGCGGCAGCTGTGGCGGAAGCTGTCACTGCGGTAAGTAAACAAACAAGAGGCTTTGCGGCCGGAAGCAAACCACATGAGAGCACATGAGAATGCGCCGCCGCAAAGCCCAACCAATCTACCATATAACGAGAGTCATCTTTTGTAAAAGCCCTCCGCAGTATCTGCGGAGGGCTTTTACAATTGTATTTTTGTGAACTGCTTGGTATACTGATGAAAAAGGCTTGCACGGGGAGGTGTGGTCATGGCAGTGGTTATGAAGCGAACGGCAGGAATTGCTGCCGTGCTGACGGGGATTTTTGCCCTGTTGTACGATAGGTATCCCTGTGACAGCTTTCTCGCACTGGCCATTACTGCCGGGACGGCCTTTTACCATTTTGCCATGCGCTTGCTGGTGGGCGGAGTCTACGACCGTACTATGGGGAATCGGGCCGATTACCGCAGAAAGTGGTATCAGCTGCACAAATGGGAGCCGTGGCTCTATGAGAAGCTGCGGGTGAAACGCTGGAAGGGGCGGATGCCCACCTATGACCCGGCGGCTTTTGATCCGCAGCAGCACACTTGGGAGGAGATCGCACAGGCGATGTGCCAGTCGGAACTGGTGCATGAGACAAATGCGCTGTTGAGTTTTGTGCCACTGCTGGCCGCCTTTCGCTTTGGTGCGCTGCCTGTGTTTTTGGTGACATCCTTTCTCGCCGCCGCTTTCGATTTGTGTTTCGTTATGATGCAGCGGTATAACCGTCCGCGTATCATCAAAATCGCAGAGCGACAGACAAAATAAGATGCAAAAAGGACGCAGATGGATTCCATCTGCGTCCTTTTTTATGTTTCGTTTACCGCAGGGCGGCCAGTAGACCGTCCACGTCGGCCTCCGTGGTGTTGAAGCAGGTGACGAAGCGAATGACGGTGTGGGTCTCATCGTACATACACCAGTCCTCGTACTCGCAGATCTCATCCAGCTTGGCCTTCAGCTCGTTGGGGATCACGAAGAAAAGCTGATTGGTGGGGGATTCCACCCACGGCTTCCAGCCCATATCCACCAGACCCTTTTGCAGGCGGGCGGCCATCTCATTGGCGTGACGGCCCATCTTGAAGTAGAGATCGTCCTCCATAAGAGCCAGGAACATGGCTCCTTGGATCCAGCCCTTCTCCATCACGGCGCCCATGCGCTTTTTCATGCGGAAGAAGTCCTTGGTCAGCTCTGGGCGGGTGATCACCAGCGCCTCGCCGAACATGGTGCCGTTCTTGGTGCCGCCAATGTAGAAGGCATCCACCAGCTTTGCAAACTCCGGCAGCGTCAGATCATTGCTGTCCGAGGTGAGAGCACAGCCCAGACGTGCGCCGTCAGCAAAGAGGAGCAGGTCATTTTCTCGGCAGAACGTATAAAGACGGGTCAGCTCGGCCTTGGTGTAGACATCACCGTTCTCGGTGGCGTTGGAGATGTAGACAAGACCCGGCTTGGTCAGATGCACATCCTTGTGAACTTCCAGCAGCGGGGCAATCAGTTCCGGGGTGATCTTGCCGTCAGCGCCCACTTCTACCGGGAGGATCTTGTGGCCGGTAGCCTCAAAAGCGCCTACTTCGTGGCCGTTCAGATGACCGGAGTGGGGGCAGATCGCGGCCTCCCAAGGCTTGAGCAGGAAGGAACAGGTCACCACGTTGGTCTGGGTGCCGCCGATGAGAAACTCCACCATGGCGTCGGGGCAGCCACACTTTTCACGAATGACATCCTTGGCGCGGGCGGTGTACTTGTCATCGCCGTAGCCCCAGTTGCCCTCCAGATTGGCAGCCACCACGGCGTCCAAAACTTTGGGGTGTGCACCAAAGGAATAATCGTTTTTGAACCAGAATTTCATCTTATTTCCTCCTTGCTGAATATATCTTATGTAATGAATAAAAGGTGAAATTACAGTCGAAGCAATAGATAGAACAGGGCAGCCACCACACCGATGCCAAAGAGCAGCAACTCAAATTGCAGTGTCTGGCGGATGCTGTTGCCGGACGCACTCCTGTGCCCGTAGCGGCCAAAGTCTTCGTCCTCTCCGGGGACAATGCGACGCGTGTTTCCTGCACGGAAGAGAAAACTCAGTGCCGTTGTCAGCCAGTTGGTAAGACTGTAGGCGATGCGCCCCAGCAGTGCACCGATAAAGGAGATGACCGACAGGACCGGACGGTAAACATGATCCTCCAGATCTACAGGGCCGGCAATGCGGCGGTATGTGCCGTCTTCTCGGTGGGTGAGCAGCCGACGCACCACGAAGAAATAGACGACAAGGCCGATGGTCAGCGAAACCGCAGCGCCCTTCAGATTCACCAAGGAGAAGTATTGCACCGCAATGGGTGTGCTGCGGAGGGACGGCGCGGCATAGGCGGCCATAGCGCCATAGGTTTGACCGGGCAGCAGGCCCATCACAAGGAGCAGTGCCGCCGCGGGAACAATGGCAAGAAGACTGCCGCCGTCCACATGAATGGGCTGATCGTGCAAGGGCTTTTGCAGGAAAATCTTGTAGAAGAGCTTGCCCATATAGGCCAGCGTCAGGCCGCCGGAGCAGAGGAACAGCACCTCGGCGCACCGGGCAATGAGCAGCAGCGTGCCGCTCATGTGGTGCATCTGGTGGGCGAAGCTCTCATGGAGCAGTGTCTTGCTGATATAGCCGCCAAAACCGGGGACGCCGGCGATGGACAATGCCCCGATGGCAAAGCAGATCAACAGCGGCAGGCACTTGCGTCCTGCACCCTGCAGTTCGTTGAGATCCAGCGTGTGGGTGTTCTTATAGAGAACACCGGCGGAGACAAACAGTACCAGCTTGGTCAGTGCATGGTTGACGGCGTGGCTCACGAGACCGGCAGCGGCCAGCTCCGTGTTTGCTCCGATGGTCAGCATGGCAGCACCTGTCAGCAAAAAGCCGATTTGCGACAGGGACGAGCAGGCCAGTGTCCGCTTGAGATCCAGAGAAAAAACAGCCAGTACGGCGCCCAGCACCATGGTGATGACACCCAGCACCAGCAGCAAAAGCATAAAGGAAATGTCGCCCCACATGAGGCAGGTGACAATCAATACTATACCGAAGATACCGGACTTCGTCAATATACCGGACAGCAGCGCGCTGGCGGGGGCGGGAGCCACCGGGTGCGCCTTGGGCAGCCAGACATGGAAGGGGAACATACCGGCCTTGATGCCGAAGCCCACCAGCAGACAGATGGCGGGGAGATAGAGGGAATGCTTATCCTCCAGTGCCGTGCACAGTGTTTGCAGTTTTGGCAGTGACAGTGTGCCGAACTGATGGTACAGAACAAAAAGACCATAGAGCATCGTCAGTCCGCCAATCATGGCCATAGCCAGATAGGTGTCAGCGGCACGCAGCGCACCGGCAGTTTCCGTCTGGCTGACCCAGACCCAGGAGGCCAGCGACATGATTTCGAAGAAAATGTAGATCGTAAAGAGGTCTCCACCGTAGAAAACGCCCAGAATGCCGCCTAAGGTCAGCAACAAAAAGGCATTGTAGCGGGCGGTACGGGCAGAACCCTGGAAATAGGCGGGGCTGGCCATGGCGCTCATGAAAAAAAGGTAAGCGCCCAGCAGGGCGAAAATGCTCTTAAAACCTGCGGCGGAGAAGGAGAGACCCAGTAAAAAAACGTGGGGGAGCGCCAGCGCCACCTCACCTGCGCGCAACAGGAATGCCGTACCGATCAGCACCACGAGACAGACAGCGCCGGTCAGCAGGTGACCGACCTTCTCATTTTTACGGTGTAGGAAATAGACCACCGGGGCAACAGCTATGGGCAGCAGCACACAGAGAAGCAGCAGTATTTGCATTGAATTCATGTGCTTCCCTCCTTAAAAGAGCCATTGTGCCAGCGTGGACTGGAGCGTGTTGTTCATAAGCCCCATCACGGCGATGAGGACGCAGAGAATGATCTGGGAGACGACCATACGGTGTTTCTCCACCGGCTTGCCACGCTGCAAAACGCCGTCGGCGGGGAAAGCGGCTCTGGCCACGATGGTCATGAGATAAATGGCGGTCAGCACCGTGGAGATCATCAGTGCTCCCACGCCCAGCAGGGGTAGCGTACCGCCCAGGGCTACGGCAGAACTGCCGATGAGCCACTTGCTGCAAAAACCGGGGGCGGGCGGGACGCCCATCAGGGACACAGAGGCCACGGCAAAGCAGAGAAATGTCCGGGGCATCGTGCCGTAAAGGCCGCTGATCTCGTCGAGATACTCCTTCCCTGTGGACACCAGCACCGAGCCGATGCAGAAAAAGAGGGTGATCTTGATGAGGGCGTGGGCCAGCATATGCATACAGCCGCCCAGCAGGCCGCCCTGCGTCATCAGCAGCACGGAGAAGAGAATATAGGAGAGGTTGCTCACTGTAGACCATGCCAAGCGCCGCTTGAGATGGTTGCTGCGCAGCGCCATATAGGAGCCAAACACGATGGTGGCAATGGCAAATGACATGGGGACATACTGGGCAAAAGTGCCCGAGAGCAGGGCCGGGTCATAGGTGTAGTAGGTGAGCCGAATGCAGGCGAAGGCACCGGCCTTCACCACGGCCGCTGCATGGAGCAGCGCTGTCACCGGGGTGGGTGCCACCGATGCGGCAGGCAGCCAAAAGCTCATGGGCAGCATGGCGGCCTTGACACCGAAGCCGAAGAAGGCCAGAACAAAGGCGATGCGGAGATTTTGGATCACTTCTGCGGACAAGTCGCTGTTGAGGGTGCCTCCCAAGGTGAAGGCACCGCCGCTCCCGTAGAACTGGGTAAAGATAATGGCAATGAAGCCAAAAGCGGCGCCGGTCATGGAGTAGAGCAGATACCGCTTGCCGGCGTAACGGGCCCGGTCGTCCATCTTGTGCATCACTAGGGGCAGCGTCGCCAGCGTCAGCATTTCAAAGAAGAGGTATAGCGTTACCAGATTGCCGGCAAGGGCGATGCCTGCGGATACGCCGAAGGACAGGAGGAAGAAAGCGAAGAACTTGCCCTCGCCCCCTTCGTGAGCCATGTAGTCAAAGGCGTAGTACACCGTGATGGGCCACAAAACGGCGATGATGAGGATGAAAACACGGGAAAGACCGTCCACGGCCAAAACCATTTGCAGCTTTTCCGTGAAGGAGAAAAGCCGGAAACTTTCCACCTGCGGCCCAAAGGCCAGATGGAGCAGGGCGGCACTGTTGATCAGTGTGGCGGTCATCACATAGGAGTGGAGCGTTTTGAGCTGTCCGCCTACGGTAATATACCGAATACCCAGCGCTGCCAGCGCCGGGAAAAGGATGGTAAATAACATCATAAACTGCATCATATCCCCTCCTTAAAAGACCATGGCGGCTATGGAGCAGAAGAACTGCTCCAGCGGTGCCGGGAAGAGACCGAAAACGGCACTCAGCACGACAAGGAAGGCCAGCGAACCCAGCATGGGGAAGTGGGCATCTTGACGCTCAGCGGTAAAATCCTTGCCGGGGAAATAGGCACGGGAGACGATGGAAAGCAGATAGCCTGCCGTCAGCAGGGCGCTGACCATGAGAATCACCACACCCAGCTGAGGGAGAAATCCGCCCTTTGTCAGTGCGGCAGAGGCCAGAAGCCACTTGGTCACGAAACCACCAAAGGGGGGAATGCCGATCAGGGAGAGGGAGAAGCAGGTGAAAGCGGCGGTCACGCCGGGCATACGGCGTCCCATGCCCACCAGATCTTCCACCCGGTGTGCGCTGGCATAGTGCAGGTAGTTGCCGGCGCACATGAAGAGTCCCAGTTTAGCGCAGGCGTGGAAAAATACCTGAAAGAGCGCGGCGCACAGGCCGGCAGGTGTCATCAGCGCAAGGCCGAACACCGCGTAGGAGATCTGGCTGACGCTGGAGAAGGCCAGACGCTTTTTGAGCACCTGTTCCTTGTAAGCCAGCATAGAGCCGGTAAAAATCGTGGCAATACTCAGTACCAGCAGCACCGTCTGGGGAAAAGTTCCCTGCAGAGCCGTGGCGCCGAAGAGAAAGTAGGTGGTGCGTAAAATGCCGAGAACGCCGGTTTTCGTGATGACACCGGAGAGAATAGCGCTGGCGGGAGACGGGGCCTCCGGGTGTGCTTTGGGCAGCCAGTTGGAAAGGGGCATCATGCCGGCCTTGCAGGAAAAGCCCAGTGCGATCAGAAGATGGGCCCACAGCTGCTGGGGGGAGTAGACGGCCGACACGGGCTGTCCGAAGGGACGGAGCGTCAGCTCTCCGCCCAAGAAAAGACCCAGCAGAACAAGGCAGGCACCAAAGACGGAGTAAGTCAGATATACAATGCCGGCCAGCGCAGAGCGCTCCCCCTTTTGATAGAGAATCAGCGGGAAGGAGAAGAGAGTCATCAGCTCGAAGAACATATAGAAGGTCACAAGGTTTCCCGCAAGGGCAATGCCCATCATGGCACTGAGGGTCAAAAAGAGGAAACCGAAGAAGATGTGGCGGCGTCGTGCACCGTGGAGATACTCACAAGAGCAGATCATGGTGATCAGGAAGGCCACGGAGATCAGCAGCAAAAAGAAGAAAGAGAGCCGGTCGGCATGCAGCAGAAGCACGAGGTTGTACGAGAGCCGATGCTCACAGGATCCGTGTACACCCATCGATAGTGCCACGGAGGCCACCGTAAGTCCTGCCGCGACGCAGGAGAAACGCCCCACCCACTTGGGCTTTGCCAGCAGCACAAAGAGGCCGGCACCAAGGGGGAAGAGAATCGGCAGCAGATATAGCAATGAATTCACCCGGTTACCTCCTCAAAGCATGGATAGTTCCAGTTGGATGATCCGCACCACGGGTACGGCCGCCGTACCCAGCAGTACGACGCAGGCGGTGAGTATCGCCGCCGCCACGGTAAAGCCATGATTGGCCTGCATATTTTTGTCGGGCTGACCTGCTTCCGGTTTGGCCCAGATAGCGAACATGGCGGGGATATAGTAGCGTGCGTTCAAAACGGAAGAGAGAGCCAACGCCAGCAGCGCTGCCCACATTTTGACGCTGCCGCCCATGGCGGCGTCGGCAAAGAACAGCTTGGCGGTAAAGCCGGTGAGCAGGGGAATGCCAACCATGGAGAGGCCACCCACTGTAAAGCCGACACCGGCCATCTTGTCCTCGTGGGCAGAACCACGCAGCAGGGCAAAGTCCTTTTCGTGGTGCCGCAGCTCCGAGAGCCGACCTACGCACAGGAAGAGCAAAGGCTTAGTGACGGCGTGAGCCATGATCTGGAAAAAGGCGGCCATGACGCCCACATCGGTGCCAAGACCCAGACCCATAAAGATATAGCCGATCTGTGCCACGGAGGAGTAGGCCAGCATCCGCTTGCTGTGCTCTTCACGAATGGCCATCACAGAGCCCAAAATCATCCCAAGAATGCCGAAGACAAAGAGAATGTCCGTTACATTGAGACTCCGCACCACGGAGATGGAAAAGACCCGGTAGAAAATGCGAATCAAAAAGACAATGTAGCCCTTGAGCACCAGTCCGGAGAGTACGGCGCTGGCACCGGTGGTAGCGCCGCCGTGTGCCGGGGGAAGCCACGCATAGAAGGGAAACATAGAGCTTTTGATGCCCAGACCCAGTGCCATCAGACCGCAGACCACCGTCAGCGGAATGTGATAGGTGCCGCTCTCGCTGAGCAGCAGGATGCGCTGGAGCAACTGGGGCATCAGCAGATGGCCGGTGATGCAGTAGAGCATGGCAAGGCCGATGAGGAAAAGGCCGGAGCCCAAGAGACTGAGAATCAGATAGCGGATGGCGGCAGCCACCATTTCTCCGGTATCCTTTGCCATGACGATGGCGCAGGCCGCCAGCGTGCTGATCTCCATAAAGACATAGCCGGTGAACATATCGTTGGTGGTGGTCAGTGCCAGCAGGGAGGCCAGTGTCATGCACATCATGGTGCAGTAGAAGTTCTGTTTTTGGGGAAGAATGTCCGCGTGCATGGTGACCTCACCGCCCAGAAGAGACAGCCCCAGCACCAGCGCAAAGAGAGCGCAGAGCATGGCGTCCAGCGGCCCTACGAAAAGCTCGTTGCCCCACGGCGCGGGGAAATGGCCCATCTTGTAGGAAAAGCTCTCACCCTGCGCAGCCAAAATAAGGCACAGCGCCGTAAAGAGGGCAAAGACCACAAAGCAGATGACCTCCGTCCAGCGCACAGCGCGCTTACCGCTTTTTTGCAGGGGCATCACAATGCCGCCGATCATGCAAAGGAAGATGCAGATAAAAGGTATATTATAGTAGAAAGGCAGCATCAGTCCACATCCTTCTCTTTGGCGAGAATCATGATCTCGTCGAAATTCACCGTGTGGTAGCGGTGGTAAAAGCGCTGTGTCAGTGCCAAAAAGAAGGCGGAAATGCTGACGGAGACAACGATGCCTGTCAGCACGAGACCCGCGGGGACAGGGTTGATGTACAGCGCAGCATCGGTGACGCCGTCGGTGGCGATGGGGGCGGTGCGTCCCTGAATATAGCCCTGCGAGGCCAGAAACAAGAAGACGGAGGAGTCCATAATATTGAAGGCGATGATCTTCTTAATGAGGTTCTTTTCCACCAGAAGGTGCATAAAGCCAATGCCGAAGAGGAGGAATGCCGCGATCTCAAAGCGCAGCGAAACGATCTTTTCCAAGAGCTCCATTAAAATTCCCCCTTCGTAAACAGAATATAAAAGCCGTACATGGTGCAGGCCACGATCAAACCCACGCAGATGTTCAGTACCAGAATAAGGCCGCTGCTGAGAATGGCACCGGGGATGCCCAGCGGGATGCCGGAGGGCAGGTCGTTGGCACCGGTGAAAAAGGAATAGGCCTTGCTGAGTGCGTAGCACAGCAGCGCGGTGGTGGTGAGGGTGCGGAAGGTCTTGTGGGTGAAGAAGCGACTCACCGCGTCCATGCCGTAGGCGGCGCTGTAGAGGATGAGCCCTGCGCCCATGACAGCACCGCCGGAGAAGCCGCCGCCGGGGGAGAGGTGTCCGTTGAGCACCACATAGATGCCGAAGAGCAGGATGCAGGGGAACACCACGGACACCACCTTTTTCAAGATGGGGTCGCTGATCTCGCGCTCTGTCTCCCGCTCGCGCTGCAGCTGCAGCGTGTCGGCGGCCGTGGTGTTATTCTGATCCTTGAGAAGAAGCATCATCACGCAGGATACGGCCAGAAACAGTACCGATGACTCGCCGAAGGTATCAAAGGCACGGTAATCAAGAATCATGCCCGTGACCATATTTACCGCGCCGGTTTCGGCCAGCCCCTGCTCCACATAGCGCTCCACCACCTCGTTGACGGCGGGGTTATCCTCCGCGCCGAAGAGTGGCAGATGGAACAGGGTATACAAAAGCACGCAGACGACACTCAGGCAGACCACGAGGGAAGAGATGCGATAAATGCGGGAAAAGACGCGAACGCGCCGCGCCTCATCTGGCTTTGTGCGAGGTTTTTTTTCTCGCTTTGCCGGCAGTTCCGGCATCGCTGCCGGAGCCCGTTCCGGGGCGGTGCCGTTGACCCAGTCGACAAAAGCTTTCCAGTGTTGTTTCTTCATGGTCACTTACTCATCCTTATCCTTCAGTGCGTGTATCTTTTTAAGTGTGAGCAGCAGTAAAATGCCGGTGACACCGGCACCCACGGCGGCTTCGGTAAGCGCCAGATCCGGGCTTTGCAAAAGCGCCCAGATCACGGCCATCACAAGACCGTAGGCCATGAAAATAACCACGGCCGACAGCAGATGCTTGGCGTGAAGAGCTGCCACGGCGCAGACGATCAGCGCCACGATCAGAATAAACTCAAATGTTTCAGTCATCGTGGATCACCTCGCACTCTTCTTTGATGTTGGGGTTGGTCATCACCTCTGACCGCGCAATGAGGTGGCTGGTGACAGGGCTTGCCAGCCACAAAAAGCCGATGATCAGCAGCATCTTGGCAGACAGAGCACTGAAGCCGGAGAGTACGATCAGTCCAGTCAGCAGCAGTAAGATACCCAGTGTGTCTATCAGTGCCGCCGCCTGCATACGGTTGAGCACATATTTAAAGCGGAAAATACCGATGGTGGCCACCACCATGGTGACCACACCGGAAAAGATCAAAATAGCACCGATAATCGTTCGGATCATGTGTTGTGTGCCTCCGTTTCCGACTGTTTTGCCTCGTCCTCTTTGGGCTGATTTTTGTGGCGCAGCATCATGAGCCGCGTCAATACCACCACGGCGATGAAGCTCAAAAGGGCATAGGCGATGGAGATATCAATAAGGTAGTCTGCATCTAAGGCAACGGACAAAATAGCCATCATGGCGATGATCATGGTGCCGATGCTGTTGATGGACATCACGCGGTCTGCAAAGCGTGGGCCGCGAATTGCCCGGATCATGCAGAAGATGATGGTAATGCCCAGCACCGCACAGCAGCCCATGAGGAAGAAATCCAGAAATTGTTCCATTTATGTCTCCTCCATGTTGTGCAGGCGGTGTGCCAGCGGGCCATCCTCAAGGTTCTCTGCCAAAGAGGCATCCAGTGCATGGACGCAGAAGAGATTGTCCTCTGCGGAAACGGTGATGGTGCCGGGGGTCAGGGTGATGGAGTTTGCCAAGATTGTCCGCGTGGTGTCACTTTGCAGCTTGGTGCGGAAGTAGATAAGGCGGGGGTGTACCTCGGCGCGGCGCAAAATCAGCCCCATGACCTGGAGATTGCAAAGAATCATCTCCTTGATCAGCGCCAGAGCGTAGGTGAAGCTCTTCCACAGCTTTCGGGGGGAGGGCAGAAGAGAAATGTGCCCTTTGCCGAAAACCCGGCTCCAAAAGAAGGTCAGCGCCGCCGAGATCACAAGACCGATGAGCAGGATCTCCAAAGTGATCCTGCCGTTAAAAATGATCCACAATAGAAATAGAGCGATAAACATGGGGACACTCCTATCGTCATTAACAATATCTTTACAATTAAAACATATTTTGGCAATTTTTTCAAGTTTTGTACTTTGTGTAGAGGGAGAATTTGGAATAGAAAACAAAACTTTGTGAATAGCGCACAAAAAACGTGAGAATATTTTGACTAATTGTAAAGGGAGAGCGGGCTGTTGCCGGGGCAGGAGGTTCTATGCAGGGAGGTGGGTGGCGGTGTATAATAAAAAAAGAAAGGATTTGGCGGAAAAGAGGGGATATATTTGAAAGAAATCGCAATTTACGGAAAAGGCGGCATCGGGAAATCCACCCTGTGTGCCAATGTGTCGGCGGCACTGGCACTGCGCGGCGCGCGTGTCTTGCAGATTGGCTGCGACCCCAAGCACGACTCCACCCGGCTATTGATGCATGGACAGCGCATCACCACGGTGCTGGACTATATCCGTACCACCGGTGCGGCGGACTATCGGCTGCAGGATGTGCTTTTTACCGGCTATCGGGGGATCGGCTGCATTGAAGCCGGAGGTCCGGAGCCGGGTGTGGGCTGCGCCGGACGCGGGATCATCACCGCCTTTGAACTGCTGGAGCGCTTCGGCGTGAAGGAGCAGTATGATCTGGTGCTCTACGATGTGCTGGGGGATGTGGTCTGCGGCGGCTTTGCCGTCCCCATCCGCCGGGAGTACGCCGACACCATCTTTCTGGTGACCTCCGGGGAGTATATGTCTCTGTATGCGGCCAACAATATCCTGCGCGGCATCAAAAATTACGATGAGGATCGCTGTCGTGTGGCGGGTATCCTCTATAACAGCCGCAATGTGCGCAATGAGGAAAATCGCGTGGCGGCCTTCGCCAAGGCGGTGGGATTGCCGATTTTTGCGAAGATTCCCCGGGATGATGTCTTTGCCGCCGCCGAGCGACAGGGCTGCACCGCCATGGAGCTGCTGGAAGGGCAGGGCGGTGTTGCTGACGTTTTCAACGATGTGGCGGCGCGGATCGAGGGCGGATTGCAGCTGTACCCGGCCTGCCCTCTGACGGATGAGGATCTGGAATCGCTGGTCTTTTACGGAGAGACGAGGCGCGCAGAGCCGGTGCAGCAGGCAGTTAAACAGCCTGCAAAACCGGTGGAAACGCAGGATGCCCGCGGCGGTGTGATGTCCAAAAATGTGCTGCGGGATGAGCCGCTCCACGGCTGCGCCTTCAACGGCGCCATGAATACCGGCATCCATCTGACGGATGCTGCCATCATCGCCCACGGGCCCAAGAGCTGCGCCTACCTCTCCTATCAATCCATCTCCTCCTCCGGGCGGCGCCGTCTCTTTGAACGCGGCTCGCTGCTGCCGGTGCCGATTCTGCCCAACATCACGGCCACAGACATGGATGAGTCGGACATGGTGTTCGGCGGCATGGAGAAGCTGATGGAGACAGTGCAGCGGGCGCAGCAGGACGGGCCAAGGGCAGTCATCGTCATCAGCACCTGTCCAGCGGGGATCATCGGCGATGATATTGACCGGGTGCGGCAGCTGTCCACCCCGGAGTGCCCGGTGGTGACGGTCAAAACCGACGGAAACCTCACCGGGGACTATCTCCAGGGGATGCTGACAGCCTATTTGCAGCTGGCCGAGCAGATCGTGGATCCCACCATACCCCGGCAGCCGGACACGGTGAATGTGGTCTTTGAAAAAGTGGTGGCCACCAATACCCAGCAGAATTTTGAACTGATGGCGGGCTTGCTTCGGGAGATGGGAATTCGAGTCAACTGCCGCTTCCTCTGCAACACGACCTACGATGCGCTGAAGAATTTTTGCAGTGCGGGGCTGAACCTGCTGGCCTACAAGGACTATACCGGCGTCATTTTGGAGAAGTTTTTCGAGGAGAAATACGGCTGCCGATTCTATAAGGAGCAGTTTCCCACTGGCTTTGGCGAAACATGCCGGTGGCTGCGGGGCGTGGGTGACTTTTTCCATCGCCGGGAGGCGGCGGAGGACATTATCCGGCGTTACAGCGCCGAGTATCAGCGGCGTATTGCGGCGGTTCGCCCCGCCCTGCAGGGGAAAAAGCTGATGATCATTACCTACAACCACCAGCTGGACTGGATTTTAGAAGTAGCCGAGGCGGTGGGCTTGGAGATCGTAAAGCTGGGTGTGCTGGACTTTTCTCAAGATGAGGGGTTCCGCAGCGCGCTTCCTTGGGTCTCGTCCCTCCCGGTGGAGGAAAACTACGATAACGAAAATCGCAACCGTGATATCGCCGCCTATGCCCCGGACATTTTGCTGACCAATTACCAGTCGGCGGAGGATGGCGTGCACTGTCTGCTGGATACCATCCCCATGTGCCCGGATAACGGCTTTTTCTCGGGCCTTTTAATGGTGGAGCGCTGGAAACGCCTGTGTATGGGACAGGAGAGAGGAGAGTGGGAAAATGACCGACAGCTATTTAACAAGTATTACCCCCGATAGTATCTCGGGACTGCTCTTCGGTTTTGAGGGCATGGAAAGAACGGTGGTGGTGCTCAACGGCCCCACCGGCTGCAAATTTTATCACTCCTCCGTGTCCGATGATCAAGGGCTGCGGCAGCAGGAGTTTGACCCGCTGCACTATCCGCTGCTGTGGTATTTCGGCCAGCCGCGGGTGCCGTGTACTTATCTTGATAAGAGGGATTACATCTACGGCAGCCGTGCCAAGCTGGAGGAGCTGCTGGACTTTTTGCAGAAGAATCTGGAATTTGATCTGCTGGCGGTGGTCAATTCCCCTGGCGCTGCGCTGATCGGCGACAATCTGGAACAGATCGTCCGGCGGAAGATGGGGGACAAGCCGGTGGTGATCGTGGAATCCCCCGGGTATTCCCAGACAATCTGGCAAGGATACCAGCAGGCCTGCCGAGCGCTGATCCGGAACTTTGCCGAACCGACGGAGCGCCGGCGTACGGCGGGGAAGAAGCGGGTCAATCTGCTGGGCTTATCCCTCTTCCACAAATACTATCGAGGTGATCTGCAGGAGCTCCAGCGTCTGCTGAGCCTGTGCGGTATCGAGGTCAATTGTGCCCTTTGCTGCCGCTGTACATTGGAGGAGATTCGCCGCTTGCCGGAGGCAGATCTCAATGTGGTGCTCTATCCGGAGTACGGGCTGGACGCTGCGAAGCTGCTGGAGGAAGCGTTTGGAGTGCCCTATGTGTCACCGGGCGTGCCAGTTGGCTTTAGCGCCACGGAATCGTGGATCAAGACGCTGTGCAACCATTTGGGCTGCGACGGTGAACCGACGCTGGAGGTGAGCCGACGGGGGCGGGCGGATGCCTATATCCACATCTCCCGGATCAACAGCCTGACAGGGCTTCCCAAGGGGGTGGAATTTGCTGTCCACGGCACCTGCGCCCAGTGTTTGGCTTATGCCCGATTTCTGATTCGCTATTTTGGTATGTCGGCGGAGTGCATTTCTCTCTTGGACGACCCGGAGGAAAATCGGGAGGACTACCGGGAGCTTTGCGCATTGCTGGAGCAGTATGATATGGCATCGGCACTGGAAAAGGACATTTTGCACACGGAGGCGGCAATCGTGCTGGCGGACGCCAACATTCTGGCCAAGCTGAAGCTGCGGCATCACCGCTTCGGCGGCATCGAGATCAGCCTGCCGTCCTTCGGGTATGTGGACGTGATC
>RCNI01001118.1_pt1 | contig 15057 bp, 13 predicted proteins | sample 2041151 | NCBI WGS metagenome assembly RCNI01 (sample SAMN09708214, study PRJNA481090) | feces metagenome | isolation source: feces | place: Antarctica: Albino Rookery | reverse complement strand
GAACGGCACTGTTTCTTCAAAGAACGTCTGTTAGCTGCTGGAGTTGATCCTCTTACAGCAGAAAAAGAAGCGTGTAAAATGGAACACGCCATTAGTGATGAATCTTTCCGGAAGCTCAAGAACGCTATTTCTACGAAGTGAATCGTTTACTTGCCCGTATAACTGCGGACAGAACAATGCGGTCGGACATTATACCCGGCCGCGTTATTTTTCTCTTTCTTTTGCATCCAACATCTAGTTAATCAGTGCAAGCAAATGTGGTAGAGGCCATCACAGCTCACAAGCGGGCTGCGCTGCCCGAGAGGCTATGAAAAGGAACATTTATCGCTTTGCAGAAATTGCCCTTGACAAATCTCGTCTCAGCATACTATGTTTTCTTATTCTGCTGAGCAGTATGTTTTTTATTCAGATTAATGCCTATGCTTCAGAAATTACAGGCACTATCAGCATTAAATATCTAGCCCGGACACCGGAGGATATAGAGATTGCAATATTAGATATTCCTTTTGAAATGTATCGAATCGGGCGGTGGAGTGGAGATGCTCTTTTACTGGAAGGGGAATTTGCACCTTCAGGAGTTTCTATGGAAGAAAGTACTGCATTTGGAAGACAGAGACAGGCTGATTTGCTATATAAATATGCAAAAGAACATAAATTGTCCTGTACAAGAGAACAGACAAATATAGATGGCATAGTAAGATTCGACAATTTAACTACCGGAGTGTATCTTATAGCGCAGAGCAGAGATGCAAAGTACAAGGACAAGGGAAAGTTTGTTTTTTCACCGGTGCTCATAAGTCTACCGACAGAAGTGAATGGAGAGTTTTTGTATAATATTAATGCTGAGCCTAAAATAGAATATGTTCCCGGGGAAAATCCAAATAATGCTGTGCCGGAAACAACTAAGGATAATCAAAACATACAGACTGGAGATAATCAGTATATAGGACTTTATGTTATTATAGGATTTATCAGTTTAATGATATCAGGTATTGTTCTATTTAGAAAAAAGAAAACAGAATAAAAAGATTGCCAGGGAAAAGAGACTTTGAATTATTGTGATTTAAGGTCTCTTTTGTGTATAAGGATAAAAGATTTTCTATACGAGTTGAAAAAGAGATAATATAGGAATATGATAAGGTAGACGAAATGAAAAGGAGTAGTATATGAATAAAAAGTATATAGGTATTGTTTGTATTGTTATATCGGCATTTTTCTTTGCACTGATGAATCTCTTTGTACGATTGTCAGGTGCCCTGCCCGTTTTTCAGAAAAGTTTTTTTCGTAATTTAGTAGCAATTGTCTTTGCGGTAGTTGTTCTGATTAAAGATAAACCTGAAATCAGACTGAACAGAGGTGACTGGGGTACACTGATTCTCAGAGCTGGATTTGGAACTATAGGTATTCTTTGTAACTATTATGCTGTGGATCATATGCTGCTTGCAGATGCCAGTATGCTGGGAAAACTTTCGCCCTTCTTTGCATTGATTATGGGGGCAGTTATCCTTAAAGAAAAGCTGCCTGCTTTTCAAATTTTTATGGTTGTAGCGGCACTTATGGGAGCTGTACTGGTAATTAAGCCTGGGGAGGGCTTGGTGGCTTTCCCTGCAGTTATAGGACTTATCGGTGGATTTGCAGCAGGTACAGCATATACTTTTGTAAGAGCAGCCGGACAGAGGGGAATTCCCGGAACATTTATTGTGTTCTTCTTTTCTGTTTTTTCATGTCTGGTTATGTTGCCGATAGTGATTACCGGATATGTATCCATGGAGCCGAAACAGCTGATGTATCTGCTTCTGGCAGGGACTTCAGCAGCTGTTGCACAGTTTGCAATTACTACTGCATATTGTAATGCACCTGCTCGTGATATTTCAATCTATGACTATTCACAGATTATCTTTGCTGCAATATTAGGCTATATTGTATTTTATCAGGTTCCGGATAAGCTGAGCTGGATCGGATATGGAATAATCCTGATTACTGCATGTGTAAATTTTGTTTATGGTCAGAGAAAACAAAAGGCAGAAAATTTAGAGTAAATATTTAAATGCATAATACGCAAAATTCTTAATATTTGTTGTTTTTTTTAATTGCATAGTGTATCATTAAGAAGTAAATAAATAAATATAAACTGGGAACAACCGGTGCTTAAGTATTAATTAATTTTTTTGATAAGAGAGGTAGAGAAAAATGAAAAAATTAGATCTAAGTAAGTACGGCATCACCAATGCAAAGGAAATTGTTTATAACCCGACCTATGAAGAGCTTTTTGAAGCAGAAATGGATCCGTCGTTGGAAGGGTTTGATAAGGGCCAGCTTACTGAGTCAGGTGCAGTTAATGTTATGACGGGTATTTATACCGGTCGTTCTCCTAAAGATAAATTTATCGTTATGGACGATATCTCAAGAGACACTGTATGGTGGACTTCCGATGAATTTGTAAACGATAATAAACCGGCTACAAAAGAAGCCTGGGACGCTTGCAGAAAATTAGCAGTTGAAGCGTTATCCGACAAGAAACTGTATGTAATGGATGTTTTCTGCGGGGCAAATAAAGATACACGTATGGCTATACGTTTTGTTATGGAAGTTGCATGGCAGGCACACTTTGCTAAAAACATGTTTATCCAGCCTACAGAAGAAGAACTCGAAAACTTTGAACCGGATTTTGTATCCTTTATTGCATCAAAGGCAAAAGTTGAAAACTATAAGGAACTCGGACTTAATTCCGAAACAGCAGTAGTATTTAATCTGACAGATCGTGAACAGGTTGTTCTTAATACATGGTATGGTGGCGAACTGAAAAAAGGAATGTTCTCAATGATGAATTATTTCTTACCGCTTAAAGGCATGGCGGCAATGCACTGCTCAGCAAATACAGATATGAACGGTGAAAATACTGCGTTATTCTTTGGTTTGTCCGGAACAGGAAAGACAACGCTATCTACTGACCCTAAACGTTTATTGATTGGCGATGACGAACACGGATGGGATGATAAAGGCGTATTTAACTTTGAAGGCGGATGCTATGCAAAGGTTATCAACCTTGACAAAGAGTCAGAACCTGATATTTATAACGCAATCAGACGAAATGCATTACTTGAGAATGTAACTGTAGATGAAAACGGGGTTTGTGATTACAGCGACAAATCCGTTACAGAAAATACACGTGTTTCTTATCCTATTAATCATATCGAAAAAATTGTACGCCCTGTTTCCGCAGCACCTGATGCACAGAATGTAATCTTCCTGTCAGCAGATGCTTTTGGAGTTCTTCCACCGGTTTCCGTACTAACTCCGGAACAGGCAAAGTACTACTTCCTGTCCGGATTTACTGCAAAGGTTGCAGGAACAGAACGTGGAATTGTAGAACCTACACCAACTTTCTCCGCTTGTTTCGGCCAGGCATTTTTAGAGCTTCATCCTACAAAGTATGCTGAAGAACTGGTTAAGAAGATGGAAAAGAGCGGTGCAAAAGCATATCTTGTAAATACAGGATGGAACGGAACAGGAAAACGTATTTCCATTAAGGATACTCGTGGAATTATTGATGCTATACTTGATGGTTCTATCTTAAAAGCAGATACAAAAGAAATTCCTTACTTCAACTTTGAAGTACCGACAGCTCTTCCTGGAGTAGATCCGGCAATCCTGGATCCTCGTGATACATATGCTGATGAAAAAGAATGGGAAGAAAAAGCAAAAGATCTTGCTGGACGTTTTATTAAGAATTTCGTAAAATATACAGGTAATGATGCAGGTAAGGCACTTGTCGCTGCAGGTCCTCAGCTGTAATCTTTATAAATCGTATGTAGGAGCACAGAATATATTTTCTGTGCTCTTTTTATTAAAGAAACATAGAGTGTAATGCATTTGAAATACAGTATCGGCTTATATGTGTATAGAGGTTTTTGTATAAAAAATCAATGAAATATGATATGATAAATGAAAATAAAAAATGCATTAAATGAATGTTTATCAGAAAGTTATTCTTTAGAACAGACAGGGAGTAAGTGATGAAACAAAAAGCATATTTATATAGATTTTTAAGACCGTTTTTTACTTTTATATTTAAGTTATATTATAATCCTATCATATTAAATGAAAAATATATACCGGAAGACGGAGCGGCAGTAATAGCCGGAAATCATAAACATGCATTGGATCCTATTTTAGTTGACGTATGCACCAAAAGGGTTGTACATACGCTAGCGAAAAAAGATTTACATGATGGAAAATTCGGTTGGTTTTTTCGTGGCATCGGAACAATACCGGTTGATTTGAGAGCGGAACATAATAAAGCATCTTTGCTGACTTCAATTGACTACCTTCATGAAGGCAATTTAATCAATGTGTCACCCGAGGCAAAGAGAAATTACACAAAGGAAATCCTACTGCCTTTTAAATTCGGTGCAGTTGTTATGGCAAAGCGGGCGAACTGCAAAGTTGTTCCCTATTCAATTACGGGAGAGTATAAATTCAGAAGTAAAGACTTAAAGATAACCTTTGGCGAGCCATTAGACTTATCAGATATGAGCGTTGAAAAGGCAAATCTTCTGTTGTATGAGAAAATTAAAACCTTATTATTAGAAGCGAGAAAGTAGAGTGTGGTATGTCAGAAAATAAAGTGAAAACACCGTGGTATAGTGCTTATGACGGAATAAAAGAACATTTAGATTATCCCGATATTTCATTATATAAAATGTTGGAGAATTCAATGGAGAATCATCCGGATTATATAAGTTATAACTATTATGGAACAAAAAGAACTTACGGAAATTTTATTGAAGAAATAGATAAATGTGCAAGAGCATTTAAAAGTTTAGGCGTAAAGTATGGGGATAAGGTTAGCATTTGTATGCCGAATACTCCCGAAGCAATGATCAGCTTCTATGCATTGAATAAAATCGGTGCAGTATCTAATATGATACATCCTTTATCGGCAGAGAATGAGATAAAACACTTTTTAAATATTTCAGAAAGTAAATACATCATTGCAATAGATCTTTCCTTTAACAAAATAAATCATATTGCAGATCAGACGGATTTAGAAAAATGCATTATTGTTTCAGTAAAAGAATCTATGCCGGTATATATGAAAGCAGGCTATCAATTAACTAAGGGAAGAAAAGTAAAATTAGAGAAAAGCAATATCATTTTAAAATGGAAAGATTTTATAAAATCAGGAAAGGATTATGAAGAAAACATTCAGAGTGATTTCAGAGGAAATGATATAGCCGCTATTTTATATAGTGGAGGAACAACGGGCTATCCAAAAGGTATAGAATTAACAAATCTGAATTTTAATGCTCTGGCCATGCAGAGTTTTGAAGCCTGCCAGTGTTTAGAGGAAAAAGACAAAGTGTTAGCCATCATGCCGGTTTTTCATGGTTTTGGTCTGGGTATCTGTATTCACACCGTTCAGTATTTTGGAGGAACGAGTATATTACTTCCACAATTCAGTGCGAAAACCTTTGACAAACTGTTGAAAAAATATAAACCGAACATAATAGCAGGTGTACCTACTTTATATGAGGCACTGCTAAAAAATAAAAATTTAGACGGATATGATTTATCCTTTCTGAAATGTGTTATTTCCGGAGGAGATTCCTTATCCGTTAGTTTAAAGAAGAAAGTAGACCGTTTTTTAAAGGAGCATGGAGCAGATATACAGATCAGGGAGGGATACGGACTTACAGAATGTGTAACCGGAAGCTGCCTCACACCTATGAACTATTACAGAGAAGGAAGCATAGGAATCCCTTATCCGGATACATATTACAAAATTGTTAAACCTGATACAGAAGAAGAATTACCTTATGGGGAAGAGGGAGAAATTTTAATCAGCGGCCCTACGGTAATGAAGGGTTATCTTAAGGATAAGAAAGAGACGGATTTGATCCTGAGAAAACACGAAGACGGCTTAATCTGGATGTATTCCGGGGATTTAGGCTATATGGATGAGGACGGATTTATCTATTTTAAGCAGAGACTGCAACGAATGATTATAAGTTCCGGATATTGCCTGTATCCACCGTATATTGAAAATATTATCGATGCAAACCCGAAAGTTCTGATGTCCTGCGTAATCGGTATAGATCATCCATACAAAGTACAGGTTGCCAAAGCTTTTATTGTATTAAGAAACGGTTATGAGCCTTCCGAAGAAATATTAGATGAAATAAAGGCACATTGTGAGAAAAATTTAGCTCGTTATTCATGGCCTTATGCGTATGAGTTCAGAACCGAATTACCAAAGACATTAGTAGGAAAAGTCGCTTATTCTAAGCTGGAAGAGGAGGAAAGGCGAAAAAATGAAAAAAGACAGTTTAACCATTCTTCTGATTCATCCGGAGATATCAAGGACAAAGTATAATTTTGTTGGAGTCATTGAAAATGAATGTCTGGAATTAGAGTATATTTCAACAATTTTAAAAGAAAAAGGTCACAGGGTATATTTATATGACGGACAAGTAGAAAAACAGACTGTTTCGACTAAAATCAACAAGTATAAGCCAGATATCGTATATGTCTGTGGCCGAACACGACAGGAAAATTTTATGCTTGAATATTGTCGTCAGGCAAAAGACTATGATGAGAATACCGTTACGATTATCGGTGGTCTGCATGCACAGTTGTGTTATGAAAGAATGTATAGAGATTATGTAGACTATATCTTAACAACTTTTGATATTTATAGAATACAGGACATAATCGACTATACTTATAGTGATAAAAAAACAGATTTGCAGAAAATAGAGGGAATCTGCTATAAAGAAAACAATGTATGGAAAAAGAATAAGCGTGCAGCCTTTGATATAAAGCAGTTACCTTTACCTGACCGTACTTATTTCTATGAACACCCTCATAATTACAGATACCTGGAGTTAGAACATTCTGCATGGGTAAGAACGGCATATAGTTGCCCGTATTGCTGTAGTTTTTGCCATAGAAATAAAATGAATTCAGGTACCTATGTATGCAGAGAGATAAAAGATGTAGTTGACGAAATAGCAGATATCAAAGCAGATAATATATATATTGTCGATGATGATTTTCTGTTTAATATCGACAGGCTAAAAGAATTTGTTAAGTTAATAAGAGAAAAAAACATTAAGAAAAACTACATTTGCTATGGCAGATCGGATTTTATTGCTGAAAATGAAGACTTAATGAAAGACTTAAAGGACATAGGGCTGTATTATGTTTTAGTTGGATTAGAGGCAATCGACGATAATCAGCTGAAAGATTATAATAAAAAAACCAATGTGTATAACAATATAAGAAGTATCGAAATATGTAATAGCCTGGGTATCAACCTTATGGGAATGTTTATTGTAGATTTAAATTATTCGGCTAAAGACTTTAATTATTTATATAAATGGATTAAAGCACATAATTTGAAGCACGTGGCGATTTCAATATTTACGCCGGAAATGAAAACGGAGACATATGAATTCTATAAAGACAGACTGATTACAGATAACCCTTCTCATTGGGACTATCTGCATCTGGTGGCAGCGCCATCAAAAATAAGTGTAAAGAGGTATTATTTCCATTACTATAAGCTGTTGATTAAACTTTTTATAAAAGCAAAAAGAGAAGGGGTATACGATTTTATAGATTATGGAGATTATATTCAATCTTTTATAACAAATATATTTAAATCGAAAAGGGATAATGATGATGAATAACAACATTACCGGTACAGAAGGAAAAAAAGAGGAAACAAAAGTAAAGAAAATTATTCCAAGCAAATTAGAAACGGGATTTCAGCAGTTTTTATATAAGACTATAGGAAAGCATATTCCGCAGAATATGACGCCAAATCAGGTAACTTTAATCGGAGCAGTCGGTGGTTTAATCGGAATTATATTTGCATTTCTTTCAAAGATAAATCCACTGTTTCTAACAGGAACGATTTTGGGAATTGTATGCCATTTAATCTGTGATGATTTAGACGGATATGTTGCAAGAACAAGACAAATGACTTCTACTGCAGGCGGTTATTTTGATTTACTGATAGATATTCTGCATATCACTTATCTGATTATTGCATTGGCTTTTTCAGGATTTGTCAGCTTTAAAGTAGCTATATTTTTAGTTCCTGTTTATGCACTCATCATCTTTACTGCAATGAACTATATTTTATATTTAAAAGAATTTCTTTTTCCAAGGTTAGGCCCTATTGAAACGCATCTCTTTTTCATTGCAATATGCATTGGAAGCATGATAATGGGAAGTGATCCTGTATTCTCTTTATCGGGACTTGATTTTAAATTTGCGGATTTATTGTTTATTGTTGGAGGAATTCCAATGTATTATGAAATGATAAGATTACAGATACAGTTATTTAAGCGTTTAAGCACGGAAACGGAAAATGGAAAAACAGATAATGAGTAAAAATGAGCATATATACATCGTACTAATAAAGGCATTAACCGGACTGGGAAAATTCAGCAGATATGTAAATAAATACGAGTATACACATATTGCAGTATCTTTAAATGAAGAGTTAAGAGAGTTTGCAACGTTTTCAAGAAGAAAACATTATTCCCCGTTTAATGCAGGATTTATGTATGAAAAAAGAGCACATTATGTCTTTGGAAATAATGAAAAAGTTAAAATTAAAGTGTTTAGATTACCTGTTAACAAAGAGGAAATTACTGAGTATATAGACAGGATTGAACAAGATAAAGAATATGTTTTTAATTTGTATTCAATGATTACTATGCCTTTTCTTCATGGAATAAAAATATACAAAGCCCATAATTGTATGTCTTTTGTAAGCCGGATAATAGAGTTAAGCAATTCTGTGCAGATGAATAAAAAAAGCCATAAATATAACATTCAGGAATTGGATGACTTATTAAAGGATTTTTTCTATAAAGAATGTTATTTGGAGAAAGAGGATGAGGATAAAGAATATATGTGTAAAGGCGGAGCTTTTACAAATATAAGTTCGTTTTTCAAGCTGAATGCAGCACTTATATACAGAATACTATTTAGAAGGAATGAAAGCTATGAATAATTTACCGGAAATCAGAAGAAGAAAATTAAAAGAAATACTAAATAAAAAGAAGAATATAAGAGTTATGGAAGCTTCTAACGGATTGACCGCCTTAATTGCCGAGAACACCAAGGCAGGTGGAAAAGAATATGATGCAATGTGGGTCAGTTCTCTTTGTGATTCAGCATTAAAAGGAAAGCCGGATAATGAAGTGGTTGATTTTACCAGTAGAATGAATACGATTAATGAAATACTGGAAGTGACAACCAAACCGATTATACTTGATGGGGATACAGGTGGAAAAACAGAACATTTTACAGATCATATAAAAATTCTGGAAAGAGCCGGTGTTTCTGCAATTATTATTGAGGATAAAAAAGGATTAAAGCAAAATTCTATATTTGGTAATAAAGCAGAACAACAATTAGAAGACGTAGAGATTTTTGCTGAGAAGATCAGAAAAGGAAAAGAAGCATTGTTAACAGATGACTTTATGATTTTTGCAAGGATAGAAAGTTTTATAGCAGATCAGGATCTGAATGATGCATTAGAAAGAGCTGAAGCCTATGTAAATGCAGGTGCTGATGGAATAATGATTCATAGTTATAAAACGGATGGACAGGAAGTAACAGACTTTTTAAAAATATTTAAAGACAGATATCCGAATGTTATTACCGTAGTAGTACCAACGACCTATTCCTGTTTTAAAGAAGAAGAGTTAAATGGTTATGGAGCGAATATTGTAATTTATGCAAACCATCTTTTAAGAAGTTCGTATGCTGCTATGGTAAAAACAGCAGAAAGAATTCTGGAGGATGAAAGCTGTGAAGCTGTAAGCAGAGAATATTGCGTATCGATGGAAGAAATTTTAGCTTTAATAGGAGGCAGTAATGATTGATACAAAAAGCTTCTATGACTGTTTAATCAATAATGGATTTGATTTTTTTACCGGTGTTCCGGATTCATTACTTAAAGAATTATGTCTTTGCATAAGCGATTTATCGCCGGCAGAAAGAAATATAATTGCTGCAAATGAGGGAAACGCAGTAGCACTTGCCAGTGGATATAATATCGCTACGCAAAAATACGGTGTAGTTTATATGCAGAATTCCGGTTTGGGAAATACTATAAATCCATTGCTTTCACTGTCAGATGAAAACGTTTATGAAATACCTATGCTGTTTATTATAGGTTACAGGGGAGAGCCGGGAATTAAAGATGAGCCTCAGCATATTAAGCAGGGGGAACTTACTTTACCGATTTTGGATACTCTGGGCATTAAATATTTAATGCTGGATGAACAGTTTGAAAAACAGATAAAGTTTTGCAGAGAATATATTGAAACAAGTCATAAGTCCATTGCACTGATTACAAGAAAAGATACTTTTGATCAGTATCAAAAAGAAATAGAAAATGAAAATAGGAATGTTCTCAGCAGAGAAGACGCATTAGAAATAATAGTGAAAAATCTGGGGACTGATGACTTTATTGTTTCAACAACAGGTAAAACGTCAAGAGAACTTTTCGAACTGAGAGAAAAGTATAAAATGACTCATGAAAATGATTTTATGACGGTAGGTTCAATGGGGCATACCTCATCACTGGCTTTGGGAATAAGTTTATTTACCGATAAGAATATTTACTGCATTGATGGTGATGGTTCAATGATTATGCACTTTGGCGGATTAGCTGTGGCAATACAGAATGCGAAAAATAATTTTAAATATATCCTGATAAACAATGGATGTCATGAGTCAGTAGGTAAACAGCCTACCATATCATATAAAATGAATTTGAACAGTGTATTTAAGGGATTCGGATTTGATCAGGTCATAGAAGTCAGTCATATAGATGAACTGACTATGGGAATTAAAAGGCTGAGAGAAAATGCAAAGTCAGCACTTATTATAAATACTAACGACCGGTCGAGAAAAGATTTAAAGAGGCCCACATCTACACCAAAAGAGAATAAAGAAAAGTTTCAAAACAAATTGAGGGAAAAGGAAATATGAAAGCGGTTATTTTTAACTCCGGTTTAGGAAGCAGAATGGGTGAACTTACAAAGGATAAACCCAAATGCATGCTGGAATTGTATAATGGTGAGACTATTTTTCAACGACAGATCAGAATACTCAGCCAATGTGGAATAGAGGATTTTATTATTACTACAGGACCATATAAAGAACAATTAGTTAATCTTACAAAGAAATACGACAGGTTAAAATTTACCTTTGTCGAAAATCCGGATTATCAAAATACAAATTATATCGTTTCAATGAATAATGCAAATGAATTTTTAAATGATGATGTTCTGCTGATGCATGGAGATCTTGTTTTTAACAGAGGTTTAATAGAAAAGATTCTAAGCGATAAGAGAAAATCTCTTTGTTTATTCAATGAAGAAAGGCCTCTGCCGGAGAAGGACTTTAAGGGCAGATTTTCAAATAACATATTAAAAGAGGTGTCTATATCTATCTTTGACCGTGATTGTTATGCTTTTCAGCCGTTATATAAACTAAGCAGGGAAACCATTGAAAAGTGGAAAAATGAAGTTTCAGCATTTGTCCATCGTGGAGATGTTAAAGTGTATGCAGAAAATGCACTTAATTGTATTACAGACAGAGTTTCCATATATGGATTTTCTTACAGGGATGACTATATTGAAGAAATAGACAATGAAGAGGATTATGTTAAAGTTTCAAATGAAATTAAATTTTTTGACTATAGAGAGCAGGAGATAATAAAAGGGCCATATATTAAATATTTAAAACAGCATATTGATCCATCAGAAGAAATATTTATTGTCAGCGGTAAAAATCTTATAAAAAGAATTTCTGCAGACCTTGAAGGATGGCATGTTACCTGCTTCAGTGATTTTTCTCCGAATCCTCAGTATGAAGAAATAAAAAGGGGTATAGATTTATTTAGAAAGGAGAAATTTAAGAAAATCATATCTTTTGGCGGTGGAAGTTCCATAGACGTTGCAAAATGCATAAAGTTATTCTCAACTTTAAAACATGAAACGGATTTCCTTAAGAAAAAGTATAGCTACAATGATATTAAGCATATCGCAATTCCCACTACTGCAGGAACAGGAAGTGAAGCAACACAAATAGCGGTAATGTATTACAATGGTGAAAAGTTCAGCGTTGATCACGGTTCTATACTTCCGGATACGACGGTTTTAGATTATACCTTATTGAAAACACTACCGGATAATCAACGAAAATCTACTTTGCTGGACGCTCTCTGTCAGGCAATAGAATCATTCTGGTCAAAGGGCGCAACAGAAGAAAGCCGTAAATACAGTGAAAAGTGCATAATGCTGATTTTAGAAAACTATAAAGGTTATTTGGAGAACAATGACAGATGTCTGGAAAACATTTTAGAGGCAGCAGATTATAGCGGAAAAGCCATAAATATTTCAAGGACCACAGCACCTCATGCAATGAGTTACAAATTGACATCTTTATATGGGATAAGTCATGGTTATGCCGTTGTATTGTGTTTAATTCCCTGTTGGAAAATGTTATGCCATAAATCTGAATCTGATGGAAATTTGAATAAAATATTATCGAGGCTGGCCGGAATTATAGGATATGATGATATTCCAAAGAGCATTGAGAAGATTGAAGAAATAATGAATGAAATGGAGATTCCAAAAGTTAATCTTCAGGATCATCAAATAGATAACCTGGCTGAAACAATAAACACGGAGAGAATGAAAAATAATCCTGTTATTTTTAATAAAAAAGAAATACGTCAACTTTATAGTAATTTATATTGTGACAAAGAGGACTAAATCTTACTTCAGGGATGTTGATGAAATCATAAGTTGCCCAATCCGGGATTCCATATCAGGTGCATTGTATTTTTGTATTATGTACAAAAATATTGAAAAACCCCCTTGACTTCTGCAATAATGCTGATAGAATAGAGACAGTTTGCTAAGAGGATAGAGAGTTATGCGAATAAAAACATTTACAGGAAGAAGACATATTACTTCAGCGCAAGTAATTATATTAGGATTTTTATCTACGATATTAGGAGGGAGCTTATTATTAATGCTTCCTTTTGCTACGCAGGACGGCAAAGGTGCATCTTTTTTAGATGCACTTTTTACAGCTACATCCGCTACCTGTGTAACAGGTCTCGTTGTTCATGATACAGCAACATATTGGACAATTTTTGGACAAAGTGTGATTCTGCTTCTGATTCAAATCGGAGGTATGGGAGTTGTAACCGTTTCTGTTTCCCTGGCAATGCTGGCAGGTCGTAAGATCGGTCTGATGCAGAGAAGCACAATGCAGACATCAATTTCTGCACCACAAGTTGGTGGAATTGTAAAGATGACCAGCTTTATTTTAAAATCCACTCTGCTTATTGAACTTATCGGTGCATTGCTGTTATCAACAGTATTTTGCAGAGAATTAGGATTGAAGCAGGGAATCTGGTATTCCATATTCCATTCCATATCCGCATTTTGTAATGCAGGGTTCGATTTATTCGGAATCAGATTGCCGTACTCATCACTTACGGGATATGTTACAAATCCTATAATCAATATGACGATTATGGCGTTAATCATTATAGGGGGTATCGGTTTTTTAACCTGGCATGATGTAAAGCAATATAAGTTTCATATAAAGCGTTATCATATGCAGAGTAAAGTGATTTTTACAGTTACCATACTATTGATTTTTATTCCTACAGGTTATTTTTTCTTGTATGAATTTAATAATATGCCGTTGGCTGAAAGATTCTGGGTATCGTTATTTCAGGCAGTATCACCGAGAACGGCAGGGTTTAATACCACCGATTTAACACTATTTTCAGAAGTCGGAAGAATGATTGTCATTCTTCTGATGATTACAGGTGGTGCTCCGGGATCAACAGCAGGAGGCATTAAGAATACAACTTTAGCAGTATTGTGTTCATCTTCACTTTCTGTTTTTAGAAAAAATGAGTCGATACAGTTTTTCGGAAGAAGAATACCGAACGATACCATACAGAATGCAGCAACTATACTTCTTATGTATATGACACTATTTATCGGTGGAGGAATGGTCATCAGTGCGGTTGAGAATTTACCATTACTTACCTGCATTTTTGAAACAGCTTCAGCAATTGGAACAGTCGGTCTTAGTCTTGGCATTACAACAGAGATTGGGGTTGTTTCACATCTTATTCTGATTGTGCTTATGTTCTTTGGACGAGTAGGAGGACTGACTCTGATCTTTGCAACATTACCTGAAGCACATAAAACAGGCGCAAAATATCCACAGGAAAAGATAACTGTGGGCTAGACACATTTATAAGGAGAAGAAAAATGAAATCGTTTTTACTTATTGGATTAGGACGTTTCGGCAGACATATGGCAATGAAACTTGATGAAATGAAACATCAGGTTATGGCAGTTGATGTATCAGAGGAACGTGTAGATGCAGTACTTCCTTATGTTACAAATGCTCAGATTGGTGATGGCACAAATGAAGACTTTATCCGTTCACTGGGTGTAAGCAATTATGATGTGTGTGTGGTAGCTATTGGAGATGATTTTCAGAGTTCTCTTGAAACCACGGCTTTGCTGAAAGAATTTGGTGCTAAATTTGTTGTTGCCCGTGCAGCACGAGATGTACATGCAAAGTTCCTTTTAAAAAATGGAGCAGATGATGTAGTTTATCCGGAAAAGATGCTGGGAATATGGTCTGCCATAAGATACAGTGCAGATCACATCTTTGACTACATTGAAGTAAATAAGGACAATGCAATCTTTGAGGTTGCAATTCCTGAATCATGGATTGGAAAGACTATTGGAGAGCTGAATATCCGCAATCGTTTCCAGATTACAGTAGTAGGTGTAAAACAGAATGGTGTTCTAAACGTAAATATAACGCCTGAAACCGTTTTCCCTGAGAATCATACAATGCTTATCCTTGGAAACATTCGACAGGTACATAAATGCTTTAATATATAAAAAGTAAACGGTAAATCACTGGTGTGTTGACACATAATTAAAGGCTCGCGTTAAAGCGAGCCTTTTAAAG
>RCNI01001117.1_pt1 | contig 15079 bp, 12 predicted proteins | sample 2041151 | NCBI WGS metagenome assembly RCNI01 (sample SAMN09708214, study PRJNA481090) | feces metagenome | isolation source: feces | place: Antarctica: Albino Rookery | reverse complement strand
GCATATACCGCCGAAATTGGCGGAAAAATCTCTGTGCAACCGAAAGTTGCGGGATAGTTGGTGGTGCAACCGACATTTTTTCGCTACACTTGCAGCAGAAAACCGAAGGAGGAATGAACATGCAAATAACACTAATCATGTCAATTATTTCTTTGCCGATTCTTGTGGCAGTTGTGGCTGGCCTTGTCTATCTGTTTCGGCTGCTGGTGAAAGCACTGAAAACCTACATCCGCACGGCAGAAGTTCGAGGGGAAAAGCAGTTTGTGCGTAAAACGCTGGGCGAGAACATCAAAGAACATCGACAGCGCTGCAAAATGACCCAGGAGTTTGTGGCAGAGAGTGTGGGCGTGTCCCGTCAGGCGGTGTCCAAGTGGGAAAACGGCACTTCTGACCCCAGTACCGCCAATCTTTTGGCACTGGCAAAGCTATTCGGCATTACCGCCGAGGAACTGCTGCAAGGCACGCAGGAATAAGATGACCAGACCGCAAGGCAAATTACAATCTATCTATATATTATAATGTAGCGGTGTGACCTCGGCGAGGGGTCGCACCGTTTCTGATTTGCAGGAAAACTGCTACGCAGAGCAGAACGGTATGCGAATGTTACACCGGTTTCATTGGTCCAATGGAAGACAAAAATGGCAGGATTGTGTTTCGATAAATGCAAATTTATTGTGCTGTTGCACCAGTAGAATCCAAGATAGTTGTATAATTTCCACAATTTGCACCAACGCGAAAAACGGCAAAAAATATTGAAAAATGCGAGAGAATATACTATACTAAACCAGTATGTCTTATTTAAGATAATAGAATTTGTACTAATTTGTGGAATATAACATAGAAGTTGAGGTAGCGATGAGAAGCTTAGAAGATTTTAGAAAACAGACAGTCCTGGTTGTAGGCGATATGATGGTGGATAAATATATCCTCGGCAGTGTCAGCCGCATTTCTCCTGAAGCACCTGTGCCTGTCCTCCGTCAAGATAGAATTGACCGTAAATTGGGCGGTGCAGGCAATGTAATCATTAACGCAGTCAGCTACGGTGCAAAGGTTCGTGCGGTTGGCTGCATCGGTAATGATAACGAAGGTAAGTACTTTAGAGAGAGCCTGCAAAAGTTGGGCGTAGATGAACAGTATATGTTCGATTCCGGCTCCACCATCGTGAAAACACGTGTATCTGCTTCCAATCAGCAGTTTATCCGCATCGACGAGGAAGAAATCGTACCGCCTCCCGCTGAAATTGTTTCTGCAATTCAAAATAACCTGACCAATCTGATGGACGGGGTTACTGTGGTCATTATCTCGGACTATGCTAAGGGCTTTGTCACCGAAGAACTGGCGCAGATGATTATTTCTGCAGCAAAAGAGAAGGCAATCCCCGTATTGGTCGACCCCAAGGGCAAGTCTGCCGCAAAGTATCGTGGCGCAAGTGCTATGACACCCAATACCAAGGAATTTTTGGATATGACGGGCTTGTCTGCTCTGCCTGACGAAGAGAATATCCGAGCAGAAGGTCTGCGTTTGTGCCAAGAAAACGACATGGATTACCTCATTTACACTCGTTCTGAAATGGGTATCTCCACCATTACACGCAAGAACGGGGTAAAGCGTGACTACCCTGCAGTGGAGAAGGAAGTTATTGATGTTACCGGTGCCGGCGATACCGTTGTTACCACCATTGCTCTGGCTATGGGTGCCGGATTCTCCCTCAATGACTGCATTAAAATCGCAAACATTGCCGCATCAATCGTCATTTCTCGTTTCGGCGCAGCACAGACCACAATCGAGGAATTGACTGAAGCAATGAACCCCAGAGTAAACCCTGCTCGCACTTTGGAGCAGATTCTGAACGAAATTGAGCACCTCAAAGCACAGGGCAAGCGCATCGTGTTTACCAACGGCTGCTTCGATTTGGTGCACGCAGGTCACATCAGCAGCTTCCGTCAGGCAAGAGCTTTCGGCGATGTGCTGATTGTTGGCGTAAACTCCGATGACTCAATCCGCCGCATCAAGGGTGAAACTCGCCCGATTGTGGATTTGAAGAATCGTATGACCCTTCTGTCTGCTCTGGACTGTGTGGACTATGTAATCCCCTTTGAAGATGATACTCCCCAAGCTCTGATTGAAATGATTAAGCCCGATGTATTGGTTAAGGGCAAGGACTGGGAAGGCAAAGAAGTTGCCGGTGGTGACTTTATCCGTTCTTACGGTGGCAGTGTAGAATTCATTGAGCTGGAACAGGGCCTGTCGACCACGAATATTATCAAGAAAATTTTGGCCACGGCAAAGTAAGAAAGGATAAACCATGGATTATAAGATGATTCGCCATAACATGAAGTGCTGTCGCAGGGACTTCCCTCGTGAACTGAAGTACTTTATGAAGTATGCAATCGGTGCAAAGCTGCATAAGGGTAAATATAAGAGCAAAAAAGTCATTATGCTTCGTCTGGATATGATCGGTGACTGCACGATGTTTACCGGCGCAGCGTCTTCCATCCGAGAATTTTACAAGGATAGAGAGATGACCATGGTTTGCCTGAACACCACTAAGCCGGTGTTTGAGCGACTGGGTATTTTCGATAAGATTATTACCGTGGACTTTAAGCCACATGAAATTGACTATGAAAAGCTGGACGCAGTAATCAAAGAGCTGCGCAAAGAGGAGTACGACATTCTTCTGCAGCCGCAGACTTCTAAACATCCCGTTGCGGATATTTTGGCCGCTGCAATCAAGTGCAACACCCGCATTGCGATTGAAACCAAGATTGGTAACAGTAAATACTATTGGGTAGGAATGACCAATTCCCTGTATGATCGGTTTATTCCCTATCCTCGCGGAAATGTCAGCGAATTTGACTACTACGGTGCATTCGTTCGTGGTCTGGGTTTGCCTGACTATAAGACCGTATGCCCCAGTCTGACCTATGATGAGCAGAACTTTGTGGAAGGCGACTACTTCGTACTGTATCCCGGTGGCTCCTTTAGCCAGAAGTTCTGGGAAGCGGATCGCTTCGCTCGGCTGGCAGACCATATTTATAGCCGTACGGGTATGACTTGCGTCATTTTGGGCGTTGCCAGCGAGCAGTGGGTATCGGATAAACTGAAATCCTACATGAAGCCGCTTACCAGTATATCTACCATTGATTTAACCGGACGCACCAGTATCAGCGATGTTATTGATATTATTGGCAATGCTAAACTGGTTGTATCCAATGATACCAGCGGTGTTCATATTGCTTGCGCCACCAAGACGCCTTCTTTGGCATTTGCCGGTGGTTGGCACTTTGACCGTTTCCTGCCCTATCACATTGAAGATGTGAAGGAAGACGACTGTCTGCCGGTTGTTGCGCACACCGATATGCCGTGCTACTTCTGTGACTGGAACTGGGACACCATCGGTGAACGAAATACGGTATGTCTGGAGCGCATGAAGGTTGGCGCTACTAGCCAGTGCATCGACTTGATTACCTATGAACAGGTGGAAATCCTGGCGGATCAGTTGATTGCACAATATAACTTGGATAAAAGGAGCTTTTAAACATGATATATAGCAGTACCCTTCAGCGTGCGTGTATCTATTTTATTTATGATCGAGACGGAATGATTGACCGTTATGTGATTGACCAGTTGAAGGATTTGCGCAAGAGCGTTTCCTTTATCCACTGCGTCATCAATGGAAAGCTCACCGATGAAGGCAAAGCTGCGCTTGAGTCTGTTGCGGATGAAGTTTATGTTCGCGAAAATAAGGGCGTGGATGTGGGTGCGTATAAAGCCGCTGTTCATCACATTGGTTGGAAGAAACTGAATCAATATGATGAACTGGTCATCATGAACAATACATGCTTTGGCCCGGTGTACCCCTTTAAGGAAGCCTTTGATTGGGCGGCTGCTCAGGATATTGACCTTTGGGGTCTGACCGTGGACACCAAAACCGATTGGATGGGCACAAAGGATTACCTAAATTACAATGCTAAGCCGATTCACTTCCAGTCCAATTTCATCGTTCTTCGTAAGCCTTTGCTTGGCAGTGATTTGCTGAAAGAGTTCTTTTACAAACTCCCCGAAGACTGCACATACATTCAATCCGGCAGTATTTTTGAGTATTCTTTCCCTGGCTATTTTGAAGAACATGGATATAAGAGTGCTGTATACTGCGATCCGGAAGATGATCGCTATTATCCGCTGATGCACGATCCCGTTCGACTGCTGCGAGATTACCGCTGCCCACTGTTTAAGAAGCGCAGCTTTTTCCATCATTATACGGATGTGCTGTATAACACAGCCGGTGAGGCTACGGCGGATTTGATTCATTTCTTGGAAGAAGAAACCGACTATGACATGAATCTGATTTGGGATTCAATTTTGCGCCTGAATAATTTGGCAGACATTGTGCGTTGCGCCCAGCTCAGACGTGTACTTCCAAGAAATGTAGCGCTGAATTCTCAGCCCACTTCCGATATGAAGGTTGGCGTGGTGTACCATGCTTTTTACCCGGATTTGTTCGATGAATCGATGGAACATATCCGCAATTTCCCCGACGATGTGGGCATTTTCATTACCACGACTACGCTGAAAAATAAGGCAATTTTGGAACAGAAGCTGAAGGACATCGGGAGAACAGGAACCGTAGCGGTTATGGAAAATCGCGGTCGTGATGTTTCCAGCTTGCTTGTAGCGGCAAAAGACTTTGTCTTTAACTATGACCTAATTTGCTTCGGTCACGATAAAAAGATGCAGAAGCTGCTCCCCCAATCTGCAGGCCGTTCTTGGGTACATAAGCTCCATGAGAATACATACGCTACCAGAGAATATGTAAATAATATTATTGACCTGTTCAGAAAAGAATCCCGCTTGGGTATTGCGTTCCCGTCGTACCCGTTTCATAGTTATTTTTCCAATAATGACACCTACTGGATGGGCAATTTCGAGAATACCAAGCTGCTGCTGGACAGCTTGGGCATTAAGGTGAAAATTGATCCACGCAGCTGGTGTGTAGCACCTCTGGGAAATTGTTTCTGGTTTAGACCCGAAGCACTGAAAAAGCTGTTTGCCGGAATTGATGGCGAAGGCTGGTCCTATGAAGATTTCCCGGCAGAACCCAATAGATGCAATTGTACCGTTGTTCATGCCGTAGAACGTGCATATGCGTATGTAGCGCAGGATGCGGGATATTACCCTGCATTCATTTATAATGATCAGTACGCAGCTATTGAGCTGACAGGATTGGAATTTAATCGTGCAGAGGCAACCCAAATGCGTGTTTGGATGGATGAAATGGTGAGAAGCTCCATCGGTCTGACCGATAGCTGCCCCGTAGAAGAAACAATGCCCCATAATTACGGCATTAAGGAAAGCCTGCGTCACCTGTCTTATGCACTGTATTGGCGTTTCCCCGGATTCTGGACGGCCACTCGCCCTGTACGACAGTTTGCAAAGAAGTGTTATCATCTGATTTTTCGTCGATAAGGAGAATAAAACATGAGCCATCTTGATTATTTGATTTCTCGTTACCCCAATCTTGAAGTTTGCCGTGAGAGCATCCGGAGCGCATATGAAGCTATGGCAAAGAGCTTTGAAGAAAATCACCGTTTCTATGTTTGCGGCAACGGCGGCAGCGCCAGTGACGCACTGCATATTGTAGGTGAGCTGGTAAAGAGCTTTGTAGCACACCGCACCATTGACGCCGACTTTGCTGCTGCAGTCAGCCCCGAAATGGTGGCAAATTTGCAGGGTGCTCTGCCTGCTCATGCTCTGGTGGAAAATTCCGCACTTTCCACGGCATATGCAAATGATGTTAACCCCGACTATGTGTTTGCACAGCAGGTATATGCTTACGCACGAAAGGGCGACTGCGTTATGGGCATCAGCACTTCCGGCAACTCCAAAAATGTGCTGCACGCACTGGAAGCAGCTAAGGGCAGAGGTGCTGTGACCATCGGTCTGACCGGCCGAGACGGCGGCAAGATGAAGGAACTGTGCGATGTTTGCATCGTGGTTCCCGAACAGGAAACTTACAAGATTCAGGAACTGCACCTGCCCGTTTACCACGCTCTGTGCATTATGCTGGAAGATTATTTCTGGGGTGAAAAGTGAGAAAAGCCTTATTTTTAGACCGTGACGGCATCATCAATGAAGACGGTCACTATGTGCACCGTATCGAAGATTTCCACTTTCTTCCGGAAATTTTCGACCTGTGTCGTGATGCTAAGCAAAAGGGCTATTTGCTCATTGTGTTTACCAACCAGTCCGGCATTGCCAGAGGCTATTTCTCCGAAGACGACTTCCATACGCTCACCGATTGGATGTGCGCACGCTTTGCGGAAGAAGGCGCTCCCATTGATCGGGTGTATTACTGTCCATATCACCCCGAAAAGGGTGTTGGCCCGTATAAGCGGGAATCGGAAGACCGCAAACCCAGTCCCGGTATGCTGTATAAAGCAAGAGACGAGTTTGGACTGGATTTGAGCCGGTGCGCCGTTTTGGGCGACCGTGACCGTGATGTGGACTCCGGACGCAATGCAGGGGTAAAGAATCTGATTCTCATGCCCAGTGAGTATGGACATACTGCTGCGGAAGATGTGCATGTCATCAGCACTCTGACGCAGGCAAAGGAATTGCTGTAATCTTTTGCTTTACCGCAATAGTGAAAGGAAAACAATATGCAAAAATCGAAACAACTAGTCGTTCTGCTTGTACTGTTTTTGGCTATCTTTGGCGTACTCGGTGCAATTATGGTTCTGGGCAATACTTCTGACTCGGACAAGCGTGCAGAGATTACACCGATGACGGAATTTAAAATGGAAGTTGTTGACCAGTATTTTGATGGTGAAACACTAGTCATTGCAGCCAAGAATACAAGCAATGAAGTGTGGACATACGATAACCAAGTACGATGCACAATCTTCCTGAACGGAGAAGATTCCGGCATTCGTGTTGAACTGGAACCCGGTCAGTCGGTTCAGCCCGGCGAGATTGCACAGTTTTACATGTATGATGTAAAGCCTCAGCTCAATGAGACGGCAGAAATCGTTATGCTTCAGGAAACGATTGCGTATTTCCCGGAAAGAATCCCAGTAGACTTCGACTGATGTAAAAATTGCAGTCGCTGATGCGATGGGGATTTTACTAGTCCGGATAATGTTAAGAAATGTTTGATGGAATGGATGGTGATTCTTCGGACAGCCATCCATTCTGTAAATTTGTTTAGTTTATAACTTGAGGTGATGATATGATCCTGGTTACAGGCGGGAATGGTCAGCTGGCCCAATGCATAAGAAATCGCTTTATCGGTACTTATCACGACATTCTTACCCCCACACATGAAGAAATGGATATCACAGACTTGGACGGTATGCGCAAGTATTTTGCAGCGCATACGCCCGATGCAGTCATTCACTGTGCGGCTTATTGCAGCGTTGACGGCGCCGAGGACGATGTGGAAACGGCTGCTGAAGTCAATGTACAGGGTACGACCAATGTGGCACAGGTGTGCAAGGAATTTGGCGCATACCTGATTTACATTAGTACGGACTATGTGTTTGATGGAACCAAAGTCGGCGCATATGAAGTCGACGACCGAAAGAACCCTCTGTCCGTTTACGGTAAGACTAAGTCTGCCGGAGAAGATGCGGTGCTGGCTGCATCGGATCAGAATGCGGTACTGCGTATTTCTTGGCTGTACAGCGATTCGGATAAAAACTTTGTCGCTACAATTATGCGTCTGGCAAAGGAAAGAGATGAGATTACTGTGGTCAATGACCAAATCGGTAGTCCTACTTACGCACCTGATGTGGCAAATCTCCTTTTCGAGATGGTGGGAAAGCGTGTTTCCGGTATTTTCCACGGCACCAACGAGGGCTATTGCACTTGGGCAGACTTTGCAGAGCGGATTGTCCGTATGTCGGGCAACGATACCAAGGTCACTCGCACATCCAGTGAAAAGTACGGTGCAAGAGCAATCCGTCCCAAAAACTCCGTGCTCAGCAAGTCCAGTTTGGACAAGGCCGGACTCAAGCGTTTGCCCACTTGGGAGAATGCACTGGAGCGCACAATGGCTAAGCGCACCGGCGTAAAGCGTGTGTTTGTCACCGGGGCCAGCGGATATATTGGCCGCCATGTGGTGTCGGCACTGTGCGATAAGGGTGCGCAGGTGCTGATTCCCAATCGCCACGCAGACGAAATCGACTTGCGTGCGCAGCGCATTGATGTGGACATTTTCTCCGGCTCTCCCAGCATTTATTATGATTTGGGTTGCCCTGATGCTGTGGTGCATCTGGCATGGCGAGATGGATTCGTCCATAACTCCGATGCACATTTAGGCGAACTCAGCAAGCACTATACCCTCATCAAAAACCTCATGCAGGGCGGTCTGAAGCAGATTGCGGTTATGGGAACCATGCATGAAGTGGGCTATTTTGAAGGGGCAATCGACGAAAATACCCCCTGCAATCCAACCAGTATGTACGGCATCGCAAAAGACGCTCTGCGTCGCAGCACCTTGCAGCTGGGCAAGGAGTACGGAGCTACTGTACAGTGGCTGCGTGCCTACTATATTTGCGGAGATGACAAGAGAAACAACTCCATCTTTGCAAAGATCATTCATGCCGAAGAGGAAGGGCAGGAACTGTTCCCCTTTACCTCCGGCAAAAATATGTATGACTTTATTCAGGTTGAGGATTTGGCAGAGCAAATTGCTGCCTGCATCCTGCAAACCGAGGTGGACGGAATTATTAACTGCTGCACCGGCGTGCCCATGACCTTGGCCGACAAGGTAGAGGGCTTTATCAAGGAGCAGGGATTCAAAATTCGTCTGAATTACGGCGCTTACCCCGATCGCACATACGATTCTCCGGGTGTATGGGGCAATGCGGAAAAAATTCAGAAAATTATGCACATTAGATAAGAGAGTATTTATATAATTATGGTATTTTCCTCAACTAACTTTTTGTTTGTGTTTCTCCCAATTACTTTGCTGGGATACTATCTCATCCGCAAGGAACTGAGAAATGTATTCCTACTGGCAATGAGTTTGCTGTTTTATGCAATCGGAGAACCTAAATTCGTATTCATTATGATGGCGTCCATTGTGGCCAACTACTTATTGGGTCTGCTCAGTCACCGTACGCTTAACAGTGGAAAACCTGTGCGCAGATTGGTACTGATTCTGATTTTGCTGGTTAATCTGGGACTGCTGTTCTATTACAAGTATTATGACTTTGCGGTTGGAAACTTTAATGGGCTGTTCGGCACAAATTTTGTGCTGAAGCATATTGCACTGCCTATCGGCATTTCCTTCTTTACCTTCCAGGGCATGAGTTATGTTTTGGATGTGTATATGGGTAAAACAGATGTACAGAAGAACCCTCTGCATGTTGCTTTGTACATTGCGTTGTTCCCACAGCTCATCGCCGGCCCTATTGTTCGCTACACCGATGTAGCTTGGGAGATTGATCATCGTCAGGAAACTGTTGATGATTTTGCTTCCGGCGTACAGCGTTTTGTGGTGGGTCTGAATAAGAAAATCGTGCTGTCTAACGCATTTGCGCTACTTGCGGATGAAACTTTCGGCACTCCCGCAGCGGAGTTGGGCGTTGGTCTTGCATGGTTGGGCGCATTTGCTTATACTCTGCAAATCTATTTCGACTTTTCCGGTTATTCCGATATGGCAATCGGTTTGGGTCGTATGTTTGGGTTCCACTTCTTGGAAAACTTCTCCTATCCCTATATTTCCAAAAATGTTACCGTTTTCTGGCGCCGCTGGCATATCTCTCTGTCCAGTTGGTTTAGAGATTATGTGTATATCCCTATGGGCGGTAACCGTACCGGTAATGTTTATGTACACCTGTTCATTGTGTTCTTCCTCACCGGTCTGTGGCACGGTGCAAGCTGGAATTTCGTGGTTTGGGGCCTGTGGCACGGTATGTTCTTGATTATCGAGCGAGTGATGAAGAAAAAGGGAATTACTATCCCTGTCCCCGGCGCAGTAAAATGGGTTTACACTATGCTGGTAGTTATTGTTGGCTGGGTGTTCTTCCGTGCACCGGACCTCAGCTCTGCTCTGGCTTATCTGGGCTGCATGTTCGGCACTTCCGGCTTGGCTGGCAAGCTGTTTGTGTACAAATTGCAGGATTACGCAGTACTGTTCCTGCTGGGCATTGTTTGTGCAACACCCATTATTCCTTGGATTAAGAAGAAGCTGAGCGAAACCAACAACGGTGCAGTTTTGGTTACCGGACATCTGCTGGAGGTTTTGTGTTGCGCAGTTGGTCTCCTTGTTGGCATTGCTTACACAGTTACCAGCACTTACAATCCCTTTATCTATTTTAACTTTTAAGGTGGTGGGCATATGCACAAATTTAAAAATTATTCTGTAATTGTCGTTTTCATGCTTATGCTGGCACTTCCTATTTTCAACATTAGCTTTAAGGGCGGAGACCGTTCTGATGTTGAAAACCGCTATCTTGCACCTATGCCGGATATTTTTGTTGATGGTGGCATTAATCCCAATGCGTATAGCATGTTTACCGATTGGCTGTCTGACCATATCGGTTTTCGTGAGGATATGGTGCGACTGGTTGGCGATATGAAGTTTAAGCTGTTTGGTATTTCCCCCAGCGATAAGGTTCACATCGGTAAGGACGATTGGTATTACTATACGGGCGATAATAACCTAGAAATCGGCGCCGGCACATATCCTCTGACGCAGGAAGATATTGATGGAGCCGTTGCGGTACACAAGGAAATCGAAAGAAAACTTGCCGCCCAGGGTCGTGAATATGTGGTAATTCTTCCTACCAGCAAGGTAAGCATTTATCCTGAGCATATGCGTTACGGCAAAGAAACCGTAATTGAAACGCCTATGGACAAGCTTGCTAATGCGCTGAAAGAAAACAGCGATATTAAGGTAATCCCTTTGAAAGAAACGATGCTGGAAGCGAAGAATGATGGCCTTGTTTACTTCAAGAACGACACCCACTGGAACTATGTTGGTGCGTACAAAGCATATGAGCATATTCTGGAAAAGTTAAATGAATGGAATCTGCTCAATGACGATCCTGTGCCTGTTACATTTCAGGAAGAGCAATTCTGCGGAGAGTTCGGCGGCATGATGGGTAACGCTAAGTTGCTGGGCACAGAAACCGTTCAGAAGACCGTTCTTCAGCAGCAAAATGCGGTAAGATATGTTGATGCTGATATGCCTAACGGTCTGCTTGACCTGATTCGTCAGGAATACGGTATGCTGCGAGAGAGCTATCAGTATGTCAACGAAAGCAATCCCGATGGCCCGGCAGTGCTGTTGTATGGCGACAGTATGTTTGCACACTGGAACATGACCGAATTGTTAGCGGAACACTGCTCCACTCTTACTTTTGTTTGGTCGAGAAATTTGAGCCAGAAAGTGATTGATGCAGTTGACCCCGACATTGTGATTTACGAATCCACAGAGCGATTCATCAACTCTGTCGATGATACAAACAGCCAGTTTATTCAGAACAAGCTGAATGATTTCAGCATGGAGGTAACTGACCAGCACTTTGACGGTAATACGCTGAATGTGACGGTGAAAAACACCGGCAAGCAGGCATGGCGCTATCAGGACCAAGTCAAATGCACCGTTTTCCTGAATGGTCAGGACTCCGGTATTCGTGTGAAACTGGCTCCCAATCAGACGGTTCAGCCCGGTGAAAGCGTAGAGTTCCACTTTGCGGATGTGAAGCCACAGCTGAATGAAACCGCTGAAATCGTGATGCTTCAGGAAACGGTTGCGTATTTCCCCAACCATGTTCCCGTAAACTTCAGCTAAGCAAAAACACAATAACGGCACGGCATCTGTGTTGCTGCCGTAAAAGAGAACCCCCGATGTGACCGAAAAATCACATCGGGGGTATTATTATTGCCGCAGTACGGCTTTTCGGTTAAGACCATATAAAGACTTGCCTTATTAGAAAAGCCGATTACACGGCGGTTATGCCGCATTTAAATGAGGAAGAGTCCGTAGAAATCAGCTGGGTGCATACCGACGAGTCATTGCGTAAGTTGCTCATGAGGAGCTGCTTTCTGCGTTGGGAAAGTCTGCAAGTCGTTATACAAAACACTAAGCCCCACGGGGAGAACCGTGGGGCTTAGCAATTTATTTAAGGAATGGAGATAATCAAGTTAAGCTTCGTGGTGCAGCTGCTTCTGGAGCCAATCCTTGCCGTCTACATACTTGGAGACGATGAAGGATGCTACATAGTCGCCTGCTGCGTTGACCATGGTTGCAGGGGGGTCAATCAGGTTACCCAGTGCCAGAGCGAAGGGGTAAGCGATGGCCAGCTGGTCGGGGAAGAAGATGGTGCACAGTACCAGTTCGCCGGTACCGCCGCCACCGGGAATACCGGACATTGCTACGGAGGAGAACACCGCTACGATGATGGCCAGAACGGCACGGCCGGTGGAGAAGTCCAGACCGAACAGACCGAACAGGAAAGCGACCTTGATGATGGCACTCATTGCGGAGCCGTCCATGTGCATGGTTGCACCCAGAGGCAGAACGATGTTGGAAACGTCTTTGGAAATGCCGGTTTCTTCAGCAGCTTCTATGTTGGTGGGGATAGCCGCTACGCTGGAGCAGGTGCCGAAGGATACGGCTGCAGGCTTAAACAGGTGCTTCCACATGACCTTTGCACCGCCCTTGCCGCCGCCGAAACGAGCGTACAGGGGGAAGAAAATCAGAATGTACAGGAAGCTCATTGCGTAGTAAATCAGCAGGGTGCGGCTGTAATCGCCGATGAGTGCGGGGCCGTAGGTTGCGACCAGGCAGGCGAAGAAGCCGAAGAAGCCGATGGGGGAGTAGTAGGTGACAATCTTGACGGTTTTCATGATGCAGCCGGAGATGTCAGCCAGCAGCTTTGCGGTCATGGTTTCGGGACCGCCGTTCATCTGTACGCCAAAGCCGAAGATGACGGCAAAGACAATCAGAGGAAGAATAGCCTTACGGCTCCACAGTTCCATGAAGTCGGGCTTGGTGAAGAAGCTGATGATCATGTCGGCAACGCCCATGGTTGAACCGATTTCCTGTTCGACCATTTCGTATGTACCGCCAACAACGGGAATGCAGCGTACAACAACATACATAATGACTGCTGCGATGGCTGCGGTGACCATAAAGGTGGCAATGGTTACGCCCATTACCTTGCCTGCACGACCGGCAGACTGCATATTTGCAATAGCAGAGGAGATGGAAAAGAACACCATGGGAACAACGATGCAGAACATCAGGTTAATGAATATGGTGCCCAAGGGTTCCAGCACGGTTGCACCGGGCCAAACTGCACCGGTGATGCAGCCGGCGATAATACCGGTCAGCATACACAATAAAAATCCATAGTTTTTCAGAAATCCGCTTTTCATCGGGTTACCTCCATCTGGTTGGTTTTGTTCATATACTGTATTATACAGGACACTACTTGCAAAATAAACTTAATTTGTGCTATCATATCTGCAAATAGTGCTATTCAGGAGGTCGGGGTGTGAACGACATTTACGAAAAACGGGGATACCTGCAAGAGGAGTTCCGTTTGTTTCATTTAAAAGACAGCGTGGGGTCCACGGTGGATTTCCACTACCATGAGTTTCATAAGCTGCTGATTCTCCATTCGGGGAGTGGCGGATATGTGGTGGACGGCAAGCGATACCACCTGGAACCGGGGGACGTGGTGCTCATTGGCTCCCAGTGCGTGCACCGTCCGGAGTTTCCCAAAGGAATGGTGTATGAGCGGAGCATTTATTATATTGACCCCGATTTTATCGGCAAGCACGATACCATCGACTGTGACCTCACGGGGGTATTTTTCCACGATAACCACGTGTTCCGTGGCAGCATTGCCGACAGTACACGCTTGCAGCACATGAGTTTGGAACTGGAGCGGGAACTGGACGAAAAAGCATTTGGTTATGAAATCGTGAGCCAGAACTTGCTGCTGCGTCTGCTGGTGGAAATCGGCAGAATCCGTGCCAAGGACAACAGCACCATGCCCGCCCCCGATACGGCGAAAAATAGCCGTATACAGGCCGTTTTGGCATATGTAGACGAGCATCTCACGGAAGAGCTGGACATTGACACCATCGCCGAGGCATTTTTTGTCAGTCGCTACCATCTGATGCGCAGTTTTAAGGCGCAGGTGGGTGAGGGGCTGCACAGTTACATCAACCGCCGACGCTTACTCTATGCCCGTGAGCTGATTGGGCAGGGGATTACGGTGACCGACGCCTGCTTCCAGTGCGGATTTAAGAGTTATTCCTCCTTTGCCAGAGCTTACGGCAAGCTCTTCGGCTGTACCCCAACGGGGCGCAGAGATGTGGTGGCCATGGAAGAACTCGACGAGTAAGCACACTTGAAAATGAGGCAAAATATGCGGGAATTTGCCGTATGTTGACTTATTTTCCGAAGTTTGATATGATTTTGTACATTGTATTGATAGAAATGAGGTCTTAAATTGTTTTCTCAGTTAAAGGTAAAAAACTGCTGTATTGCATTGCTGGGCAGCATTATCCTTGCCTTTGGTCTGTATCATGTCCATTCCTTTTCCGGTGTCACAGAAGGCGGCGTTTTGGGGCTGACCCTGCTGCTGCACCACCATTTCGGCATCTCTCCCGCATTTAGCGGTTATGTGCTGAGCGGTCTGTGCTATCTGATGGGGTGGAAAATTCTCGGCAAAAAGTTTATTGCTTATTCCATCGTGGCTACGACGGGGTACTCGGTGGCATATAAAATCTTTGAGATGTTCCCGCCGCTGTGGCCGAATCTGTACCAGACACCCCTGCTGGCGGCCATTATCGGCGCAATCTTTGTTGGCGTAGGCGTGGGTCTGAGCGTCGGTATGGGTGGCGCACCCGGTGGTGACGATGCGCTGGCCATGAGCATGGCGGCAAAAACGCCGCTGACCTTGCAGCAGGCGTATCTGCTGAGCGATTTGGTGGTTTTGGGTCTGAGCGTGACTTATATTCCCATCACCCGATTGGGATATAGTTTGATTACGGTCATTATTTCCGGCTGGCTGGTTGGCGTGGTGGCAAACTTCACTGAGAAACTGGCGGA
>RCNI01001180.1_pt1 | contig 15093 bp, 10 predicted proteins | sample 2041151 | NCBI WGS metagenome assembly RCNI01 (sample SAMN09708214, study PRJNA481090) | feces metagenome | isolation source: feces | place: Antarctica: Albino Rookery | reverse complement strand
TAAAAATAATCATTGGATGATGTCTTCTTGTAAACTTATATCGTAATAATAATTTTTCGTTACTTGCATCTAAAAATACAATATGTACGTTAATATCTAAATTATCAAAATACTGCAAAAAAATTGGATAATCCATTGCCGTTGTCGCAAGCGCAATATTTTGATAACGTGGATCTGGTTCCGCCTTAATAATTCGTCCTAAATACTCAATTAATTGAACTGGAAAATTATCAATACAATGGTATCCCATATCTTCTAAAATACCCATTGCTGTCTTTCCTGCACCAGACATTCCTGTAATTAATACAACATTTTGTTTTCTTACTGTCATTACGATCACCTCATAGTATAAGTGTAACACACTGCCTTTATATTTTCATGTTAAATTAAAAAACTTCCTAGTTAAACTAGAAAGTTTTTAATTATAAGGACTCTACCATTAAATCGTAGGATCGCTCCATTCATGATTTTCTTTTAATATTGGAATTAATTCATCCATTTGATAAATCACATTACATGGATGTTCTTGATTCATCTCTTCTTCTCTAGCTTTATCTAAAATAAAAGCAACAGAATAACCACCCATATTTTTACAAGCTTGAATGTCGATTTTTGAATCTCCTACATAAACCACATCATCAAAAGGAACATACAACTGTTTACAAGCTTCTAAAATTCCACTTGGACTAGGTTTTGCTTTTGGTATTTGTTCTCCACCTAATACAACATCAAAATAACTATCCAAGCCTGTTGTTTTTAACCCCATATGTACGACTTCACTATATTTATTTGAGAATACCGCAAGTGGATACTCTTCATTTTTTAAATAAGCCAATGTTTCTTTTACATGCGGAACCTCTTTAATGTATGTATCATGATTTGCTTTATTAAATTCACGATAATAAACAACCGCTTCTTCAGCAGTAGCCTCATCAAAATAACGTAGGAATGTTTCTTTTAAAGCTGGACCAAAGAATGATTGTAATTCTTCTTGCGTTAACTTATGATTTGGCATAAATTTTTCAAATGTATGTCGAAAAGAGGCATAAATTAATTCTTTTGAATCAATTAATGTTCCATCTAAATCAAATATAATGGCAGGCTTACGATGTTTAAATGGCCAAATATTTTTAAATACTTTATCAAATACTCCTAAAATACCTAAAATACCTACTGCTACACCTATTAAAGATACTACTTGTGCAATACGTAATGGTCCAAGCATCAATGCATCTGTACGTAATCCTTCAACAAAGAAACGTACCATTCCATACCATGCAAAGTATGCAAACATTAAATCTCCTCTTTTTTTTCTACCATATTTTTTATATACTTTTGTAATTAAAAAATATCCAATTATATTTCCAACACTTTCAAACAAAAATGTTGGTTGGCGGTAATATCCATCAATATACATCTGATTTCTAATAAATGCTGGCCAATGTTCATAGAAAGATGGATCTACAATTTGTCCAAATGCTTCTTGATTCATGAAATTTCCCCATCTTCCAATAGCTTGAGCAAGCATCAAATTAGGAAAAATAACATCTGCAATACGTAACCCTGCAATTTGATAACGATGAAAATACCAAATACCAAATAATGTACCTGCAATTACGCCTCCATGAATCGCTAATCCTCCTTCCCAAATATAAAAGGCAGATATTGGATTCGATGCATATAAATTATTCCATTCAAATATTACATAATATATTCTTGCACCGATAATTGAAATAGGTAACATCATCAAAAAGAAATTTTCAAATACTTCTTCTTTATATCCCCATTTCTTTACTTGTCGAAGTGTTAAATAATACGCTAAAAATGCACCTGATAAAATAATAACTGCATACCATGTGATTTTTAACCCTCCGAACTCAACAAACGTTCTCATATCTGGAAAAAATGTCATGCTTCTTCTTATTCTCCTTCTTGATTATTTTCAATATAATCTAATACTCTTTGTTCGAATTCTTTTGCGCTATCCATTCCCATTTGATTTAACATAAAATTCGTAACCGCTGATTCAATAATAACGGCCATTGAACGACCTTCTCTTACTGGCACAACAATTTTAGGAATTTCTACACCTAAAATATCTTCACTTTTTCTTGATTCAATTCCAATACGATCATAATCCTGGTTTTTATCCCATGGTTCCAAACGAACTTCAAAATTGATTTCTGTTTTTGGTAAAACGGAACTTACTCCAAACATTCGTGCAACGTTAATAACACCAATTCCACGAATTTCTAACATATCTTTTAAAAGTTCTGGAGCTTTCCCAATAATTTTATTATGAATTCTATAACAATCTACACGATCATCCGCAACTAAAATATGTCCACGTTTAATCAACTCAAGGGCGATTTCACTTTTCCCCATTCCACTTTCTCCGCAGATTAATACACCTTTTCCATAGATGGATAATAATCCACCATGAATACATTCACATTTTGCAAGTTGTTCATCTAAAAATGTTACTATATCAATAATTAATCTCCATGTTGGTGAAGATGTTCTTAAAATAGGAAAATTCTTATTGTTCGCACACTCCGCTAACAATACAGGACACTCATGATTTTTTGTAATAATAATAACTGGTGTCATCTCATTTGTAAGAAAATCAAATGATTTTTTTTGGTTTTCTTCCGTCATTGTTTTAATATAAGAAATTTCTTTATCACCTAATACAACCGTGCGTTTCACTTGACTATTTTCAAAAAAGCCAGCAAGTTCCAATCCAGGCCGATTCGTATCCGCAACTGAAATTCTTCTTTTTAAAGAATCTTCATCCCCTGTAATTTGTTCAAATTCAAATGCATCTACAAGTTTTTTTACTGTACAATAAATTTCTTCACTCATTTTAACTTTCCTCTCTACAATACTTTTTTCAAATATTGTCCTGTGTAACTATGTTCTACTTTTGCAATTTCTTCTGGTGTACCACATGCTACAATTGTACCACCTTCATCTCCACCCTCAGGACCAATATCAATAATATAATCTGCGGATTTAATAACATCAAGGTTGTGTTCAATCACAAGTACAGTATCACCATTTGTAACAATTCTTTGTAGTACTTCTAATAATTTTTTTACATCGTGCGTATGTAATCCAGTGGTTGGTTCATCTAATACAAACAATGTCTTACCAGTTGCTTTTCTTTGTAATTCACTTGCCAATTTAACGCGTTGTGCTTCTCCTCCTGAAAGTGTTGTAGCACTTTGACCTAATTTAATATAACCAAGCCCAACATCTTTTAATGTTTGCAACTTATGTTTAATTTTATGCACATTTGAGAAAAAGTCAATTGCTTCTTCAACACTCATTTCTAAAACATCATATATATTTTTTCCTTTATATGTAACTTGCAATGTTTCTTCATTATAACGTTTTCCTTGACATTCTTCACATGGAACATATACATCCGGTAAAAAATGCATTGAAATTTTTAGGATTCCATCTCCTTGACATGCTTCACAACGTCCACCTTTTACATTAAATGAAAATCTTCCTTTATCATATCCATGCATTTTCGCATCAGGAGTTTGTGCAAATAATGTACGAATATCATCAAATACTCCTGTATAAGTAGCTGGATTACTTCTTGGTGTACGTCCAATTGGATCTTGTGAAATATCAATAATTTTATCAATATTTTCAATTCCTTTAATACGTTTATGTTTTCCCGGTTTAATTTTGCTTCTTCCAAGTGCATGCATAATTCCTTTACTTAAAACCTCATTTACTAAAGAAGATTTTCCACTTCCGCTTACTCCTGTTACTACACAAAGTGTTCCTAAAGGAATCTTAACACTCACATTTTTTAAATTATTTTCACATGCGCCAACAATCTCTAATTTTTTCTTATTCCCTTTCCGTCTTTCTTTTGGAACTTCAATTTTAAGTTTTCCACTTAAATATTGTCCAGTTAACGAATTTGGATTTTCCATTACTTCTTTTGGAGTTCCTTGAGCAACAACTTCTCCACCATGAACCCCTGCTCCTGGTCCAATATCGATGATATAGTCACTTGCTCGCATAGTATCTTCATCATGTTCTACAACGATTAAGGAATTCCCTAAATCACGCATATCTTTTAATGTACGAATAAGTCGATCATTATCCCTTTGATGTAAACCAATGCTAGGTTCATCAAGCACGTATAAAACTCCACTTAAATGAGAACCGATTTGTGTTGCCAATCGAATACGCTGTGCTTCTCCACCAGATAATGTTCCTGCTAAACGATCTAACGTTAAATATCCTAATCCTACATTATTCAAAAAACTTAGTCGTTCTTTAATTTCTTTTACAATTAATTTTGCAATCTCTTCTTGTTGCTTTGTTAACTGCAATTCATCCATAAAACTTACTGCCTGCTTCACAGACATCGATGTCCACTCATAAATATTCAATCCACCGACACGTACACTTAACGCTTGCTCATTTAATCGTTTTCCACCACAAACAGGGCATGGAGCTTCTGCTAAAAATGTTGCATACCATTCTCTAGATGCCTGAGAACTTGTTTCCATATAACGACGTTCAATTAATGTACAAACACCTTCAATAAATTCTGATTTCTTTAATACATTTCCACTTCTTGATTCTAATTGATAAGAAATAATATCCTTTGAACCATATAATACAATTTCTAATTCTTTTTTTGTAAATTCGGCAATTGGCTTATCCATACTTATATGATAATAATTTAATAAAGCCGCGAATTTTTGCCATTCTAAATTTTCCGTATCAACAATATTCTTATAATAAATAATTGCACCTTCGCGAATACTCTTTGAACGATCAGGGATCAAATAATCTACATCTACTTTCTGTGTAATTCCTAACCCTTTACAAGCATCACATGCTCCAAATGGTGAGTTAAAAGAAAATAACTTAGGTTCTAACTTAGGAATACTAAATCCACAATACTTACATGAATAATTACTAGAAAATAAAATTTCTTCCCCATTATATGAAACAATTGCTAATCCATCACTCATATTCAATGCGGTTTCTAAAGAATCATGTAAACGAGAACGATCATTTCCTTTAACAATACGATCCACAACAACATCAATGGTATGTTTCTTATTCTTCTCTAAAGGCTCTACATCTTCTAATAATTTTGTTTCTCCATCTATACGAACACGTAAAAAACCTTCTTTTTGCAATCGTTCAAATAAATCCTTATGTGTACCCTTTTTACCTTGAACTACGGGTGATAAAATAATCAATCGAGTCTTATCCTCTAATTCCATTATTTTATCAATCATTTGTTTAATTGTTTGTGATGTAATTGGTTCTCCATGCGTTGGACAATAAGGTACACCAATTCTTGCATATAACAAACGCAGATAATCATAAATTTCAGTTACCGTTCCAACCGTTGATCTAGGATTATTACTTGTTGTTTTTTGATCAATTGAAATTGCAGGTGATAAACCTTCAATTGAATCCACATCTGGTTTTTCACTATTTCCCAAAAACTGACGAGCATATGCACTTAAAGACTCCACATAACGCCGTTGTCCTTCTGCATAAATAGTATCAAAAGCAAGTGAAGTTTTTCCTGATCCTGATACACCAGTCATAATTACAAATTTATCTCTAGGTACTTTTAAATCAATATCTTTTAAATTATTTTCTCTAGCACCTTTTATATCAATATAGCCATGCTCCATATGTATACCTCCAAACTACTACTATTATACATTAGTATGCCACTCTCGCCTATTTTTTCGCATTTAAATTTATTAATTTTATAGACTCATAACCAGTAAACAATAAAAAAGGTATCCATATTTTAAATATACGATACCTCTTATAACTATTTATGATTCAAATTTTATTCCTTTTTTATGATATAAATAACCTGCAATTACAATTGTACAAAGTTCTGCTAAAGGCATTGTAATCCATACACCATTTACTCCAATTACTTTTGGTAAAATAAGAATGAATATAACAACAAATATTAGCGAGCGTAATGTTGATATAATAGCAGATGAAACTCCATCTCCAATTGCCGTAAAATAACTAGATAAAAAAACATTAATACCATTAAATAAAAATAACGGACTAAACAATAGTAAAGCTACTTTCGTTAATTCATAAACATGACCTTCTTGTATAAATATTTTTATAATAAAATCTCCACCAATAAAAAGGATACCCATAATAAGAAATGCCGTAATCATAATGGTAATAAAACTAAATTTTAATAATTTTTTTATTTTCATTAAATTTTTAGCCCCTAAATTATAACTGATCATAGGTGCAGTAGCTACCGCAATTCCCATATAGAACGCAATAAAGAAATAATATATATACATAATAATGGTAACTGCCGCAACTCCATCTTCTCCATATACACGCATAATAATAAGATTAAATAATAATGTTGTAATTCCTGTCGATAATTCCGTCAACATTTCACTACAACCATTACTACAAGATTTCCACAATACCTTAAAATCATGTTTAAACTTACAAAATTTAATCGTACTGTGTTTCAAAAAGTAAATCAATCCTATGATTGCACTACAACTAATTGATATCACTGTTCCTAAAGCCGCTCCAAATGTTTGTAAATTACATACTCCAACAAAATAGTAATCAAATAATACATTCAACACCAAACCAATCAAAGACATTGATAATCCTACAACAGAATTTCCATCTGTTCTTACAAGATATTCAAAAAACAGCTTAAATGCCATTGGAATTGTTCCAGCAAATACAACAAATGCATAGGGCAACACATATTCCATCAATCTTTCACTTGTTCCTAACCAAACCGCAATCGGCTTTAAAAAAACAATACCAACAATAGAAAAAACAATACTAAATACAAGTAATGCAAATGCAGTTAAACTAAAAACCTCATTCGCCTTTTTTTGATTTCGTTTTCCCATAAGTTCCCCAATGATTGCTCCTGACCCTGTCGCAAGCATCACTGCCACCCCAAAGATTACACATGTTATTGGAATTACAATATTAATTCCAGCCAAAGCATCTGAATTCGCATATTTTGAGACGAAAAAACCATCAATTGTAGTATAAAAAGATAAAAAAATCATTGTAAGAATTGATGGAATTAAATACTTCACATATTCTTTATATGACATTTCTTTTAAAAATATATTCATACACATCCTCCTTGATAAAAAAAACTACAATGATATAATAAACTATATAGTAACTATAAGGTCAAGGAGTTCATTATGAATAATTATTTTTCAATTGGCGAATTATCAAAATATCAAAATATATCCACACAAACACTCATTTACTACGATAAAATCAACTTATTTAAACCAAGTTATGTAGATGAGAAAAATGGATATCGCTATTATAGTGCAGAACAATTAGATTATTTAGATACAATACTAATTATGAAAACAATCGGTTTTTCTTTAACTGAAATAAAAAACTACATGTGTAATAACTCTATGGAACATAGTCTACATTTATTAAAAAATCAAGTTGAAGTAATCACACGTAAAATAAAAGAATTATCCATTATTCAAAATCGACTAGAACATCGTATATCTCATGTAGAACAAGCCTTATCGATAAAAGATACCCATCCTTCTATTTCCACAATACAAGAACAATATTTACTCTATCATGAAGTAAATAAACCATATACTATGTGCGATATTAGTATCGCTACTAAAAAATGTTATGCCCAGGCATTAAACAACAACATTCCGATTTTTTTTCAATGCGGTGTATCCGTTCCATTAGAAAACATTCGCAACCATCATTCTACAGAAGCAAATCTTGCTTTCGTTTCTACTGACTATGTTGATGGAATTTCCAACATTATGAAACTACCAGAAGGCTTAACTGTATCTATATATCATTTTGGTAATTATCAAACAATTGATAAATCTTACCGTAAATTAATAGATTTTTGTGATCAACACCATTTTGAAATTATTTCAAATTCATATGAATTTTGCATTAATGACTACATTACTTCTAAAGATGAAAACGAATTTATTACAAAAATCATTTTCTATATCAAATAAAAAGAAGCATTTCGTATAAAATGTCTTAATATTAAGTTACATTTTAATTCTATGCTTCTTTTTTATTATTTTATTCTTCTGCCGTCTTAAATATTTGAATTGCTTGGCATCCTATTCCAGTATGAATACTTACAACACTTACTAATTTAATAATTTGTGTTTGTACAGTAGGAAACGCATCTTTTATTTTTTTCATAAAATAATTTGCTTCTTCTTCATCATCTGCATGTGCAACTGTAATTATATAACGATCATCAATACAATGTCTTTCCTTAATATTTTTAATAACTACATCCATTGCCTTATGCATCGTACGTACTTTATCTTGTACATCAATTTTACCATTCGTGCTTTTATTAATTTTTAAGATTGGTTTAATTTTTAATAAGCCACCTAATGTTGCCGCAAATGGTGTTAAACGTCCACCACGTTTTAAATGTTGCAAATCACTTGGCAACAAATATGTATCCGTAGCTTCAATTACTTGATTTAAAATCTTTTTAATTTCTTGAATTGTTTTTCCTTCTTCATAATATTTTTTTGCTTTTTTTATCAAATATTCCTGTATCACAGAAGTTACATAACAATCAAGGTATTCAAATTCTAATCCTACATTTCGTGCGCATAGCTCCATTGCATTAATTGTTCCACTTAATCCACTACAAATAGGAACAGCAAATATTCGTTCATATCCTTCATGTTTTAATGATTCAAACAATTCTTCTATTTTTCCTAAAGAAGGAAGCGATGTAGATAACATAACTCCATCTTCCATTAATTGATATATTTGATCGAGTCCTAATTCTTCTAAATCTTGATAATTCTTATTATCATAACTTACTTGCAACGGAACACTATATATTCCATCTTTTAATAGTTCATCTACCATTTTGCCAGTTCCACTATCTGTTACAAATGCTGTTTTCATGGTATCATTCCTCCAGTTTCTACATCTTATTATACTTTATTTAATAAAAGAATAAAAGCAGTAACATCGTGTATCTACTAGTTTCTATCATATTTCTATTTGTACTTTTTTAATATATTGCATAGCAACACATCCAAGACCAGTATGAACACTAATTACTGGACCAATATTTCCAAATGTAATATCTGAATTTGGAAATACTTCTTCCATTAACTCTTTTACTTTTTCTGCATCTTCTTGTGCTTTACTGTGTAAAATAACGATTTTATAATCACTATCTAAATTCTTTTCGGAAAATGTTGTTACTGCAGTCTTTAATGCTTTTGATAGTGTTCTTACCTTATCATAAACATCAATTTTTCCACCTGTTTTTTCATTTAATTGTAACACTGGCTTAATTTTCAACAAACCACCTAATGCTGCTGCAATCGGAGTTAATCGTCCTCCACGCTTTAAATGTTGTAAATCATTAGGAATAACTAAACTATCACTTTCTTTTATACTATCCTTTAATCTTGCAATAATTTCATCTACCTCTAAACCTTGATCTACTAATATTTTTGCGCATGTTGCTAAATATTTTTGTGCTTCACATGTTGTATATGTTTCAATCATATGCATAGGTAAATCAAATTCTTTAGCAGTTGCCTGCATAATACTTGCTGTAGACGACAATCCACTAGACAAAGGGATTGCAATCACTTCATCAAATCCATCATTTTTAATTTGTTCAAAAACATCTTCAATAATTCCAACAGGAGGCATTGAAGTTGTTGGCATTTCTCCATTTTCTAAAAATTGATAAACTTCAGCTAAAGTAATATTTTCTCCATCTAAATACATTTGATCCTTTATAAGAATCTGTAAAGGTAAGTAATAAATTCCTAAAGCATTGGCTTGTGTTTTCGTTAGCCCGCTTCCACTATCCGTTATAACAGCTATTTTCATAAACTTTCCTCCATATATTTCTATTATCATATTCGTAAATAAAATTCTTTAATTCTAATTACATTATAACAAAATTACTTTTGTTATCAATAAAATAGCATTAAATACTTTGAATGTCAAACAAATTATATTTTATTTGTTTGGTATTTTTTCCTTGCTTAACAAAACATCGTCCTGTATCATTAAACAGTATACGAAAAGGGGAGATTATATGAAAGAGTTTATACCTGAGCTGTTTTTATCTTTAAAAACATACTCAAAAAAAGATTTAATAAAGGATATAATTGCAGGAATTATTGTTGCAATTATTGCCTTGCCGCTATCAATTGCATTAGCCTTAGCATCTGGTGTTTCACCTGAACAAGGTCTATATACAGCAATTGTTGCTGGATTTGTTATTGCTGCATTAGGGGGTAGTAAAGTACAAATCGCAGGTCCAACTGCTGCATTTGCAACAATTGTTGCAGGAATCGTAGCTAAAAACGGAATGGAAGGTTTAGCAATTGCAACTATACTTGCGGGAATTATTTTAATCATTATGGGATTATTAAAAATGGGGAGCATGATTAAATTTATTCCTAGTACAATTACGTTAGGCTTTACAGCTGGTATTGCAGTTACTATCATTATTGGTCAATTAAAAGATTTTCTAGGAATTACTTTCCAAAATTCACCAATTGAAACGATGGAAAAACTCAAGGAAATTGCAAAATGTTTTTCAACATTAAACCCTCAAGCATTACTTGTAGGATGCATCGCTTTACTGATTCTAATTTTTTGGCCAAAAATTTCAAAAAAAATTCCATCTTCACTCATTGCCGTTATTATTACAGCACTCATTGTAAAATTTGCAAATTTACATGTAAATACGATTGGAGATTTATATACAATTTCTAGTTCTTTACCAACATTTCATGTTCCACATATAACATTTGAAACGATTACTAATGTACTACCTGATGCTTTTACAATCGCTATTCTTGCTGCGATTGAATCTTTATTATCCGCAGTAGTTGCAGATGAAATGATTGGTTCTACTCATAATTCAAATACAGAATTAATTGCACAAGGTTTTGGTAATACTGCAAGTGCCTTGTTTGGCGGAATTCCTGCAACAGGTGCAATTGCTCGAACTGCAGCTAATATCAAAAATGGAGGAACCTCTCCTATTGCCGGTATGGTTCATTCAGTTGTATTACTACTTATCCTTATTTTATTAATGCCTTATGCAACATTAATTCCAATGCCTTGTATTGCCGCAATTTTATTTCAAGTAGCCTATAATATGAGTGGTTGGAAAAATGTATTAAATACCATTCAATCATCTCCAAAAAGTGATATTTCCGTTCTTATAATTACCTTCTTATTAACCGTTGTATTCGACTTAGTAATTGCCATTAGTACTGGTTTAACACTCGCTTGCCTTTTATTTATGAAACGAATGGCAGATGTAGCTCATGTAAAAGAATGGAAATACATCGACGATTTAGAATCACCTAACGAACGTCATAAACCTGTACCAAAACATGTTATGGTTTATGAAATTCAAGGACCTATGTTTTTTGGAGCAACAGATAAAATCCCACATATATATGAAAAAAATGAAAAACATGTTTTAATTCTTCGTATGAAAGGTGTACCTGCCGTAGATATTACAGCTTTAAATGGTTTAAAACTTCTATGGAGTGAATGTCAGCATTTAGGAATCCATGTCATTTTCTCACATGTAAATGAACAACCAATGTCTGTATTTGAAAAAGCTGGGTTCGTTGATTTGGTTAAAAAAGAAAACTTTGTAGACCATATCGATGATGCCTTAGCCTATGCAGAAACATTAAAATAATCTAAAATATATTTATAAAGAAAAGAAGCTGCTTCGATGGTAGCTTCTTTTTTAGTTATTTTTGAGTACAATAACACTATATGGCTCTACATTTACTTTTTGAATTAATATATCTTCTGATTTTCCATTGTAATATTCAAGTCTATATGCTTTTCCTAAATCATATGTGAAATACTCTCCAGAGGGATTAAAGAAAACAATCAATTCTTCCTTTTCATCATATATTTTGTATACCAAAACTTTATTTTGAATCGTATCAAATCGCACATGATCTTGTACTTCTTGACTACTAGGATAGCGTAAACAAGCATGCTTTTTGCGAATTTGTATCAATTCTTTTGTACAATCAACAATATCTTTATATTGATTTCTTCTAAGATAATCTAATTTATTAATTTCATCACTTTCTTCATATGTGTTAGGAAGACTATGTTTACTGCGTGCAAATTCTTGACCACTATGAAGAAATGGAATTCCTTGTGCTAATAAAACTGCTGCAATCATCATCTTATGTTTCGCAATACGTACTTCCTTGCTATCTTCTTTGCAACATTCTTTTAATTTATCCCAACTCGTCATATTATCATGACATTCCACATAATTAATAACATTAATTGGATTTTCGAATAATTTTTCCATTCCTTCATTTGTACAACTACCAACCAAGCAGTTTTTCATAATATCAATCAGATATAAAGCACCAGTACAATATCCCTTCACATTCACTTCATTTGTTGCGGTACGTCCCTTTACGACATCACGGAAACGATCTGAGAAATGTCCAATATATGGCATTTTTCCATTATTTCGAATACTTGCTCTCTCTCTAAAATCAAGAAAGCTTGGCATATCCCAACCTTCTCCATAAACCATAAAATTAGGACGAATCAAACGACATTCGCGTTCTATTTGATTCATTGTATCAACATCTAAAATTCCCATTAAATCAAAACGTAATCCATCAATATGATATGTTCGAACTAAGAATTTACATGTATCCACAATATATTTTGAACACATTTTTCGTTTACTATCTATATCGTTTCCACAAAATGTACCATTTGAAAAATCACCCTGATCATTCATTTGAAAATAATAATTTGGTACAGTTTTTTCAAAAAAACAATTTTCTTTATCATATACATGATTAAATACAACATCTAAGTTCACACGAATTCCCGCTTTATGACAATCTTCGATTAACTTCGTAAACTCAAACATTCTACTGTATGGATTATCTGGCTCTGTACTATAACTACCTTCTAATACACGATATTGTACTGGATCATATCCCCAATTATAATGCATTAATGGATACATTTCATCAACAGATCCAAAATCCATTACCGGTAGTAATTGTACATGTGTTATTCCTAGAGATTTTAAATACGTAAAGCCTGTGTTCATCTCTTTTGTTTGTTCATTTTCTTCTACAAATCCAATAAAGGTTCCTGGGTGGGAAACCCCAATATTACTTTGCATTGTAAAATCACGAACACTTGTTTCATAAATAATTGCATCACATGAACTTTCCATCTTAGGTAGTGGATATTCCTCTACCTTAATTTTAGACAAGTCAACAACTGCTGAACGTTTTGAATTTTCAATAGAAGATACTCCATAAGGATCAATTGTTTCTTGCCATTTTCCATCTACTCTAACTTGATATACATATGTTGCATTCTCTAAATTTTCTAATACAGAATAGCGAAAGACTCCTTTTTCACCTCGCATCATTTCATACGTACAAATTTTATCATTTTTCATGATTTCGAGTTTTACACGATATGCTGTAGGAGCCCATAACGCAAAATCAGTTGAATTTTCATTAAGACTATATCCTAAATCATCTTGATCATAATAAAACATTTCATCAAATTTCTCGGTTTTTACAATTGCACTATATCTTAAAATAGTAGCTCTTGCATGTTGGTGTACTACATAATATTCATTTCCAATTTCTATTTCATCATATAATGCCAAAGTGTATTTATTATAATTATTATGTGTTGTTTCAATTGATTGAATATGTAATTCATATAAATGTCCATTATTGTCCCTTAAATAAAATTTATTACTTACCCCATCATAAGAATTATGTGACATAAATACAATGATTTTATCAAAATCATCTAAATATGCTTCATAATAATCTTGTTGTCTCATACTTTATCACCTTATGTTCATTATAACAGATTTTAACTATATTTAATATATACCGACTCGTTACATTTTATGCATTGTACACGACAATAAGATAGAAAAAGAACCTATAGTAACCTATAGATTCTTTTTGATTTATTTAACTTCTACTGGTTGAATATTCCAAATATCTTTTGCATATTCAGATATTGTGCGATCACTTGAGAAATATCCTGACTGCGCAATATTAACTAAGCACATTCTAGCCCATGCATCTTTATCAAGATAGCGTTTTTCAACATTTTGTTGTGCATATACATAAGCTTCAAAGTCTGCCAATAATAAATATTCATCATTTTTAAACATTAATTCATTATAAATTTGTTTAAAATCATTTGGATTACTTGAGAATGTATTATCCACAAAACTATTCACTACTTTTTGAATTTCTTGATTTTGATTATATTTTCTCCATACATCATAAGAATTTTCATTTCGAACAAGTTCTACATCATCTGCTCTTAAACCAAAGATTTCTGCATTTTCATATCCAACACGTTCTACAATTTCAACATTTGCACCATCCATAGTTCCTAATGTAATAGCTCCATTCATCATAAATTTCATGTTTCCTGTACCACTTGCTTCTTTTCCAGCGGTTGAAATTTGTTCTGAAACATCTGCAGCATTCATTAAAATTTCAGCAATTGATACACCATAATTTGGAATAAATACAACTTTCATATATGGTGAAACATCACTATCGTTATTTACCTTATTCGCAACACAATGAATCAATTTTATAACTTCTTTTGCGAATTTATAGCTGCCTTTGCAGCAAAGATAAATGTTCTAGGATAAATACGGAAGTTTGGATCTTGTTTCATACGGAAATATAAATGAATAATATTCATAACATTTAATAATTGACGTTTATAAGCATGTAAACGTTTTGCTTGAACATCAAAAATAGAATTTACATCAATATCAATATTTAATGTATCTTTGATATATTTTGCCAGTATTTTCTTACGCTCCATTTTTACATCCATAAATTTTTTCTGTAAATCTTTATCATCTACATATTTCATTAAGTCTTCTAATCTTTCTGGATGTTTTTTAAATTCAGGTCCAATTGTATCTTCTAATAATTTTGTTAATTGTGGATTTGAATATAATAACCA
>RCNI01001499.1_pt1 | contig 15105 bp, 15 predicted proteins | sample 2041151 | NCBI WGS metagenome assembly RCNI01 (sample SAMN09708214, study PRJNA481090) | feces metagenome | isolation source: feces | place: Antarctica: Albino Rookery | reverse complement strand
ATGCGTCGATGTACTTTTCTAGACCACGAAATGCTGCCTGTAGCTCATCTCGCATCATTGCGTCTTCCATTAAAGTCCTATCTCGTAGATATTGATTACTAGCCGAACACTTACGCATTCAGCACAGACAAGGATACCACAAACTTATATTACGTGCTGCAATGCTAATGTAAGTTGAATGTCTGTCGTTTGTAAGGCTCATATCTTTATCCTCCTTCTTATAGCGAGGAGGTATACATGAAAACTTTTACCCATAACTTTAATCATAAAGGCATTGTCCTTATTACTCTTGCGGTAGCCTGCGTTATCTTCATAGGATTTATGCCGAGGATTAACGCCGATAATGCAACTTATCAAATTTATGGCACCGAGCAGGGGGATAACTATGCCACTACCTACAGCACGCAAGATAGTGAGGTTGCTTACTGTTTTGATGCAAATCTTGCCCCTGCCGCAGCAGCAGGAACGTCATTTAGTCCACAGCCTGAGGAAGTTGATAAGGAATTATCTTACCTGTTGCTAATTGGATATCCTACAACTACCTATATTAATGGAAAGGAATATACCGCTAAGGAAGCTCAGCTTATTACCCAGGTAGCAATATGGATTCAACGAGGATTTATAGACCAAAATGGAGCATTGACCATAGACTCAGATGGACATTTTGACGCAGCTCCTGGCGAAATACCTAATTTTATTAAATCCTATGGCACCGAGGTTATAGATTCAGCAAATTATATGGTCAAGGAAGCCAAGGAGAAAGCACCTCATTCTGATATTCCTGCAGAGATGCGCACTAAGCTTTATACTCCCGAATCGAAAGTGTTTCAACGCATGTTGGTAGGCCCTACTACAACATGGGGGCGCATTAAATTAGATAAGATTACTAATGTTCCCGAATCTCTCATTGCAAACAAAGAATATGACCTAACACAAATCGAGTTTGAACTTTACAAAGAAAATAATCCTACGGGTAAAATTTTTAAAGTTAGCTCAAATAAAAGTGCAGTAGGATACAAAGGATTCGATAAAGACAATCCATCGCATGACTATATTGATATAACACCAGGTATTTATAGGATTGTAGAAAAAAATGTTCCATCAGGTTACAAGGATCCTGAAGCTGGAAAAGACTTCTATCTCGGGGCATATACCGGTAAAGATAGCATCGTTCAGACTACGGTTAAGAATGAGGGGAAACTTGTCAAAATAGATGCCCTAATCCAGAAAACTGCAAATAGTGACACTGGGGCAACTCCGCTAGAGGGCGCTGAATTTGAAGTAAAACATATTGCAGGAGATGCATCACGCACATGGATTGTAAAGTCAGATGAAAAAGGAATTGTAAAGCTTGACTCAGCTCATCTTATTAGCGGTGATGAGATTTATGATACTGATGATAAAGGTAGTTATTTGCCTGTTGGAAAGCTAGTGATAAAAGAAATCAAAGCTCCTGAAGGATACAATCTTGACGACAAGTCCTACACTGTAAATCTTGCGGATTATGCAGGTGAATCTACGACATTTTCGCCAATCAAAATTCAGAATTCACCAATAAGAAGTGATATAAAATTCCAAAAGAAGGATGGTAATACAGGCCAGCCACTTCCAAATATTCCCTTTAAATTAACCAATACAACATCAGGTGAGACGCACATTATTTATACTGATACAGAAGGAATGTTTGATTCAACAGCCACAGCACATAGCGAGCGAACTAACGCAAACGACACGAATGCATCGGGAGATTCGAATGAGAGTGCTAAGGTTCAGAATAATACTGTTAGTGGACTATGGTTTGAAGGAACGAATAAAGAAAATGTTACAGATTCAGAGGGATCGCTTCCTTATGGCACTTACAAACTAGAGGAATTGCGCAGCGACACCAATATGGGTTATGAATTAATTTCCCTTACTTTTGATGTTAAGAAAAATGGCATTCTTGATCTTGGAGATCTCCTAAATTATAAAACTGGTATTAAAACGATTCTTTCTGCAGATGTTGCAAATGATGACGTATTTATTCTAAAAGACAAGATTATCTATACAAATCTACCTGAGGGTAAGGAATATAAAGTAAAAACTTCATATGTAGTTATTGGTGACAACGGAGAGATAAAACCGCTACAGATTGAAAGCAAAGAATATGAACAAGAAATGACATTCACACCTGCTAGCCGTGAGGGTGAACTCATTGTTGAGAGCACCATTCCAAGTAAATACCTTAAAGGTAAGACAATCGTGGCATACGAGGAAATTTTCCTTAATGATGAAATTGTCACATCGCACAAGAATCCAAATGACAAGGATCAGACATATAAATTCGAGGAAGAAAAGATCATTCATGAAACTGGCATCCCTCAAAATAATATGTTTATATACGTAGTCATACTTGCCATATGCCTCATCAGTCTTGTAATTATTCTCAAACCACGCAGAGATGTATGGTAGTAAAATCAGAGGAATTAGCCTGATAAGAACCCTTATGCTTATTCCACTTGTCCTAGTGGCAATATTCTTTACTGTAGAAGAAAAGGTAGATGTAAGTAACAATATTTCTGATGTGCCGGAGATTATCGATCGAGATTATATTCTCAAGCCACAAGATGAATTCAATCATTTCTTAACATGTGATTACTTCAACATAAACGAGTCTGTTGTCGCAACAGAAAATGCTGACTATTATCTCAAGCATACAATAGAAGGTGATGAAGGAAAGGGAGGCAGTCTCGTCGTTGACTTTCGCTACTGTTCAGGCAACTATTCCACAACTATATGTGGTCACAACCTAGACGAAAGTAATAAGAAGTTTAGTAGTCTAGCATACGTATGGGAGAGCCCACTACCCTCGATTGAGGCTTTATATAATGATGGCCAAAACACCAAAACATATAAACTTTGGGGGTCTTACAGAATAGGTGCTTCAGATTTCGAAATTGCCTACCCACAGTTAAAGAATAAGGATGATATAAACGCCTATATGTCTATTTTGACACAAAAAGAGGGGTGGCACAGCAATATAACCCCTCTTGATATAGACGAAATCTTAATCCTTGTCACCTGTACCGAGCCCATCAAACATGCCCCTCATCGAACTGTTCTTATTTTTACGAGGTAAAAAGGACAGGGAGGCTTAAGCCTTCCTGTCCTTTTGTATTAACTAATGACCTTAGTACAACCTTCTTCTGAAATAAGAATACGGTCTTCGATATAAGCTTTAAGTACTTCTATTACATGGCTCGATGCAAGTTCAAAGAGGCTCTCAGAGAGCTCTTCTAAGTTCCAATTAGGGTCTATACGAAGTGGCTCCTGCGCAATGATAGGACCCAATCCAAAAAGATCCTGAACGAAATGAAATGTAATACCTGTAACCTTAACATCTGAGAAGTAGGTTGCCTCAACACATTGTTCACCAGCAAATGCAGGGAGCAATGAATGGTGGCAAGCTAGTGTTGCAAGAGGATATGTCTGGAAAATAGGAGCAGATACTGGCTTCGTATAATTATCGACATAAACCATATCGCACTGATTTTCCTGGAGCTGAACCGTAATAATCTCATCAGCCAGGACCGGATCCATATATATCTCGTCAGAGAGACTAAGCGTCTGGATTTCATGCTCTCTGGCAAGCTCCATAACATCTGAGACAGGTTCGGACATAACAATCAAGCCAATATGCGCCTCGATTACTCCTTTATCAATTGCATCTTGAATAAGAGCAATGTTGTTATGTTTGCTACTAACAAGGATGCCAATAGTTTTCATAATAATCACCTTCTTACACAAAGAGCCCGCTTGCGCAGGCTCTGAGAATACTAGGATTGGGAAGATTGTGAATCAGAAGCACTCTCGGCCTGAGGGGCTTTGTTCTCGACATTCTTATCTGGGTTCTTCCATGAGCAGATAAGTTCAGCGCGTCCATCTGCCAAATCGTAATTGCAAGTAGATAGCGTAAGCATCTTATCGCTTTCTTTAATCTGCTTTACAGCATCTGGAACATGAGGCATGTTGTCCTGGATACGACTAATAAAGAAGTTGTCATATGCTTCCTTACTAGAGAAATCAATGGTACGAACTCCAGCGTCACTACCGTCAGTAAGATAGAAGAATACAGGATGAAGTTCATAGGTCTTATGCTCAGTAATGTACCAAACGGTCTTTACGCTCTTGAAGAACTCTTCGGTTTGCATATCAGCAATACGCTTAAACATGGTGCCGTTCTTCATGTGATGTCCGTAAAGAATAGTGTTTTGATCAATCATACCAGGCGCAATGTTTGCAGAATCGAGGAAGATTGAACCACCGTCGTTTCTCTCACCATCTGGCAAAGTATGAAGGTAAGCATCATTATCAGGACCCTGTACAACAGGATAATTAACAACCGTATCAGGAATATAGAGCCATGCAACTACATCAGGATACTTTTGCTTAACCTTAGCCCAATCAATTACAGGCGGCTGATTGGTGTCCTTAATTTGAACGTATGACTGTTGCTCTTGGATGGACTGATCGAGGGTATGGTATTTGTACCAGTCGCGCGCAAACAAGAATGCAGCAACAAGAAGGAGTGAAACTCCTAAGATGGTAAGAATTTTAGAAAAAAGAGAGGCATTGCTCTTTTTCTGTTTGCCTGGGGCTGCTTTTGCCTTCCTTGGCTTAGAAGGAGCAGCTACCTTAGGATTAGGGGTTTCTTTAAAGTGTTTTCCTGCCATGTTCCATCCTTAAGATAGTTTAGATCCAATAAATTTAGCGGCTTCTGCCTTGTCAAAATTACCTTTAGTTGCCTCAGTAACGTAAGCCATAACCTTGCCAGTATCTCGCCTGCTCTCGGCTCCGACCTCGTCAATACCCTTTTGGCATAGCTCTTCAAGCTTTATACCACTGAGCTGTTCAGGAAGAAGGCTTTTTAGAATCTGCGCTTGACGCTTGAGCGATTCAAGACGCTCTTGATGACCTTCTGAGCTCGACTTTTCGATAGACTCGATTTCTTCGTTGGTTATCTTTTGAAGCTTTTTAATAATAGCTACGATATCAGCCTCGCCAACCTCACGCTTTTCGTCAACTTCGATTTGCTTGATAGCTTGATTAACCTGACGAAGAATAGAAAGCTTTGGCTTATCTTGCTCTTTCATGGCCGTTTTAATATCGTTTAGCAGTTCCTTTTTATCCATTTTGAATCACTCACTTGAATAAGCAACTTTTAATTGCTATGTTACTGATTGATACCATTTCAGTATACACTTATCTCCGCTTTTAGCCACGAAATAAGGGTTACTTGGTAACGTAGGTCCATAAGTCCACGTGAAAGGAAATGAAATGACAACAGCACAAAACAAAGTACTCTACGAGAGGAACTTTACCTACATCCCTCGTATTGGTGCAGTCCATGATATGTGCGGATACGGAAAATGCTCACTTGGTGTAGCTATTCCAGTTCTCTCATGCGCAGGTTGTGACTGCTGCCCTGTACCAACAGGACTCTTCTCATCCCACACCAAATATCCAAAATTTTACATGCATGACACGACTGAAATGCTTGATGATTACATCAATGCATGGAAAGAAGCAAATGTATCTCTAGATGCTATCTATTCAGGTTTTCTCGGTCATAAAGATCAGGTAGGAGCAATTAAGAAGCTTTACGAAATGTTCCCTAATGCTCTACGTATTGTAGATCCAGTAATGGGTGATAATGGCGCCATCTATCCAACCTATACGCCTGAGCTCTGCGATGCAATGCGCGACCTTGTAGATGGAGCAGACCTCCTTACACCAAATATCACTGAAGCATGCTACCTAACAGACACCGAATACACAGGTCAAGACATCACCGATGCAAAGGCTCGTGAAATTCTTCAAAAGCTTGTAGACTTAGGTGCTAAGTACGTAATCTTGAAAGGTGTACAGTCTGGAGACGACACTTTAATTAATTATATTGGCGGTAAGGATATAGAGATCACAACAACCTCAGTTCAGAAGCTTCCTTTTATGCTTCATGGAACAGGAGACCTCTATTGCTCAAGCGTACTTGCTGCAATCATGTGCGGTAAGGATCTATACACCGCAACGATTTTTGCAAATAAATTTGTACTTGATGCAATGATTAGCACAGAGGAACAACCTGATTTCATGATGCGTGGAGTACAATTCGAAAGCGTACTTGGAGAAGTTACTCAACTTGTTAAACACTAAAATAAAAGCAGCCGAAATATTCGGCTGCTTTTTTATTCTTGCATTGCTATGCCAAGCACCTCTTGACCTGTTTTAACCCACGTAAAGCTCCATTCGATGACAGATCCGTCATCTAGACAGATATTCTGTTCAAGAACGAGCATAGGGCTTATAGGCTCAACATTGAGATATTCTGCTATGACCTGACCGGCCATACGTGCCGAGTAACGAATCTCCGCTCGTTTAATAGGCCTCCCGGATGATTGCTGAACAGCATCAAAGAGACTAACCTTGGCAAAGTCGTATTCGTGAAGTCCAGGGCATTCTATGAGATTGGAATATGAGTCCTGACAAATAAGCGGACCGCTTTCATCACTGCGAACTCTAACTAGATGTAAGACGGGGCTTTTTATTGGTACATCTAGATTATTAGCAATCTCTGGCGTTGCTGCTATAACCTCACTTACCATGATATTCGTTTTATATTTAATGCCCTGCCTTGTCAATGACTCTGCAAAACTGAGAGGTCTAACTCCAGCCGGGTGTGACAGAGCACACTCAGAAACGAAGCTACCTTTGCCTTGTTTTTGATAAATCAAGCCTTCTTCAACCAATGAGGAGAGTGCTCGTCTCACTGTACCGCGAGAAACATGATATTTCTCGCGTAGAGCATGCTCTGAAGGCAATTTCTGGCCAGGTTTCCATTCTCGTCTATATATCTTCTCTCTTATGGAATTTGAAACTTTCAAATGCAACAGAGATGATCCATCGTTATTTTGCACATAAGCTCCTTACAAAAATAGGAGGTAGGGAAGATACCCTACCTCCTACATTATACAACTTGTAAAGTTACTTAAGCTTCCTTGTCCTGTTTAACAATGAGAACACGGTTATAAAGCGCCATCGCTAGAGCTCCAGCTCCAGGAATGAGGATTCCCCATCCATTAATGAAATCACTCAAGCGAATAACAGCCCATGTGATTGGGTTAGCACCGTCGCACAAGCATGAGATCTCAAGAGCTCCACCCATATTGAAATTAACATCATTTGCAGCCATTGTAATAAGCGGCGCAAGATTTGTAGCAATAAGCAAGCCTGTAGCAATTACTACAATTCCAACGATGAATCCACGGAAACCATTGTTGTGTACAACTGGGGTTACCAAAACCAACATGAAAGGAATAACAGCAAGGTCTACAAGGGGCATTACCCTATTACCCGGTACAATAAGTGCCAAGAGAAGGGTAAATGGCACAAGAATTAAAGAAAGCGTAAGTGTAGTGGTGTTACCAGTTCCAATTGCGCTATCAAGGCCAATATAAATCTTTCCCGATCCGGAGAACTTCTCCTGAATGAACTTTGAAGCAGCTTCTGATATAGGCAAAAGACCTTCCATCAAGAGAGCTGCCATTTTAGGAATCAAAACCATAGCAGCACCCATTGCAATTGCAATAGAGAGGGCTCCTGGTTGACCTTCCGCAGGAACTATACCATAACCGGCTAGAAGTCCAATAATAAGACCAATAAGAGATCCCAAGAGTACAGGATCGCCGAAAACGCCGAATTTCTTTTTCAACATATCGAAGTTAATGTCGATGTCACGAACACCTGGTATAAGATCGATAATCTTATTTACTACCCATGCAATTGGTACAAACGCGAGACTAAAGCCATGAGGAATTGATACTCCTGGCATTCCAAGAGCCTCCTCAACATCCTTCGCAGTCCAATCTGCCATAACAAGAATGATAACTTCATCAATAACTGCTGCAGCTATTCCTATGCCAAGGTTTCCGGTAAGGATAGCTACCAAAGAACCAGTAAAAGCGAAGTGCCAGTAATTCCAGATATCGATATCAATGGTCTGCGTGGTTTTGGTAAACAACATGATTACATTTACCAAAAGTCCGAGAGGGATCATGATTGCACCTACAAGCGAGCCAAGTGCAATAGCGGAAGCTGATGGCCATCCAACATCAATAACGGATAACTCGAGTCCGAAACGAGAAACCATGTTAGATACTGCTGTTGAAAGCTCAGCTCCCATCAAACTGCTAATAATAAGCTGAAGGCCAAGAAAGCCAACGCCTACTGTGATACCTGCTTTGAGACTCTTTCCAAAAGAAACGCCAAAAAGAAGGCCAAGCAGTGTAAGAATAATTGGCATGAGAACAGTTGCGCCCAAACTTGCCAATTGTTGAAAAAAGTTAATAATAAATTCCATTAACACCCTACTTTTCCATGAAGTCTAAAATCTTCTGTTCAAGCTGGTCAAGGCCAACGCCTGTCAAGAATGAGATTGCAGGCAAATAATCGCATTGCAAACCATCTGGCTTAGCGGTTGTAGCAATAAGCAAATCTACGTCTGATGACTTTGAAACAGCCTCAGCGATAGCACATTGAGAGAGCTGATACTGTCCGCCGTAACCATTTTCATCTAGAAGCTCTGCAACCTTATGAAGCACGGCAGTAGATGTTGCCACACCGGAACCACAAGCTAATAGAATACGTTTCATCTAAATCCCTCCAAGTAAATTATGAACAGAATATGCGACATTATGATTATTGGTCAAAAATGTAACAGAACTCATTGTATATAAGAATCGAATTAATACTGTACAAATTTATAAAAACCTGTCTTAAAATACTGTACAAGTTACAAGTTTTGTATAAAGTTAGGCAAATAACGATATAGGAAAAGTAGTTTACGTATAAAAATAGTCCGGTAATAAAATATTACCGGACTATTGTTGTTATTTAGCATTTACGAATGATGTGAACGAGCCTTGCGACTGTGCAATCTCTTCAATATTAAATCCTCGCTCTTCAAGAGCTTTTGCCGCATCATCGCGAACATATTCTCTTGCAGGCTCCTGAGCATCTCCTATGAAGAAATTAATTCTCTCTAGCGATGGAATCAAAGCAAAGAAACATTCAGCATTCTTGAGAAGGCTTGGATCTTGCTTGGTATCTTCGAAATAGATATTAAGGGTATTCTTCTCAGGATTTACCTTAAACTCCTTCAATTCGAGAGGGGAAGGATACGCTGTATCTTTAACCATTCCAGCTATCTTTGCTTCATCCTCAAGGTCATTGGTCTTGTACTTATACAAAGATGATTGGTCTGGGGTTGTAACACCGAAGATCTTTTCTGTAAGCGTAATGTTAAGCTCTTTTTGGAGCCTATCCATAAGCTCTGCATCGACACCCGTAATAGATGAAGTGAAGTTTACGCCCTCACTCGTTACATGCTTGGACCATACGAAGGTCATAAAGCGACGAGGCTCTCCTGATGGCTGAATCAATCCAAAGAGCTTGCTTGTTTCAGGTGTGCCTTCCTGATTCTCATGAATATCAACGTGGTATACAACGACATCGATATCAGGATTAAGAAGAGCATTAACAGCCAACGCCGTAGCCTGAATGTTGGAAGTAGAGAAGATATCCACAGCTGTCTTTGCGGTAACATTCTCAACCGTTACTTCAACACGATGAGTACGTTCATTAGCTTCGATGACAGTAAATTTATCTGGGAAGTAAGTAAAACCGTCTCCCCATTCAACACCGTTATCAAGAGCTTTATAAACTGTGTCATATGAAACGTTGCTTGCAAGATTAGAAGTTGCATAACGACGAGCGACTGAACAACCAACCTGAGCTAGAACAACAATCAAAAAGATGGAAATTACAAATACCATCGTTGTTGTACGAATAAGCTTCTCTACGTTAGCATTTCCAGGCGTAACATCTTGAAGTGGATCGACCTGTTCAGGAACACCAAGACGCTTACGGGTCTTGCGCTGCTCTTCTGCACGATCTTTATTTGAATGTCCCGTATCATCAACAGTAGAGAATAGCGCCTCTACCTCATCAGGATTCGGAAGTGTATATTTCTTACGTGCCATTAGACATCCTAGCTAGATATATCGTTTCGTTAATCAGTCTTTCATTATACAAAATTAGTGTTATACGCCAAATAGGAAGAGAATAACTGGATAAATAATCTGTAATTTAAAAAGAAATTGAGGCCAGCAAAGCTGACCTCAATATTAATTAGTTAGTTTTCCATGCCTCATTACCAGTAAAATCACTGCTATAAAGAACATCTTCAGGAACGTAAGCTACACCGATGCTTCCTGCTCCAGAATAACATGCGATAGAAGGACTAGCTTCTATAATGCCTGCACAATGAGAGCTGAATTCATTTGTATCGAGAGGTTTCTCAATAAATGAAAGAGTATGTGGAGTGCCTGCATGCATCTCAATGTATACCAGGTGTCCAAGATGCTGAGCATCCTTACTCATCGTGCGAGCAAATCGAGCACAAGCCTCGGAAAGATCTTGAGCTCCAGTCACCGTCGAGATAGCACCCTCCTCATCAAGACACTCAAGGAAACGGGTGCCAAACAAATCATCTCTCATTCTATGTATACGAGAGAAGACACCACGATCAAACTTCTTCTTATTGCTTAAGGCATCCTTTTGCGTAGGAATAAAGTAGAGCTTAGTGACCGGTATCATGGTCTGCACGTGTGCAATTGCATCTTCGAATGAAACACAATCATCACGCATAGCAACAAGATCGGCAACTATTAGACCCTGAGCTGCGCTTGCTAACTTGGTATCAATCACCTCAATCTTTACCGGCTTATCCTCAAATGCAGCTGCGGCATTAACTGCCGTCTGATAAGAACCACTCAGCTCTGAGGACATATGAAGAGAGATGATTTTATCGTATCCCTTATCTATAAGGTTCTGATATACCTCTTCATATTCAGCAAGTGAAGGTTGTGAGGTGCGAACACGTTCGCGACGGGAAGAAAAACGTACATAAAAATCCTCAGGCACATTCTCGGGTACATCGAGCAGATCGTCCTGGCCCAAGCGAATATGAAACGGCACAAGAACAACCTGATGCTCCTCGTAGAAGTTATGCGGCATGTCTGAACCAGAATCAACAACAATAGCAAACTGGTGATTATTACGCTTTGTCATCTTCGCCTTTTCTTATTCCCAACCGCGATAGATAGACTGCTCGCGGTCTGGACCTACAGTAATAATAGAGACGCGTACTCCAGAGAGCTCCTCGAGGAAAAGGATGTAATCCTTAGCTTCCTGTGGCAACTCGTCGAAGCTGCGACAATCAGAAATATCGCACTTCCAACCAGGCATCTCAGTGTAGATTGGCTTTGCATGGTGGAAAAGGGTCTGGTGCTCAGGTACGGTCTTGTAGATAACACCGTCACAGTCATATGCAGTACATACCTTGATTGTGTCCAAGCAACCCAAAACATCAAGCTTGGTGATAGCAAGGTCAGTAAGACCATTAATACGTGCTGCGTAGTTTACTACAACAGCATCATACCAACCACAACGACGCTTACGGCCTGTGGTAACACCGAACTCATGTCCAACTTCACCAAGAAGGTCACCTTCACGATTTCCCTCAGGAAGCTCAGTTGGGAATGGGCCTGAACCTACGCGAGTCAAGTATGCCTTAGCAATACCAAGAACGCGCTGCATGTTTGTAGGACCTACACCAGTACCAGTAACAGCGCCACCTGCAGAACAATTGGAGCTTGTTACAAATGGATAAGTACCATGGTCGATGTCAAGCATGGTTGCCTGAGCACCCTCGAACAAAACATTCTTCTTATCCTCGAGCATCTCATTAATAAAGAGAGAAGACTCGCAGATATAAGGCTTGAGGCGCTCTGCGTAAGGGATGTATGTCTCACAAATCTGATCTACAGTGTATGTTGGAAGGCCATAAACCTTTTCCAAAATATCGTTAGTAGGGATGAGGGCATAATGAAGCTTCTCACGGAAGATCTTCTCATCAAGCATATCCTGAATACGAAGGCCAATACGAGCCATCTTGTCCTGATAGCAAGGACCGATACCGCGCTTGGTAGTACCGATGAAATTCTTACCCAAACGACGCTCGTGAGCACCGTCAAGGTCCTTGTGATAAGGCATTACGATATGAGCATTGCCAGAAATCTTGAGAAGGTCGCATGGAACGCCCTGCTCCTCAAGAAGATCAATTTCTCCAATGAGAATCTCTGGATCGACAACGCATCCGTTACCAATGATTGGATAGACACCTTCATACATAACTCCACTAGGAACCTGATGGAGTCCGAATTTCTTTCCGTTGGTAATAACGGTATGACCGGCATTTGCTCCGCCCTGATATCGAACAACAGCGTCATCAAACTGTCCTGAAATCAAGTCAGTAACTTTTCCTTTACCTTCGTCGCCCCACTGAGTTCCGACAAGTATGGTTGCTGGCATAGCTTCCCCCTCTTATATTTACGTGAAAAAAGCCCTACTCGAAAAAAATAATCGAGCAGAACTTTTATTAATAATATCAGTTATTATTCCTCATGATGATGGTCAACTTCAACAAACTTAGTTTTACCACCAAGGAACATCAAATCAACCGTTGCAACAGGACCCGAACGGTTCTTTGCGATGATACATCTCGTGACTCCAAAATCCGGACGGTCATCCGCTTTAGCTTCTTCCTCTGTATAAGAGCGGTCCAGAAGCATTACAATATCCGCGTCCTGCTCAATAGATCCCGATTCACGAAGGTCAACAAGCTGTGGTGTCTTATCAGTACGGTTAGAGCCCGCACGATTAAGCTGTGATAAGGCAATAACCGGACACTCTAAATCCTTTGCCATAATCTTAATACCACGACTCATTTCTGAAACCTGGTTAGCGCGCGATTGCTGACTTGTGGTGCCGGAAGATTTAACCAGCTGCAAGTAGTCGAGAATGATTACGCTTTTTTCTTTCTCATGGAGCATACGACGTGCTTTTGCGCGAATCTCTGTAACTGAGATATCAGGAGTATCATCGATAAGAATATCGAGTTGGGAGAGCTCCTCGGTTGCTTTCAAGATTGCCGGCCAATCTGTGTTTTTAACATTTCCACTACGAATAGCCTGCATGTCAACTCCGCTTCGTGAAGCCAAGAGTCTTTGCGCAATCTCGAGATTACTCATCTCAAGGGAGAAGAATGCAACTGTTGCTCCTTCAATAGCTGCATTTACAGCTAGATTCAAAGCGAAGGACGTCTTACCAACAGCAGGACGAGCTCCTACAACAACCATTTGTCCAGGTCTTAGACCTAGGAGATTACGATCGATAGACGGAAAGCCGGTCTGTACTCCAAGCGCATCATTTTCTCTTGTACACATATCTCCAAGCTGTGTATAGAGATCTTCCATGATGTCGGCTACTGTGGAGTAACTAGAGGACACATTCTTCTCGGTAATACCAAGAATCATTTCCTCAGCCTTATCAACAACCTCTGCAGTGTCTTCTGGTGCATCAAAAGCCATTGCAGATATTTGCTGGGATGCAGCAATCATGCTACGCAATGTCATATCACGCACGAGAATCTGCGTATAATGCTTCCAAGAAACGAGTCCAAACGTATTAGTAGAAAGCTCTACAAGAACTTCTCTACCACCAACACGTTCAAGATCTCCTGTTGTTTCAAGATGATCTGCAAGTGTTACAGAATCAATAGGCTTATCGTGATCAAAAAGATACTTGATAGCGCCAAAAATTCTACGATTGGAAGGTACATAGAAACACTGCTCTTCGAGCTGCACAAGGCACTCACCGCATACCTCTTCGCTGATAATCATTGCAGATAACAATGCTCGCTCAGCATCAGGATTAGCAGGTAGAGATTGCTTTCCTGAGTAGTCCAATGAATATGACGTCGTCATCTGATCGCTCATCCACCCTCCTATCGTATTATTTGTAATTATTAATCAATAAAATGATTGCCGGACTTAATATATTACTTTACTTCCGATGTATAAGAAACACCTTCGATAGATTTATCATTGTGCTTTTAATGAATGAAAAAAATTAGTTAAAAATTCTAATAAAAATGAAATTAAAATTAACTACCTTTTTTCATTAGGTTAGTTTCAACATGGCGCCGCAATCGACAATGCCTTTTACCTCAATTTATGAAAGTTATCAACATTATCAACAATTATCAACTGCAGAAATAAAATAGTTTTCAACATCAAACTTTTAACTATCTATTAAAAATCGGTGTAAAGTGCACCCTCTATGTAGCATTTTTCTGACCTGGTATTTTATGTATAAGTGCAGGTAAACATATCATTTGACAAATCAAAATAAAAATCCCCTCGGACTTCATCGAGAAGTACAAGGGGATTTAATGTTTATAAAGCATGTATACACTTCATAAGATTCTGTTGAGAATGTTTATAAATTCACAGAATTTATTCAGCTACAACTTCCTCTGCTGGAGTTTCGATCTCTTCTTCGATCTCAACATCTCCAACGAGAACGTTTACGTTAGCGCGAATCTCACGATAGAGGTGAATCTCTACCTCGTGCTTACCTGCAGTCTTGATTGCAACGTTGTTGATGATGCGCTTGCGCTCAATCCTCAAGAGCCTTCTCGATCATTGCAGTGGTAACAGAACCGAAGAGCTGGCCTTCTTCTCCTACCTTAGTATCAATCTTTACAGACTTGCCGTTAAGAGTTTCACGAAGAGCCTCTGCATTAGCAATACGCTCAGCCTCACGCTTAGCAATATTGTGGCGGCGCTCCTCGAGCTGCTTAATATTTCCTGGGGTTGCAGGAAGTGCAAGGCGATTTGGGAAGAGGAAATTCTCTGCAAATCCCTGAGCTACGTCTACTACGTCGCCCTCTCCGCCTTTGCCCTTCAACTCACCCAAAAGGATGACTTTCATGGACACTCCTTAATATCTATTGGTCGAATTATCGACGCTCACGACGGCCACGGCTGCTTACTACAGGAACTGTGTAAGGCAACAATGCCATCTCACGAGCGCGCTTAATTGCGACTGCGATGTCATGCTGATGCTGCGTGCAAGAGCCAGTAACACGACGAGGCTTAATTTTGC
>RCNI01001113.1_pt1 | contig 15115 bp, 12 predicted proteins | sample 2041151 | NCBI WGS metagenome assembly RCNI01 (sample SAMN09708214, study PRJNA481090) | feces metagenome | isolation source: feces | place: Antarctica: Albino Rookery | reverse complement strand
TCTTCATAATATACTTTTGCCATAATAAAATACTCCTTTTACTGTAATTCTTCTATATATAATAGTTATTTTCTTTTTTAACCATAAGGTGCCGTAAAAATTTTTTTACCTCTTTAATCAATCACCTTAAATTCATGCACTTTTAGTGCTTCACGAATCTGTTGTACATGTTCATGATCACGAGTGTCCATTCTAAGTTTCAGATAGCATCCGGATACCGCTCCATCAACGTCCGTTCGATCATGGTGGACTGATGTAACATTTGCACCCATATCTGCCACAATCTCGGAAACCCCTCTTAATTCACCTGGTCTGTCCTGCAATTCGATGGTCAGATCAGCACTTCTTCCACTTTTCTGCAATCCACGAGAAATAACTTTAGATAAAATCGTAACATCAATATTTCCACCAGACAGTACGCATGCGACTTTTTTATCTTTGACATCCACTTTGTTGAACATTACTGCCGCAACAGAAGCAGCTCCTGCCCCCTCTGCAATCAATTTCTGCTGTTCAATCAACGCCAAAATAGCCGAAGAAATTTCATCGTCTGTGACTGTAACAATGTCATCAACATATTTTTCAACACATTCAAATGTAAGCTTACCCGGAGTTTTTACTGCAATTCCATCCGCAATTGTAAAAACACTCGGTATCGTTGAAATTTTGTGTTCTTTATGTGCATTATACATACTCGGTGCCCCTACTGCCTGAACGCCATACACTTTACACTTTGGATTTAACTGTTTAATCGCAAATGCAATACCCGAGATTAGTCCTCCACCTCCAATCGGAACCACAACTGCATCCAGATCTGGAATTTGATTTAACAATTCTATTCCTATTGTACCTTGACCTGCAATCACCTTTTCATCATCATATGGATGAATAAAAACATACCCATGTTCTTTCTGTAAACGCAAAGCTTCTTCATACGCATCATCATAAACACCTTTTACCAGAACCACCTTTGCACCATAACTTTTCGTTGCTTCAATTTTTGAAATAGGTGCCGATTCTGGAAGACAGATGACAGCCGAAATCCCACTTTCTTTGGCAGCAAGTGCAACCCCTTGAGCATGATTGCCCGCAGAACAAGCGATTACACCACGCTGTTTTTCTTCTTCACTTAATGTAGAAATTTTGTAATATGCTCCTCGCAATTTAAAAGAACCAGTCACCTGAAGATTTTCTGTCTTCAAATACACATATGATTCTGGATTGATTTTCGGTGCTTCTATTACCTCTGTGACCTTAGCCGTCTTTTTTAATATATGAGCTGCCTGATATACTTTGTCCAGCGTTAACATAAACTTTCTATTCCTTTCTGATCTTATTTATTTAACAAAAGTTACAAATCACTAAAGCAAGTTTTGATTGGTTTTCCTGGCGCAACCATTGGTAAAACAAAATCATCTTCACAGATATGTGCATCAATAACTGCCGGTGCCTTTTTTGCCAATGCTGTTTTTATTGCTGTTTCATATTCCTCTTTTGTAAACACCTCATACCCGTCAATTCCATATGCTTCTGCAAGTTTTTTAAAATTTGGTCCTCTGGATGTCAGGGTCGTTTCTGAATAATGTTTTTCGTAAAATAAAGTCTGCCACTGACGAACCATACCTAACACACCATTATCTACAATCACAATCACTAACGGAATATTATAATCGCTGATTGTTGCAAGCTCATTACAATTCATACGAAAAGATCCATCTCCAGCAACAGCAATGACTTGTTTATCTGGGTTTCCAATTGCACATCCTATGGCTGCCCCCGTTCCAAATCCCATTGTTCCGAGTCCACCTGATGAAATGAATGTTCTTGGTTTCGTGAATGGATAAAACTGTTGTGTCCACATTTGATGTTGTCCTACTTCTGTTGTAAGAATGACATTTTCTTTTGTGTATTCATCAATTTTTTTCAGTATAAATTCTGGATTCAAATGTGGATTCTCCTGATCCATGGAAGGAAATTCCTTTTTCAATTCTAAAATTTCTTCACACCAGCTTGAGTGATCTTCCGGGTTAAGTTTTTCTGTCAGTCTTTCCAAAATATCCTTTGCATCACCAATTACATAATGGTCTGATTGAATATTTTTATTGATTTCTACTGCATCAATATCAATATGTAAGATAGAAGATGATGTCGCAAAACTAGATGCATTTGACGTTACTCTGTCTGAAAATCTAGCTCCTACTGCAATCACAAGATCACTTTTTGTCACCCCAATATTACTTGCCTTTGTTCCATGCATACCAAGCATACCTGTATAAAGTTTATGATTGGCTGGGAATGCACCTGTTCCCATAAAAGTTACACTAACCGGTGCTGATAAACGCTCCGCAAATATTTTGAGGACGTCTGATGCCTCTGCACTGATCACTCCCCCTCCGACGACCAGCATCGGACGTCTGCTTGCATTAATGATTCTTGCTGCTTCCTCAATGTCTTCCTTTGAAGCTACTGGTATTTCTTTTGGATAAGCTGGTGGTGTTACCATTTTCTTATATTCTGTTATTGCTGCTGTAACATCTTTTGGTATATCAATTAAAACTGGTCCTTTTCTTCCACTATTGGCAATAACAAACGCTTCTCTTATAATTCCCGCAAGCTCCCCTACACTTTTGACAATATAATTATGTTTTGTGATTGGCATTGTAATTCCGGAAATATCAATTTCCTGGAAACTGTCTCTACCTAAAAGATCAACTCCTACATTACATGTAATTGCAACCACCGGACTCGAATCCATATACGCCGTTGCAAGTCCAGTAACCAAATTTGTAGCTCCCGGCCCAGATGTAGCTAAACACACCCCTACCTTTCCTGTAGATCGTGCGTATCCGTCTGCTGCATGTGCAGCACCTTGTTCATGGGCAGTTAAAATATGTCTTACTCTGTTTTTATTTTTATAAAGTTCGTCATAAATATTAAGGATTGCACCTCCCGGATATCCAAAAACAGTATCTACTCCTTGTTCTACCAGACATTCTATGACAACTTGTGCTCCTGTCAGTCTCATATCAAACTCCTTATTCACAATCATATTTTCGTTTTTATTTCTAAAGTTTTAGCTGTCCTTAAGTGTTACATTTCCTCGCTGTAATCCTGAAAGACCCGTTTTTGATATTTCCATAATGCAAAAGGGTTCTAACATTTTTATAAGCGCATCTTGTTTACTTTGTCCTCCGGTCATCTCGATGATTAAAGACGAACTACATACATCCACAACTCTTGCTCTGAAAATATCTACAATCTGAAGAATTGCTGTCCTCTTATCAAGTTCTGCTTTTACTTTAATAAGCATAATTCCTCTTGATACGGATTCCTCCGGTGTAAGCACCACTACTTTTATCACTTCAATCAGTTTATTTAGTTGTTTTGTGATTTGCTCAACCACATAAGAGTCACCTTTAACTACAATTGTCATTCGTGAAATATTTTCTTCTTCTGTAACCCCTACTGACAAATTTTCAATATTATATCCTCTCCTTGAAAAAAGGCCTGATATCCTGCTAAGTACACCTGGATGGTTTTTTACAAGCATTGATATTGTATGTTTCTCCATTTTTTTCTCCTTTATTTAAAATTTTTATAATTCAAACACAATGTCTCTTCTTATTTCACTTCACGTGTCCATCCAAAATTGTCTTCTATATTTCCCCACTGAATACCTGTTAATGTATCATATAACTTTTGCGTTAATTCACCTGTTTTAAACCCATTAACTACTACAACATCTCCTTTATAGTTAAGTTCACCAACTGGGGAAATCACTGCTGCTGTTCCTGTTCCAAATGCTTCTTCTAATGTGCCGTCTTTTGCTGCCTGCATTAACTCGTCGATAGAAAGATGACGTTCTTCTACTTCATATCCCCAAGATTTTAATATATGAATAATGGAATCTCTGGTAACCCCCGGCAATACCGTTCCATCACATGGAGCTGTTACAATCTTATTATTGATTTTGAACATAACATTCATTGTTCCAACTTCTTCCACGTATTTTCTTTCTACTCCGTCTAACCATAAAACTTGTGTATATCCTAATTTTTCCGCTTTTACCTGGGCTGCAATACTCGCTGCATAGTTTCCACCACATTTTGTAAATCCTGTTCCACCAGGTGTTGCTCGGACATATTCATCCTCCACATAGATCTTCACTGGGTTGACTCCTTCCGGATAATAAGCTCCTACCGGAGACAATAAAATAATAAACTTATAGCTATTGCTCGGATGTACTCCTACCGCTAATTCCGTTGCAAACATAAATGGACGAATGTATAAAGAAGTTCCTTCTTCTGTGGGGATCCAACTTTGTTCATGAGCAACCACTGCGGATACCGCTTCTACAAACATTTCCTCCGGCATTTCTGGCATACAAAGACGTCTATTAGAATTTGCAAATCTTCGAGCATTCATTTCTGGACGAAATAATAATACTCTTCCATCCTTTGTCTTATATGCTTTCATTCCTTCAAAAGTTTCCTGTGCATAATGTAAAACCAAACTCGCCGGATCTAACTGCAACGGAGCATACGGTTCAATTTTTGCATTGCACCATCCGTCTTTCTTTGTCCATTCCATTGTGAACATATGATCCGTAAAATATTTTCCAAATCCCAGGTTCTGATCCCAAGAAGGTTTTTCTTTTTTTTGCAAAGTTTCAACAACTTCGATTTTCATATTGATCCCTCCTAATTATTTGTTATTCGTTTTTACCAGCCAGTTTTTCCAAAGATCAATGCTACACTTCTCTGTATTTGATAATAAAAAAACCCTTTGTCTCCTATACTAAGAGACAAAGGGTAAACTCTGCGGTACCACTCTTATTACTGGAAATCTCCAGCCACTCAGAGCCATCTATCAATGGCCGGCATGATAACGTATGCCACACGTTTCAACTTACCTAAACGAAATATTTCAGTTGAAATGCTCAGAGGTGATATTCATATCATTCCGACTACTGTGTTCCACCTAACCACAGCTCTCTGTAAGTTTTCCCGATATTACTTTTCCCCGTCAATGCAATGTGTTTTTTAATTTGTCTCCCATTTTATCAGTTTATTTTTAATTGTCAATATCTTTTTTGTATTTTATGTAATTTTTTTATTCTAACATTTCTTCTATGATTTTATCTGCCATTTCAGTTGTTGATATAAACATTTCTCTTTCGCTGACAAGATCCTTCGTACGATATCCTTTCTCAAGAGCCCTATTTACTGCTGTTTCGATTTCATCTGCTTCTTGTTCTAAGCCAAAACTATACCTTAACATCATTGCACACGATAAAATTGTTGCAATTGGATTTGCGATTCCCTGTCCTGCAATATCTGGAGCTGACCCGTGAATTGGCTCATACATGCCTCTTTCACTTTCTCCAAGAGAAGCAGATGGCAACATTCCTATTGATCCAGTAATCATACTTGCTTCATCTGACAGAATATCTCCGAACAAATTTCCAGTCAGAATTACATCAAACTGACCCGGATTTCGTATAAGCTGCATTGCTGCATTATCTACATACATATGATCTGTCATAACATCTGCATATTCTGTTGAAACCTTTTGAACTGTCTCTCTCCAAAGTCTGCTTGTTTCCAATACATTTGCTTTATCCACACTCGTTACATGTCCGTTTCGCAGCCTTGCAATCTCATAGGCTTTCTTTGCGATTCTTTCGACTTCTTCATCAGAATAATTCATATCATCGTGAGCAATTCCTAATGCATCTCTGTATTTTTTTCCAAAATACACATCACCGGTCAGTTCTCTTACAACAACAAGGTCAAACTCATTGCCAATCACTTCCGGCTTGATCGGTGATGCCTTAGCAAGCGGAGCATAAATTTTTGCCGGACGTATATTTGCAAACAACCCTAATGCCTTTCTTAACCCAAGAAGTGCTTTTTCTGGCCTTTTTGAAACAGGGAGATTATCCCATTTGGGCCCTCCTACCGCTCCTAAAAGAACACTGTCACATTCAAGACATGTCTGAATCGTCTCTTGGGGAAGACATTCTTCTACGGCATCAATTGCTGCGCCTCCTGCCAAAACTTCTTTGTATACAAATTTATGTCCAAACTTTTTTCCGATTGCGTTCAAAACACGAATTGCTTCTCTTACAATCTCTGGTCCAATCCCGTCTCCTTTAATAACTGCTATTTTATATTCCATACTTACATCTCCCTATTTTTTAAACTATTTAACAATCCACCACTTTTTATAATATTTTTAATAAACTCAGGGAATGCCCGTGCTTGATATTCTTCTTTTTTAGTAAAATTCGTAATTTTTCCACTTTCAAAGTCAATACAAATCTCATCTTCACTCTCTATTTTTTCTGCCGCTTCCGTACATTCCAAAATTGGAAGTCCAATATTAATTGCATTTCTGTAAAAAATTCTAGCGAAACTAGAAGCGATCACACATGCCACACCATTTTCTTTTAAAACCACAGGTGCATGTTCCCTTGATGATCCGCATCCAAAATTCTTTTCTGCCACAATAATATCTCCTGTTTTTACTTTTTCTACAAAAGTAGGGTCAATATCTTCCATTGCATGAGATGCCAGTTCCTTTATATCAGAAATATTAAGGTATCGTGCCGGAATGATGACATCTGTATCTACATTATCCCCATATTTAAATACTTTTCCTTGTGCTTTCATTTCGTTTTCCTCCTTAAATTTCTTCTGGATGTGTAATATATCCTGTCAGCGCAGATGCTGCTGCCACTGCAGGACTTGAAAGATAAATTTCACTTTCGACATGTCCCATCCTACCCACAAAATTTCTATTTGTTGTTGCAATCGCCCGTTCTCCTTGCGCTAGAATTCCCATATACCCTCCAAGACATGGTCCACAAGTAGGTGTAGATACAATTACTCCCGCCTCAATAAAAATCTCAATGAGTCCTTCTTTCAACGCCTCCAAATAAACACTTTGCGTTGCTGGAATAACGATTGTCCTTACTGTTTCGCAGACTTTTTTACCTTTGAGAATCTTTGCTGCAATCCGCAGATCCTCTATTCTTCCATTTGTACAACTTCCGATCACGCTCTGCTGAATTTCTATTTTTCCAAGCTTGTTAATTTCATTGACTGGTTTTGTATTTTCTGGAAGATGAGGAGCTGCCACTGTAGGCTGAATCTGTGACAGATTAATTTCAATCATACGTTCATATTCGGCATCTACATCTGCCTTATAACATTTCCATGGTCTTGTTACTCGATCTTGCATATATTCTATGGTTTTTTCATCCACTGGAAATATACCATTTTTGGCTCCTGCTTCAATTGCCATATTACAAATTGTAAAGCGATCATCCATGGAAAGTGATGCAACTCCAGGGCCACCAAATTCCATGCTTTGATACAGTGCTCCATCCACTCCTATTTTTCCTATAATGTGAAGGATAACATCTTTCCCGCTGACCCATTTAGAAAGTTCTCCTATTAAATAAAATCGGATTGCAGAGGGCACACGAAACCAAGCTTTTCCAGTTACCATTCCTGCCGCACAATCTGTGCTTCCTACTCCTGTAGAAAATGCACCAAGTGCACCATATGTACAAGTATGACTGTCAGCTCCAATGATCAATTCTCCTGCTGCTGTCAGTCCTTTTTCAGGAAGCAGTGCATGTTCAATTCCCATCTGCCCTACATCAAAAAAATGGGTAATTCCTTGTTTTCTGCTAAAATCTCTACATTCTTTACACTGTTGTGCACTTTTAATATCCTTATTTGGCACAAAATGATCCATAACAAGTGCAACTTTTTTAGAATCAAATACTTTGTTTAATCCTGCTTTTTCTATTTCTCGGATTGCTACCGGACCTGTAATATCATTTGCCAATACTAAATCTATATCCGCTTCAATCAGCTGTCCCGGTACTACGTAATCCATATTTGCATGTGCCGCAAGAATTTTCTGTGTCATTGTCATTCCCATATTGTTATCCTCCCTAATTTGTCATTCGATTGATTGCACTAAAAAGCCCCAGTATTGATGCCGTTATAATATCTTCGTGAACTCCTGCTCCCCATATCTGTTTTCTGTCTTTTGTCTCTACACATACATAAGCTGCCGCACAACTATCTGCCCCTTCTTTCAATGCGTGCTCATTATAAGTCGTTATCGTATGACAAAATCCTTTTTCATTTAACGCATTTGAAACCGCTTCCAAACGTCCTGTTCCTCTTCCTGCCAAATGCTCTAAACTATCATTTACTCTTATTGTCATATTTAAACTATATCCATCTTTCTTCAACTCAAAATGATACGTTTCTAAAGCAATATAACTTTTTTTATTCACATATACAGAATTGAAAATAGTCATAATTTCTTCCGGCACCAGTTCTTTATGATTATGATCCGAAACATCTTTCACTATGTATCCAAATTCTTCTTGCATTTTTGCCGGAAGAACATATCCAAAATTCTGTTCCATCAAATATCCAATGCCACCTTTTCCACTTTGACTGTTGACTCGTATCACATCCGTTTGATAAGTCCTGCCTACATCTTCTGGATCGATTGGAAGATATGGAACAGTCCATTTTTGACTATGGTGTTGTTCTCTATATTTCATTCCTTTGGCAATTGCATCCTGATGACTTCCTGAAAACGCCGCAAATACAAGCGTTCCAGAATATGGCTGTCTTTCGTATACATGCATACATGTCACTTTTTCATAAATCTTTGTAATTTCAGACATATTTGAAAAGTCCAGTTTCGGATTAATCCCATGCGTATACATATTCATTGCAAGAGTGATAATATCTACATTTCCAGTACGTTCTCCATTTCCAAAAAGTGTGCCTTCTATTCTGTCGGCTCCTGCAAGAATTCCTAATTCACCATCTGCCACTGCACACCCTCTGTCATTGTGTGGATGAAGACTAATTTCTACGCCTTCTCTATATTTGATATGTTTACAACAATATTCAATTTGACTAGCATAAATATGTGGCATACTCACTTCCACTGTAACCGGAAGATTAATGATTACTTTTCGATCTTCTGTCGGTTTCCATACATCCAAAACAGCATTGCAAACTTCAACAGCATATTCCGGTTCTGTTCCTGTAAAACTTTCTGGGCTATATTCAAATCTATAATTTTCCTGTGCCTCTTCTGTGAGACGTTTCAACAGTTCCGCTCCAGCAACTGCAATCTTTAATACTTCTTCTTTACTTTTCTTAAAAACCTGTTCTCTTTGTGCAACACTTGTTGAATTATATAAATGAATCACTGCATTATGACACCCGTTTAATGCTTCAAAAGTTTTCTTAATGATATGTTCCCGCGCCTGTGTCAATACCTGTATTGTTACATCCTCAGGAATCAGATCTTGTTTGATCAGTGTACGCAAGAATTTATATTCTGTCTCACTAGCCGCCGGAAAACCAACTTCAATTTCTTTAAATCCAATCTTGCATAACAGTTTGAAAAACTCTATCTTTTCTTCCATGCTCATTGGAGTGATCAATGCCTGATTGCCATCTCTTAAATCGACACTGCACCATTTAGGAGCTTTCTCGATATATTCTTTTTTCATCCAATCGATGCAAGTCTCTGGTGGTATATAGTAACTTCTTTTATATTTTGTATAATTTGACATTCCTGTGTTCATAATAGATTCCCCTTTCTGATTTTTTTAATAAAAAAACTTCGCCTCTTAATACTATGATTAAGAGACGAAGTCTTAAACTCCGCGGTACCACTCTTCTTACTGTATTTTAAAAATACAGTCTCTCTAAACACATCCATCAATGTGTTTCCCTTCTAACGGTGGGATTCCGTCTTTTCCTACTGATTTCGTTCAGAAAAGCTGCTCCCGAGTGAGCTTCATTTCTTTTTCGCTACTGTCTCACACCACCCGACAGCTCTCTGAAAACGTCCAAAAACTACTTTACTCGTTCCCTGCATTTTTTATGATTGGACTTATAATACATAAAGGCTTTTGAATTGTCAATACTTTTTTGTGTTATTGTTTTATTTTTAGATTTTTAGCAAAAAAGATGTATGTATTTGCTTTTTTCTTGTATTTACATGGTTTTATTTCGAATAGTAGGATATTACTATGGTATATTTAGAATTTATCACTCTACATTCGTTGGAATCATTTCGGTGATAAAACAAAAAATATCATTGATTCTTTTACTGTAATGTGGTAAAGTGTGTAATTATAATCGTCATGAAAGGATAATAATGACATCAAGGAGATAATAAAGATGAATTTAGAATTTGAAAAAAAATTGCCAATTCCTGCAGAGGTAAAGGAAGAATACCCCCTTTCAAAAAGACTTTCAGATATCGTAGATCAACGAAATATTGAGATTGCAGATATATTTAAAGGCACATCTGATAAATTGATATTGATTATCGGGCCTTGCTCATCAGACAATGAATACAGTGTTTTAGATTATATATCTCGCCTTGCTAAAATCCAGGATAAAGTAAAAGATAAAATTTATATTATTCCTCGCATTTATACAAACAAACCAAGAACAACCGGCGAAGGATACAAAGGAATGTTACATCAACCAGATCCTAACAAAAAACCCGATGTATACAAAGGTCTGGTTGCAATCAGAAAACTTCACATGAGAGCACTTGCAGAAACAGGATTTTCTTGTGCTGACGAAATGTTGTATCCTGAAAATTACCGATATCTAAACGACATATTGGCATATGTTGCGATTGGTGCAAGATCAGTTGAAAACCAGCAACACAGACTCACTTCAAGTGGAATCGACGTCCCTGTCGGAATGAAAAATCCTACCAGCGGTGACATTTCAATTATGATGAATGCTATCACTGCTGCACAGCATAAACACTCATTTATTTACAGAGGATGGGCAGTCCACTCTCACGGAAATCCTTTAGCTCATGCTGTTTTAAGAGGTTACGTAAACAAACATGGTCAGTCTCAGCCAAATTACCATTATGAGGATTTACTGAATCTGTCAGAAAGCTATGCAAAATCCGGCTTATCTAACCCTGCTGCTATCGTAGATACTAACCATGCAAATTCCGGGAAAAAGTTTTATGAACAACCTAGAATCGCAAAAGAAGTTTTACATAGCTGTAGACATAATTCAGACATCCGTAAACTAGTAAAAGGTTTTATGATTGAAAGCTACATCGAAGAAGGTTCTCAAAATATTGGCGATGGTGTGTATGGTAAGTCCATTACCGATCCTTGTCTTGGATGGAATGACACGGAAAAATTAATTTTCGATATCGCTGATTTATTATGAAGCATTATTGTCCGTCTGTTTTGCTTAGCAATCTTTTATAAGCAAATTCTATACAAAATGCACCCAGTGGAGCAGTGATCAAAATTGCTACCACAGCAATCGTTAATACAATATTTCCACAAGCTAATCCCATTGCCAGTGGAACACCGCCGATAGCTGCCTGTACGGTAGCTTTCGGTGTATATGCTATCATACAAAATACTCGTTCTTTCATCGTAAATTTTGTCTTTAAGAGACAGCAAAATACGCCTAACATTCTAAATACGAGTACCCCTAAAATCAAAAGAATCGACACAACTCCTGCAGATACCGCATATTTAATATCAACTGTTGCACCAACTAATACAAATAATATAACTTCTGCAACGACCCATAATTTATTAAATTTTAAAGATAATCGATTTGCAACAATTTTCCTTTTCTTTTGTAATGCAATCCCTATGGCCATAACAGCAATTAAAGATGCAAAAGGAATCACAGAAGAAAATCGATCTTCAAATGTTACCAAAATAAATGAAATACACAATATGATGCTGACTTTTGTTGTGTCTCTCATATGGATTTTTTCAAAGAATTTTGCAAGAATAATACCGATCACTACTCCAACCAAAATACCTAAGACTATAGAAATTGGAATATTGATAAAACTTCTGACAGACACGCCGTTGCCTTGTGCAAGGCCGGTAAATGCTGTAAACATTACGATTACAAATACATCATCCACAGATGCACCAGCAAGAATCAACTGAGGAATGCTATGTTCTAATCCATATCCCTCTTCCATAAGTTTTAGCATTTTAGGTACGATAACTGCAGGTGACACTGCACCCACAACAGCTCCCATAATAGCCGCATCCAAAACAGATATTCCCAATAATTTAGGTGCAAGCAGGATCATTCCAATCATTTCAAAACAAGCCGGTACAAAACACATTAGAATTGCCGGACGTCCAACTTTTTTCAAATCATTTAAATCTAAAGAAAGTCCCGCTCTTGTTAAAATAATGATCAAAGCAATTCTTCTTAAATCCGAAGATATGTTTAAAAGTGAACTATCAATTAGATTTAAAACATAAGGCCCAAGAATAATACCCGTTAAAATCATTCCCGTCAAACTAGGCAAATGAATTTTTTTGCAGATCCACCCCATAAACATTCCCATTAACAACATCATTGCAATACTAATCAGCATATTGTATTCCTCCTATTCATTAAAATCAGACGCAAAAAAGCTGACAATTTCTGCGTCAATATGCAGAAGTCATCAGCTAATACTAGCGGTTTGAGTTTACTAACTAAGGGAGAACTTCATTCCCATCTTTAGCATAGTATCAAAAATTTATAGTCATTGTCAATATCTTTTAATTTGGTAAACTATATGCACTTTATTTTCCTTCTATCTGACCATAATAAGCATTTTTTCCATGCTTGCGCAAATAATGTTTATCAAGTAATTCCTGCTGCATAACTCCAACTTGGGAATTCAGGTTTTCCGTCTGAAGTGCCATAAATGCCACTTCCTCTAAAACAACAGCATGATACACTGCATCATGTGGGTTGTTTCCCCAGGCAAATGGACCATGAGAATGCACAAGTACTGCCGGAATATCATCTGGAGAAATATTTTGAAATGTTTCTACGATCACATTTCCAGTTTCCTTTTCATATTCTCCATTTATTTCTTCTGGAGTCATTTTTCTTGTGCAAGGAACTGCTCCGTAAAAATAATCTCCATGAGTAGTTCCGTATGCAGGAACTGCCCGTCCTGCCTGTGCCCATGATGTTGCCCATCTAGAATGTGTATGTACAATACCACCAATATTTTCAAACGCATTATACAGTGCCACATGAGTCGGAGTATCAGAAGATGGTTTCCATTTTCCTTCCACCTGCTTTCCATCTTTTAAAGATACAACAACCATATCGTCCGGTGTCATGCCATCGTATGACACACCACTTGGTTTAATTACCATTAACCCTTGTTGCCGGTCAACTCCGGAAACATTTCCCCATGTAAAAGTAACCAGACCATATTTTGTAAGTTCTAAATTTGCTTCGCACACTTCTTGTTTTAGTTTTTCCAGCATATTCTACTCCTATTCTTTTACTTCAGTTTCCAGGCCAGGTCGTTTAAGAACAATTCTTTTTCCAAACTTTCTACTGTGGTATCTTTCGAAATATGTACAAATTCAATTTCCATCATTTTAGCCCAATCTTTCATTTGTTCTGCTGTTACATCATAAGAAAGTACTGAATGATGTGCACCACCTGCCGTGATCCAACATTCTATACCATCCATCAAATTTGGTTCCGGCTGCCACATAACTCTGGCTACTGGAAGATTTGGCATCGGCATGATTGGTTTAACGCAATGGATATCCTGACAAATAAGACGAAGTCTTCCACCCATATCTACCAGACTGACTACAATCGCATCACCCTCTTTTCCTTCAAACACCAGACGTGCCGGATCTTCCCGATCTCCGATTCCCAATGGATGCACCTCAATCATAGGTTTTTCTGCTGCAACGCTTGGGCAAACTTCCAGCATATGTGCACCCAGACTATACTCTTGACCTTCCACCAAATGATAGGTGTAATCTTCCATAAAAGAAGATGACCCATTTCCATTTTCACCCATCTTTTTCATAATCGCTAACATTGCAGAAACTTTCCAGTCTCCTTCTCCTCCATAGCCATAGCCTTGTGCCATGAGATCCTGTGAAGCAATACCCGGAAGCTGTTTCATACCATAAAGATCCTGGAATGTATTCGAAAATGCCATACAATTCTCTGCATCGAGCATTTTTTTTATCGCAATTTCTTCTCGTGCCTGATAACGAACTGTTTCAACATCAGCTGTTGCCATAGTATATTTTTCAGTATAATTTGTCATCATGGCGTTGATTTCTTCTTCCGTAACGGCATTCATCTCATCTACAAGCTGACCAACAGGCCATGTATTCACCTGCCATCCAAGCTTTGCCTGTACTTCTACTTTATCCCCTTCTGTTACTGCAACTTCACGCATATTGTCGCCGAAACGCATAACTTTCATCTCTTTAGAAATAGCAACTCCTACTGCTGATTTCATCCAATTTCCAAGACGATATTGTACCTTCTCATCTTGCCAATAACCTGCAATGACTTTTCTAGGTTTTCTTAATCTGGCACCGATAAATCCATGTTCACGATCCCCATGAGCTGCCTGATTTAGATTCATAAAATCCATGTCAATTTCTTCATTTGGAATTTCACGATTATACTGAGTTGCCAAATGACAATACGGCTTTTGCAGATTAACTAACCCGTTAATCCACATTTTAGATGGGGAAAATGTGTGACACCATGTAATCACTCCAGCACACTTGTCATCATAATTTGCTTCTTTTATAACATCGCTAATTTCCTTCGTTGTCTTTGCTGTAACTTTATATACCAAAGGAAATGGTAAAACTTTACTTAACTTTTCAGTCATTTCTTTTGCACGTTGATCGACTGTTTCCAAAACATCTGGTCCATATAAAAATTGAGAACCAACCACAAACCAAAATTGATATTGCTTATTCATAATAAATTTCTCCTTTTCTTTTTGAGATTAAATAATTTCCGATATCTAATACTTGAAGTATACCCTTCGAAAACAACATTGTCAATAATTGTACGTAACATATTTGTTTTTACATGTTTACTTGCACTAATTTGTATTGTTTTTATTTCATTTTTAAATACAAATCCAGTATTTATTATTCCTATTTGTACTTTTCAACGCATATTTGAATGATTTAATAACTCTATATTGTATGTTCTATCTTGTATTTTAAATACAAATCTATTACAATACT
>RCNI01001272.1_pt1 | contig 15131 bp, 17 predicted proteins | sample 2041151 | NCBI WGS metagenome assembly RCNI01 (sample SAMN09708214, study PRJNA481090) | feces metagenome | isolation source: feces | place: Antarctica: Albino Rookery | reverse complement strand
GGTTTTTCCTTCGCAGGATTGTTAATTTTTAGTCAATATTCAAAAGTGCTCAAAAACCAGACACTTTTCATTTCTGACAGTATCATATTTCCAACACTTTGTTATGATAAAGACGGAGATATTCCAGCTTTTTCTCTTATTTTGCGAAAAATTGTTCTTTGGCAGAAAGGTGAATTGCTCTGGTTGCCGCAGCCGGGTCCTTTTTCATACCTGCGTTCACCCAATCACCGACCATACCTACGATGGCATGGGCATAGAACCGGGCCACAAATTCCCGCTCTTCGCCCTGAATGTCCAGCCGCTCATAGCTGTCCTGTGCAATTTCCATCAGCCAGTAGCGGTAATAGCCCACCAAAATCTGACGGAGGGCACGGGGATTCAGGTCAGCCAGTGCATTGGAATAGAAATTCTTCTCTTTCCGCATACATCCGCACAGCGTCACAACGCTTTGCGCCCACTCGTGCTGATTCATGTACGGCAGCAGATGCGGTTCAATATCCGTCTGGAAAATCAATTCCATCACATCGTATTTATCTCTGAAGTAATAGTAAAAGGTGTTGCGGTTAATGCCGCACCGTTTTGCGATCTCTGTCACGGAGATGCGCTCAAACGGTACCTGCTCCACCAGTTCTTTCGTCCCCTTGACGATTGCCTGCTTGGTCAAATCAGCAGCCGCCACATCCTTCTCCCCCTTCCTTTTCTTGTTACTTCGGTAGTTCAATTATACCGACCGCCCTTGCTTTTTGCAAGGGTACCCCTCTTGCAACCTTTCCCCATTCGGGATATTGCGCCATGGATTGTTAAAATTTTGACAATAGAGGCGTTTTTTATCATAATTTAAAGGAGGATATCGTTATGAAGAGAGAGAAAACTGTCAAATGCGGTCGTGCGGACATCCTAATCAAATGGATCATGTTCACCGCCGCCATCACCGGAATGGCTCTGATTAGCTCATTCTACCCCATTCAGGGCAATGTGCCGCTGATTGTCATTCCCTGCATTCTGGTTCTGCTGCTGGCAAAGCCCGTGTTCTTTGAGCGGCTGAAGCTGACCACCCTGCTGGTCATGCGAATTGTCGTTGTGTTTGCCGCAATGAAGCTCTTTAACCCCCAGGTGTATGTGGACTTCATCATGCTGGCCCTCATCATCAACATTCTGGAAGCTACCTTCACCGACCTGCTGCGCTACAAGAAGTACTTCAACGCCATCTCCGGCTTTGCGCTGGCCATCGGCGTCATCACCCGCTCCCTTCGGTGACTACTATCTGACCGAGGGCGTCATTCCTGCCGTCACGATTTTCTACATCATCGCCTACACCATCTGGAACTGGATCTTTGTCACCAACGAGTTCAGCGATTCCGTTGCTCTGATGCATGTCGGTTTCCTGCTGGCTCCCATCATCGGCAGCATCTGCACTTGGGAGCTGGGCGCGTTCGGCGGCTTCGGCATGTGGCTGCTGCTGCGTGCAAACTCTCTGGCCATTGGCGGCTGGATGCAGATCGGCGCCAAGGACTGGTTCGAGCGTGAGTATCACAGCCCCCGTTTCGAGGCCTTTGTGAATTGGACCAAGAAGAGAAATGTCCAGATCGTAGCTATGCTCATCAATGTAGGCCTGATCATCGCCTCCATCGTCATCACGATGATGCACGGCGGCATTCAGTTTGAGTTCGCACCCTTCTTCCTCTAATCCGGAAGAGCACGAGTAAAGGGCAATGAGCCCGGAACAGGAGATTCGAAACATATGGAAAACTATGATGTCATTGTCATCGGCGCAGGTAACGGCGGTCTGGCGGCAGCTGCTACTCTGGCTGAAAAGGGAAAGAATGTCATTCTTTTCGAAAAGCACAACATCCCCGGTGGCTGCGGCACCAGCTTCCGGCGCGGTCGCTTCGAGTTTGAGGTTGCACTGCATCAGCTGAGCCACATGGGCACCCCGGAGAAGCCCGGTCCCCTGAGAGAGCAGTTCCGCCGCTACGGCATTGAGCAGGAGATCGACTGGATTCAGATTGAAGAGCTGTATCGAGTCAACTTCCCCGACGGAACCGGCATCAGCATTCCCGTTGGCCGTGAAAAGTGCATTGCTTTCCTCCAGAAGGAATTCCCCCAGCAGGCCGCCAACATTGCCCGCTATTTTGACACCGTCTACGCCTTCGCCGAGCAGGCTGCCGCCTTCGCAGAGAAGAGCGCCCAGAGCACCGGCGAACCCGGCGCTATGAAGAAGTTCGTCATGAAGAAGGGCTTCCCCAAGATGTACCCCGTGCTGGCTCAGTATGGTCTGAAGAGCTCTCAGGAGGTTCTGGACGAGTTCTTCCCCGGCTGCCCCAAGCTGCAGCTGGCTCTGAGCGTCTACTGGTGCTTCATGGGCATGAGCCCTGACCGCTTCCCCTGGTCCATTCTGGCCAAGTGCACCTACATTTATATGGAGGACAAGCCCTACTATCTGCGCGGCACCTCTATGATGATGAATCAGGCCATTATGGAGGCTGTCAAGCGCATGGGCGGTGTGGTTCAGCTGAACTGCGGCGTGAAGAAGATCCTTGTGGAGAACGGCACCGCCGTGGGCGTCATCGACGAGCATGGCAACGAGTACCGTGCCAAGAAAATCATCTCCAACATCTCCCCCATCGCAACCTACGGCGCTCTGATGGACCCCAAGGATGTGCCCGAGGCTGCCCGTGACTACCTGAAGCCCTACACCGTGGGCATTTCTGCCCTGACCTGCTTCATCGGTCTGGACTGCACCCCCGAGGAGATCGGCTTCACCACCTCCTTCACTCTGAACTACGAGAGTCTGGACGCCAACAAGGACTTCCAGTGTGCTTACGACCTGCTGCCCGAGAACGATCCTCTGGTTGCCACCTGCTACACTGTGGACGATCCCGAGGTTTCTCCCGCCGGCACCTCTGTCATCACCGCCGGTACGCTGAAGTACGGCGCTGCATGGGAGAAGCTGTCCCCCGAGCAGTACTATGAGATGAAGTACGAGGCCGGCCGCCGCATCGTGGCCCGTCTGGAGAAGATGTATCCCGGCTTCACCTCTCACATCGAGGAGATGGAGGTTGCCACGCCCCTGACCCATATGCGCTATCTGGGTCATCCCGGCGGCGCCATCTACGGCTACGAGCAGGACCTGCGCCAGTCGGTGTTCTTCTTCCCCACCGAAAGCAAGCTGCCCGGTCTGGAATTCGCAAGCGGCTGGGTGAATGCCTGCGGCTTCGGTCCCAACTACACTTATGCGGACAAGGTCGCAACTCAGGTTGCGCAGGAGGTATAACATGGCAAAGACGATCAAAGAAACCCTGCTGGGCACTCTGGTGCACGGCGAAGAGATTCTGCAGGAGATTGATGTGCTGCGCACCGTTTCTCCCGACCCCATCCACCCCGTGGACCCCGCAGCTGCCTGTCTGAAGGGACTGCATCCCAAGCAGGTCAATCTGGTGGTGACCGCCATCCACGACACCGGCAAAAACGCCAAGGTGTTCCGCCTGTCCGGCAAGGACGGTTATCTGCCCCCCTTTGAGGCCGGTCAGTACCTGAACATCTTCACCGAGATCGATGGCGTGCGTACCAGCCGCCCCTACTCCATCAGCTCTTCTCCCCGTCAGCGTGCCTACTACGAAATCACCGTGGCCCGCACCGTGAACGGTTTTGTGTCCGACTACTTCCTGGACAAGGTCAAGGTGGGCGACGAGTTCACCGCTTCCCGTCCTGCCGGCGTGTTCCGCCATCAGCCCGTGTTCCACAGCAAGAAGATGCTGATGCTGGGCGGTGGTTCCGGTATCACCCCCTTCATGAGCATGATCCGTGAAGTGCTGGACGCCGGTCTGGACCGGGACATGGTCCTGCTGTACGGCTGCCGCAGCGCTGAGGTGGCTCTGTTCCACGATCAGCTGACCGCCCTGTCCCACAACTTTGACAACTTCCGTTACTATCTGGTGGTTTCCGACGAGGATGCCGCGTGGGACGGCGAGCGTGGCTTCATCACCGCTGACCTCATCAAGAAGCTGTGCCCCGACTACGCCCAGCGCACCGCTTACATCTGCGGTCCCGAGATCATGAACGAGTTCTGCGTCAAGCAGCTGGAGGCTCTGGGTCTGGCTCAGAAGAACATCCGCCGTGAGATGTTCGGTGCCGCCAAGGATATTACCAAGGAGGCCGGTTGGCCCAGCGAGCTGAACGGCACCGAGGAGTTCACCGTCACCGTGAACGGCAAGCAGAAGATCACCGCTAAGTCCGGCGAGTCCCTGCTGACCGCTCTGGAGCGTGCCGGCGTCCGAGTCAATGTCTGCTGCCGCAGCGGCGAGTGCAGCCTGTGCCGTGTCCAGCTGGTCAGCGGCAAGGTGTTCCTGTCCAAGGGCATGATGCTCCGCAAGGCCGATGAGAAGTATGGCTACATCCACTCCTGCAAGTCCTACCCCATCTCCGACATTTCCATCCTGCTGTAATGCCATTCAACGAGAGGAACGCTTATGGGATTCTTTTTCACTGGTTATAACCTGACTACCATTGTCGGTTTCATTGCGCTGGTGGCTGCGCTGATCCTCCTCAACGAGATCAGCCGCCGCAGCAAGATTGCATCCATTTTGATGTATGTTGCCGTTCCCGTGGTGCTGTTTGCCCTGATTGCCTTCGGCGTGGTGGGCAGCCCCTCCTCCAAGACTTGGTTCGGCAATGTAAAGACCATTTCCGCCCTGATGGGCGTCTGGGGCTTCCTGCTCATTCGCTTCACCAAGCTGGGCAAAACCAAGTTCACCCAGATTTTCCCCGTGGCTATTCTGGGTATCAATATCGCCGAGGCCGTTTTCCGTGACATCGAGGTATTCATGACCTACAAGGAAATGGTCGTAGACGACGCCAACTTGATTCAGCTGGGCGGCTACTGGAACCTGTTCAACGCTGCCGCAGGCGTCCTGCTGCTGCTGACCATGACCGGCTTCACGGGCATTCGTGTCGCTAAGACCTCCGCTCGTGACATGGTGTGGCCGGATCAGGTCTGGTTCTGGATTCTGGCATACGATGTGTGGAATGCCGCTTACTGCTACAACTGCATCTCCACCCGCAGCATGTATTCCGGTATGTCCTTGCTGGCGGCCTGCACGCTGGCAGAAGTGCTCTGCAAGAGAGGCGTCTGGCTGCAGCACCGTGCCCAGACTCTGGCTCTGTTTGGCATGTTCTCTCTGGCTGTGGATTACAGCACTATGCCCGCCTTCGCCATCGAGGCCAGCTACCGTCCCGCCGCATGGGGCGCCCTGAGCATCGCCGCCTTCGTGGTCAATCTGGTGGTGTTTGTCTACATGCTGGTGCAGGTCAAAAAGACCAAGCGCAACCCCTACACCAAGGAGCTGTATGTCGAGAGCAAGGCATATCAGAAAAATCTTTCCGCCAACGGTCTGTCCTAATCGGGAAACTCCCTCTTCCCTTCTTTTCGTCCGCAGACCGCTTAAAACCCCTGTTCCCACCCGGGAACAGGGGCTTTTTGTCACAATTTGGAGATTGACACGGGACTCCGACTATGCTAGTATATAAGAAATCACTTAATTAAGCATTTACTTAGGAGGAGATCTATGGCATCCAAGCGTTTTGCTCAGGTGGGCGAGTTCTGCGTTGCCTGCGGCAGCTGCATCAAGGTCTGTCCCATGTCCGCCATCCAAATTTGGAAGGGCGTGGTGGCTCAAATCGACCCCAACCGCTGTGTCGGCTGCGGAAAGTGCGCCGGAGAGTGTCCGGCCGGGACCATTGAACTGAAAAACCGGGAGGTTACGGCATGAAGCAGCCAAAAAAGCATTGGTACGATTACCTTTGGGTGGTCACCCCCATCTATTTGGGTCTGGGATTTTTTAATATTCTGTTTGCGTGGCTGGGCATGATTTTCTTCTGTCTGCCGCTGTTTATTGCCATCTTCGGCGGCGGTAAGCTCTACTGCAACCGCTACTGCGACCGAGGGCAGTTCCTCAGCCTGCTGGGCAAGCGGCTGGGGCTGTCCCGAAACAAGCCCACCCCCAACTGGATGCGCTCCAAGGCCTTCCGGTACGGGTTCCTGATTTTCTTCTTCGCCATGTTCTTCCAGATGCTGTATACCACATGGCTGGTGGGCAGCGGTGCAGAAACGCTGCGTCAGGCGATCAAGCTCTTCTGGACCTTCAAGGTGCCTTGGCACTGGGCCTATCACGGCACGGCGGTGGCTCCTTGGGTGGCTCAGTTCGCCTTCGGCTTTTACAGCATGATGCTCACCTCCACCCTGATCGGTCTGATTGTCATGGCGCTCTATAAACCCCGTTCCTGGTGCGTGTTCTGCCCCATGGGCACCACCACCCAGCTGATTTGCAAAGCCAAAGCCGGCAAACCTGCTTGCGAAGGCGGCTGTTCCGGCTGCACGAAAAAGGAGGAACCGACCCATGCGTGAAAACGCCAAGCGAGTGTCCGCCCTGATGGGGCAGCTGGCCAACGAGAACCGGCTGCTGATCCTCTGCGCCCTGCTGGAAGGTTCCAAAACCGTGGGTGAGCTGGCAGAAGCCGTTCCGGACATTTCCGGCCCGGCCCTGTCCCAGCACCTGCATAAGCTTCGAGATGCCGGGCTGATCTGCTCGGAAAAAGAGGCGCAATTCATCCGCTATTCCATCTGCGATCCCCGTATTCGGGATCTGATCGATCTGCTCCGGCGCTCCTACTGCACCGGAGAATGACCTGCATCGGCGCACGCCGATCCAACCCCTGAAGGAGGTTTTCTTATGATTCCATCTGTCGCACACATCGGTCTTACCGTCTCTGATCTGAACCGCTCCGTCGCCTTCTATCGGGATGTGATGGGCTTTACCTATCTGGGTGAAATGTCCATGGGCGGCCCTGAGTCCGCCGCTCTGTTCCAGCGTCCCGGCTGCTCGGCTCGGGTGGGCTATCTGCAAACCGCCGATAAGCACGCCTCTCTGGTGGAACTGATTGAGTTCACCGATCAGCCTTCTGCGACTTCCGAGCCCAGCCTGTTCCAGACTTCCATTTCCGAGCTGTGCTTCACCACTGACGACATCGACGCAGAGTATCAGCGTCTGCTGGCACTTGGGGTGGAGTTTCTCTCCGAGCCTCAGACCTTTGACAGCACCGCCTACGGCTTCGGCAAGAGCCGTGCCGTCTATCTCCGTGACCCGGACCGCAACATTCTGGAGCTGATCCAGCCTCTGGACTGAGTGCAGAGAACCCATCTGCTTCGGGGCGCTGACCGTTCTTCGGCTCAGCGCCCCGTTTTTCTTTTCCCCGGAAAATGCTCCGCCCATTTGACATATGACCCGCACTGGCATATGATAATGCCATCCTAAACTGTTTTTGGAGGCTGCTATGTTAGAAGAAATCAAAGTACAGGCAAATCAAGTCATTCGTGAGCTGATTGAGGCCGCAAACCTGACCCGGGGCGACCTGCTGGTGATTGGCTGCTCTTCCAGCGAGATGATTGGCAGCCATATCGGTAAGAATTCCAGTCTGGAAGCGGCAGAGGCCGCCTTTTCCGGCATCTATCCCGTGCTGCAGGAGCATGGCATCCGCCTTGCCGTTCAGTGCTGCGAGCATCTGAACCGGGCCCTCATTCTGGAGCAGGAAACGGCAGACCACTTCGGCTATGAGGTGGTGAATGTCCGCCCCCAGCCCAAGGCCGGCGGTTCCTTTGCCACCACCGCATGGAACACCTTCGCCCACCCGGTGGCAGTAGAGCATATCCGTGCCAAGGCCGGTCTGGACATCGGCGGCACCCTCATCGGCATGCATTTGAAGGAAGTGGCCGTTCCCTTGCGTCTGTCCCGCTCCACCATCGGTCAGGCCAACATTCTCTGTGCCCGGACCCGCCCCAAGTTCATCGGCGGCGAGCGTGCCTTCTATGTGGATGAATTGAAATAATCTCGCAGCAGGTCTTCCGTCTCGTGATGGAAGGCCTGCTTTTTTATTTCCGCTCTCCGGCGCAAAAACAGCATTCTTTTTAGCACTTTATCACATTGCTGTGGCACATATTTTCACCAAATTTGGTAAGAAATTGCTTTTCCTTTCCGCTCCTGTATGCTATACTAGGTGAAATAGTCTTGGTTTCGACTCAGTTATTTTTTGACAATGCGTTTTTTGTTGCGTATTATGTATCATTTTAACCAGATTCGAAGGAACAGACGGTTTTATTTGTTCGTTTTACCCCGCCCGGGCAAGATGGACAGAAAAAAGAGATAAAGGGAGAAGTATTTATGAAACTAAGCAAACGCAATCTCTTGCTCGTCAGCTTTATGCTGTTTTCCCTGTTTTTTGGCGCAGGAAATCTGATCTTTCCCCCCTTCCTTGGTCAAAACGCAGGCAGCCACACCATTCCCGCTCTGATTGGATTCTTGGCTACCGCCGTAGTCCTTCCTGTGCTGGGCGTCATTGTGGTTTCTGAATTCAGCGGTTTGGACAAACTGGCCAACCGTGTGGACAAGCGTTTTTCCATCGTATTCACCGTCCTGATCTATCTGTCCATCGGCCCCGGTCTGGGCATCCCCAGAGCCGCATCCGTCCCCTTTGAGATGGCGGTTGCTCCCTATATGCCCGAAGGCTCCAACCTCAGCCTGTACATGCTGATCTACTCTCTGGTGTTCTTCCTGCTGGCCGGCTGGCTGTCTATGACTCCCCGCAAGCTGGTCAAGCGTGTCGGCACCGTCCTGACCCCCAGCCTGCTGATCCTGCTGGTGTTCCTGTTCATCTCCTTCCTGTTCCGTGGAACGGTCGACATCGCCGCTCCTCAGACCGCCTATGAATCCGTTCCCCTGCTGACCGGCTTCTGCGAAGGCTATCAGACCATGGACACCATCGCTGCTCTGAACTTCGGTCTGGTGATTGCCACCACCCTCCGCGGCTTCGGTCTGGACGACAAGAAATCCGTCCTCTCCTACACCGTGAAGTCCGGCATCTTCGCCGGCTCCATTCTGGCCGCTGTGTACCTGATGCTGACTTACATGGGCACCTGCAGCTCCGGTGTCTATCCCATTCAGGGCAACGGCGCTTGGACCCTCCGCTGCATCGTGGCGCAGCTCTTCGGTGAGCCCGGTGCTATCCTGCTGGCTGCCATCTTCACGCTGGCCTGCCTGACCACCTGCGTGGGCCTCATCACCTCCATTTCCCAGTTCTTTACGAACCTGCTGCCCAAGGTGTCCTACAAGGCACTGGTCATCTTCATCTCCGTGTTCTCCTTCGTTGTCTGCAACCAGGGCCTGAACACCATCCTGAGCCTGTCCATGCCGGTGCTGAACGCCATCTACCCCATGTCCATCGTTCTGATCCTGATGGGTCTGACCGATCGCTGGTGCAGCAAGGTGCCTTACATCTACCCCATCACCCTCGCCGGCGTCGGCGTCATCAGTGTGCTGCACGCACTGGACGCACTCCATGTGCCGCTGGGCTTCCTGAGCAGCTTCCTGCATCTGCTGCCCTTTGCAAAGCAGGGCTTTGCATGGGTCACCGTCGCCATCGTGATGGTGCTGATCAGCCTGCTGCTGAAGGTATTCCTGAAGAAGCCGGCCAAATAATCCTCCATTTCTCACCCCTCTGCCTGTGCAGAGGGGTGTTTTTTTACCCAAATCCGGGCAGACTGATGGTATCTGTGAAAGGAGTGTCTGCCATGATTGAACAGGATACCATTCAGCTGCTGCAAGCATGTGATTCCGGCATCAAGAGGGGTGTTTCCACCATTGAGAAGGTACTGAGCCATGGGAAGAACCCGGACTTCCGCAAACTGCTGACCCAGTGCCATGCCAAGCGCCTCATCCGGCCGGAAGATCAGCTGGTCGAGGACATCCGCCCCTATCTATGATGAAGAACGCACCGTATTTCGAGGGCTGGTATTGCAAATGCCGCTCCTGTGACGGAAGATCGCTCGCCCTCATTCCGGCAATGCACAGGAGCGCCTCCGGGAAAGTCACCGCCTCCCTTCAGGTGCTGACGGAACATCGCTCTTGGTGGGTCCCCATCCCAGTGAACGGCTTTCACGCCATCCACGACCCCCTCCGGGTGCGGTTCGGTGCCTGTCAGCTGACCCAAGAGGGGCTTTGGCTCAACCTTTGCCGGGATGACCTCTCTTTGCAGGGCACCCTGCGCTTTGGGCCTTTTTCCTCCCTCCACACCCCGATTATGGGGCCATTTCGTTTTGTACCGGGGATGGAATGCTCTCACAGCGTCCTCAGCATGTCCCATTCTCTGTCCGGAGTGCTGTCCCTGAACGGCGATCTGGTGGATTTCACCGGCGGCGAAGGCTATCTGGAGTCCGACCAAGGGGACTCCTTTCCCCAGTCCTACCTCTGGACTCAGTGCAGCTGGGACGAGGGCGGCCTGATGCTGGCGCTGGCTTCCGTGCCGATTTTGAACCACTCCTTTACCGGCTGCATCTGCGCCATCCTGCTCCACGGCAAGGAGCTTCGGCTTGCCACCTACAAAGGGGCAAGGGTCGAGTGCTGGTCGCCCCGGAAGGTGCAGGTCCATCAGGGCAAGCTGCGTCTGTCGGTGGAGCTGCTCTGCTGTGACTCCCATCCTCTCCGTGCGCCTGTCAGCGGTGAGATGTGCCGGATTGTTCGGGAAAGCCTCCGTGCTTCGGTGCGCTGCCGTCTTTGGGAAAACAATACCCTGATTTTAGATCAGACCGACACCGGCGCCGGATTTGAGTGTGCCATGCCCGGGCAAAGCTGACCACTGAACCCTCCGCACTATGGAATTTTTTCTCAAATGCAGCCGTTTTTTGCTGTTTTTCCGCCTTCAAGAACTTTTTTGGAAACCTTTCACTTCCCCATTGACTTTCCTACGTCTTAGGTTATACTGGTACTATAAATCCAATATAATAGGAGGTAATACCCATGAACTTTGAACAGAAAGTCGTTATCGTCACCGGCGGCAGCCGTGGCATTGGCTTCTCCACTGTGGAGACCTTCGTGAAGAAGGGCGCCACCGTGGTGCTGACTGCCAGCCGTCAGGAGAATGCGGACAAGGCCGTCGCCAAGCTGAAGGAACTGTATCCCGACGCAACTGTGGGCGGCATCAGCCCCGATCTCCGCAGCCTTGCCAGCGTGGAAGAGGCTTTCCGTGGCGTGGCAGAGAAGTACGGTCATATTGATGTGCTGGTCAACAACGCCGGTGTGTCTGAGCGTACCTCCTTTGAGCAGTACACCGAGGAAACCTTTGAGAATGTCATGGATCTGAATGTGAAGGGCGTGTTCAACTGCACCCGTGCTGTGGTTCCTTACATGGTACAGCAGGGCGGCGGTGCCGTGGTCAACACCTCCTCCATGGTCAGCATCTACGGTCAGCCCAGCGGCATGGCTTATCCCACTTCCAAGTTTGCCGTCAACGGCATGACCCTGTCTCTGGCTCGTGAGCTGGGTCCCAAGGGCATCCGTGTCAACGCTGTGGCTCCCGGCATCACCGAGACTGACATGATGAAGGCCGTGCCCAAGAGCATTATTGATCCCATGATCGCTCAGATTCCTCTGCGCCGTCTGGGTCAGCCCGAGGACATCGCCAACGCCATCTGCTTCCTCGCTTCCGACGAGGCCGGCTACATCTCCGGTGTGGTCCTGCAGGTGGACGGTCTGGCAAGATCCTAAGTCACCCACCCATTCTGCAAAACAATCAACCGCCGTCGGGAGCCTTGCTCCCGGCGGCGGTTTGCTTTGTTGGTTCGATTTTCCACAGAAGGCCTGTAAAACAGCACCCACCGGGGAAAGATTCTTCAAAACCGCTCTCCGGTGGGCTTTTTTCTCCCCAACCTCAGGGCAAATTCGTTTACTTCAGGCCGGTGCTGCTGTTGAGCAGCAGCGTGCTGTACAGGAACAGGGCGTCCTGACCGTGGAAGTCCACCAGCTGCCCCAACTGTTCGGAACGGACATAGCGGATATCCACCAGCGTGATTTTGCGGTACCCCTCCGCCAGCAGCGGCGCCAGACTTCCGGCAAAGGAGTCCCGGAAGATAATCAGCTCCCGGTCACTCGCCGCATTGGGATTTTCGATGGTCACCAGAGGGTTACTGCCGCCGGTGAACATCTCATAAGGGTCCCGTCCCACGCTCTTTTTCAAATCGTACATAGGGATTTCCACCCCGGTGCCCGTGGCGTAGCCGGTGACCACGCAGTCCTCCAGCGCAGGGCTGGTGAGGTAGTGCAGGGTGTCCGGGGTCAGGGGCAGTGCAGACTGTCCCACATACACGCCCCAGAAGGGATGGTCCACCGTATTCACGGTGTAGCCTTCCCCAGACAGGGAAACACCCATCTCTCCAGCCAGATACCGGGCGACCGGCAGCAGATTTTCCTGCCGCCAGTGGGTATCGGTGTGGTAATAATCCTCGATGGACAGCTGCTCCGTGAGGTCAATATACGCCATATCGCCGCACTCTTGACGCAGCCGCTCAAACAGAGCCTCATAGTCCATGGTGGGATAGCCGTTGGGCTGGGCCAGATAGTAGTTCTTGTCCGGAATCACCGCCAGATAGACCTTGGAGCCGTTCGGCTCCAGATAGTGCTCGGTCAGGTACCGGAACCGCTCCAACGCATGATTCACCATGGAATCCCGCAGAGGATAGTCCAGCTTGGACACATAGCCATCCGCCAGATAGAGGTCGTTGTTATCCTTCTGTTGGAAAACAAACAGATTAGCAATTGCCTTCACCCGGCGCATCTGATCTCGCATAGGGAACTGATCCTGCGTGTAGGTTTCAAAGTCCTTGGTGAACTCGCCGGACAGCACCGACTCCACGCTCACCTTGGGGAAGGCAGCCAGCACCCGGCGTTCACTCTCGGAATAGTCATCCGCCGGCTTGAGCCAGCACCAGACCGACAACCCCAGCAGCAGGGCAGCCATGACACCCACGGTGACATAGGCTCGAATTCGTTCTAATTTCATGACAGCACCTCCCTCAGAACCGGAAATACAGGAACGGATTGAAGGAACCATCCACCAAAAAGGCGGTCATGGTGATAAACAGCACCGCCAGAACCACCGGTTCCAGCACGCTGAGTGCAATCGCTCCGTTTTTGTTCTTTTCCCAACATTCTACCAAACGCTTGGGCAGCGGGGTTGCTCCCACCAGTGCGACAATGAGAATAACGGCGTAGCTTCTCAGAGAATAGAGGAATTCCCGGCTGACCAGCGGCAAATCCCCGGCGCCGAACATGGCGGCAAGATAGCGTCCGGCCTCTGCCAGATCGGTGGCATTGAACAGGACAAAGCTGATCATCACCAGCACCAGCACATAAATGTGACCCAGCACCTTGTGGGCAGAGAGCCAACGACCGAGCCAGAACTTTTCCAGCACCAGCAGCAGCGCAAAGTACAGTCCCCAGACAATGAAATTCCACGCCGCACCGTGCCAGAAGCCGGTGAGCAGCCACACCACGAAAATGTTGCGGAACCACTTTACCCGGCTGACCCGGTTGCCGCCCAAGGGAATATACACATAGTCCCGAAACCACGAGCTGAGAGAGATGTGCCAGCGGCGCCAGAATTCGGTGACACTGGCGGAAATATAGGGGTAATTGAAGTTCTCCATAAAGTCGAAGCCAAACAGCTTGCCCAGACCGATGGCCATATCGCTGTAACCGGAGAAGTCAAAGTAGATGTGCAGGGAAAAGGCGAGCGCATAGAGCCAGTAAAACAGCACAGATTTGTCACCGCTGGCCCGGAAAACACTGCAAAGCTCGCCCAAAGCGTTGGCAATGAGTATTTTTTTGGCAAGTCCCAGCGTAAACCGCCGGACGCCCAGCGCCGTCTTGTCCCATGTGTGGCTCCGCTCCTCCAGCTGCTCCGCCACATCCTTATAGCGGACAATGGGACCGGCAATCAGCTGGGGAAAGAGGGACACATAGGTGGCCAGATGAATGAAGTTCTTCTGGGCCGGGACCGTGCCCCGGTAGACATCCACCGTGTAGCTGAGAATCTGAAAGGTGTAAAAGCTGATGCCGATGGGAAGAGCGATCTTCAGCAGCGGCACATGCAGGCCGGTCAATGCATTGAAATTGGCCAGAAAGAAGTCCATATACTTGAAGTAGGCCAAAAAACTGACACAAACTACCACCGAAGCGATCAGACTCACCTTAGCCCAGACCGTACTCCGGTTCCGCTCAATCAGCAAGCCGAACACATAGCCGCAGAGGATGGACACCCCCATCAAAAGCACATACTTCGGCTCACCCCAGGCATAGAAAAAGATGCTGGCCAGCAGCAGCACGACATTTTTCACTTTCTTTGGTGCAACGGCATACAAAATCAGCACAACCGAAAAAAAGTAGAACAGAAATGGGATGCTGGAAAACAGCACTCCGCCTCACCTCCTGTAAAAAAGGCGGGCGCAATTTCTTGCGCCCGCCCACTGAACCTAAATTACTCTTCCATCTCCAGCGTCTTGGGGCACATCAGGAAGAAAACGGTGTTTCCCTCGGTGGCGGTCACCATTTCCTCAGCCTCGGTGCAGACATTCCAGCGCAGGTTGGCATTGGCCTCCAGCTCTGCCACGAATGCGTCCACATCAGCGCCCTCGTCCAGCTCAAAGATGTAGCCGATGAAGGGGATGGTGCTGATCATGGGGCCAAAGGACACGCCGGAAGCAAAGCCGTGGATGTCATTGTCAAAGCCCATCAGGAAGCCGGGCTCCACAGGCATGACAGCAGGAGCGAACTCGATCTGCTTGTCAGACAGGATGGTGTTGGCCAGAGTTTCCATATCCTGATCGGCGTTGGCCTCGAACACAGCCTTCAGGGACTGGCCCAAAGTGGCGTCGGCGTCGGGCTTGTCCTTGCCGCCGCCGCAGGATGCCAGAGCCAGCATCATAGCAGCTGCCAGCAGCAGGGTGATCATTTTCTTCAGATTCTTCATGATTGTTTCCTCCAATGTTCGGTGTGATTGGTTCGGGCGACCCAGCCGCCCTCGTCCTCCTCATAGCTGAGGGTGACGCTACGGCAGGTATCTCCGCCGTACATGGTCAGTTGATAGGTTTGCTCTCGCTGTGTCGGATCAATTTCCCAAAAAACAGTGATATTTCCCGCAAGTGCGGTCCAATCCTCCTGTTCCTCGCCGTCCTGCAAAACCGATGCCGTTCCGCCGCTGACCTCCAGAGTGGTTTCCTTCTTCAGCGTCAGTTCCAGCTCCACCGGAAG
>RCNI01001111.1_pt1 | contig 15133 bp, 14 predicted proteins | sample 2041151 | NCBI WGS metagenome assembly RCNI01 (sample SAMN09708214, study PRJNA481090) | feces metagenome | isolation source: feces | place: Antarctica: Albino Rookery | reverse complement strand
TTCATCACTCAAGGCGGACATACTTATTTGCTTATTCATGCTGTCATTATATCACTTTTATCTCTCATTTGGAATTATGAGGTGTTGCCTTATGTACTTTAACAGCATTGCAAAACTCGTAGCACAGCGCACTGGATGCGATATCAACACCATCAAACCTGAGAGCAAATTCAGCGAACTGGGCATTGATTCTCTGGACACCGTGGAAATGCTCATGAGCCTGGAAGACGAACTGGGCTTTGAAATTGAGCTGGATCAGAAGGTGGAAACCGTGGATGATCTGGACAAATTCATCCAGACCAAGCAGGGCTGAGCCATGATCCAAACTCAGATCACAGAACTGCTTCAGATCCGCTATCCCGTCTTTCAGGGCGGGATGGCATGGATTGCAGACGGCAGACTGGCAGCGGCGGTATCCAACGGCGGCGGACTGGGCATTGTGGCGGCGGGCAGCGCTCCGGCCGATCAGGTGCGTCAGCAGATCCGCATTGCCCGATCTCTGACTAGCCAGCCTTTTGGTGTGAACATCATGCTGATGAGCCCGTATGCGGATGAGGTAGCTCAGGCAGCAGCGGAGGAAAAAGTTGCAGTGGTGACCACCGGGGCAGGCAACCCGGCCAAATATATGCCGCTTTGGAAAGCCAATGGCATCCGGGTAATCCCTGTGGTTGCTTCGGTAGCCATGGCTCAGCTGATGACCCGTCTGGGTGCCGACGCTCTGATTGCGGAGGGCGGTGAAAGCGGCGGTCATGTGGGTGAATTAACCACCATGGCACTGGTACCCCAGGTCTGTGATGCCACCAATCTGCCGGTGATTGCCGCCAGCGGCATTGCGGATGGCCGCGGTGTGGCAGCCGCCTTCATGCTGGGAGTGCAGGGAGTACAGATGGGCACTCACTTTTTGAGTGCTGTGGAGTGCACCATTCATCCCACTTATAAAGAAAAGATTCTGAATGCCACCGATCTTTGCACCATGGTCACGGGCAAGCGGCTGGGACATCCGGTACGCAGTCTGCGAACTCCATTTGCCAGGGCTTATGCCAAGGCAGAATTTGGCGGTGCACCCGATGACGCACTGGAAGCCATGGCCTCTGGGGCCTTGCGGCGTGCCGTGCAGGATGGTGACACCAAAAACGGCTGTTTCCTGGCAGGTCAGGTAGCAGCCATGGTCAAAAAAGAACAGACAGCGGCCGAGATCGTTCGGAAAGTGATGGACGAAGCTGAGCCGATTCTTTTGGGGGCAAGACAATGGGTAAAATAGCATTCGTTTTTTCCGGGCAGGGCGATCAGCATTCCGGTATGGGAAAGCTTCTGGCTCAGCACTGCCCTGCGGCATCCGCTGTCTTCCAGCGCTGCGAACAGCTTCGGCCCGGTACTATGGAGCAATGTTTTGCGGGTACCGAACAGGAGCTGGCCCAAACCAGCAACACCCAGCCCTGCCTGTTTGCTCTGGAGGCTGCACTGGCCGCCGGTCTGCGGGCCAGCGGCATCCAGCCGAATATGACTGCCGGCTTCTCACTGGGTGAGCTTGCCGCAGCAACCGAGGCCGGGGTCTTTGATTTGGAAACCGGCTTTCATCTGGTCTGCCAGCGCGGACTGCTGATGCAGTGGGACGCCGAGCAGCAGGATACCGCCATGATGGCGGTACTCAAGCTCCCTGCCCAGCAGGTGCAGGAGCTGTGCGCTCAGCACTCTCAAGTCTATGCAGTAAACTTCAACGGTCCGGGGCAAGTCTCTGTTTCCGGAGCTGCTGAGCAAATGCCTCTGTTTGCTGCCGAGGTCAAGGCATCAGCCTGGAGGAGCCTCACATTCCCTTATACTCCAATGTAACAGCCCAGCCTTACGAGGGAGATCTCGCCCTGCTGCTGGCGCGGCAGATCAACAGCCCCGTACAATGGGAAACACTGATCCGCAGCATGATCGCCGCCGGAGCAGACACCTTCTGGGAACTGGGCCCCGGAAAAACGCTGAGCAATTTGATCCGAAAAATCGATCCCGGCGTCACCGTTTATTCGGCGCCGGAGCAGTTGGAGGGCACCTTATGCTGACTGAAAAAACTGTGATCGTCACCGGCGGCTCCCGCGGCATTGGCGCTGCCATTGCGCGAGAGTTCGCTGCACTGGGAAACAATGTGGCCATCCTCTACGCAGGCAATACTCAAGCTGCCCAGGCTGTCTGCCGGGAATGTGAGCAGCTTCAGCCAATTACTGCGCGGGCTTATCAATGCAATGTAGCAGACTATCAGGCCGTTAAGGAAACCGTGGCACGCATTCGGGCCGATTTCGGTGCAGTACATATTCTGGTGAACAACGCCGGTATTACACGAGATCGTCTGGCAGCCATGATGACCGAAGCCGACTTTGATGATGTGCTCGCTACCAATTTAAAAGGCGCATTTTATATGATTCGTCACTGCATTGGATTGTTCCTTCGGGCAAAAGAAGGCTGTATCATCAATATTTCCTCTGTAGTTGGTCTGATGGGCAACATCGGCCAAAGCAACTATGCTGCCTCCAAGGCCGGACTGATCGGTCTGACCAAGTCCATTGCCAGAGAACTGGCTCCCCGGGGCATCCGGTGCAATGCCATTGCCCCCGGCTTTATCCAAACCGATATGACTCGCCAGCAAACAGACTCCCCGCTGCTTTCCACCGTCCCGCTGGGGACCATGGGCAGCCCGGAAGATGTGGCCCAGGCGGCAGTTTGTCTGGCTTCGGCAAACTACGTAACCGGCGAGGTCCTCCGGGTAGACGGCGGCCTTGCCATGTAAGGAGAATACCATGAACGAAACTAGAAGAGTGGTTGTGACCGATTTGGGGGCCATCACCCCCATTGGCAATCAGGTCAGCCAGACCTGGGAAAGCATGAAAGCCGGAAAAAACGGCATTGGCCCCATCACTCATTTTGATCCCTCATCCTTCAAGGCGAAGCTGGCCGCTCAGGTCAAGGACTTCGACCCGCAGGACTATATGGAAGTGAACGATGTGCTGCGTACCGATCGTTATGCCCAGTTTGCTGTTGCCGCGGCGCAGCAGGCCGTGGATGACAGCGGCATCCAGGGTAAAGTGACCCCGGAACGTTTTTCTGTGCTGTTCGGCACCGGCATTGGCGGCATCAGCACTTTTGAAACCGAGCACCAAAAGCTGCTGGAAAAGGGTCCGCGCCGGGTTTCCGCTCTATTTGTGCCCATGATGATCTCCAACATGGCTGCCGGACTGATCGCTCTTCGGCACGACTGCCGGGGCTCTGCCATGCCCATCGTTACAGCCTGTGCCTCCGGCTCTAACGCCATTGGCGAGGCCATGCGGCTGATTCGTCACGGCTATGCCGATGCGGTGATTACCGGCGGCACCGAAGCTGCCATCATCCCCAGTGCAGTAGCAGGCTTTTCCAATATGAAAGCCCTTTCCACTGCCCAGGACCCGGATGCAGCCAGCCTACCCTTTGACCGTCGTCGGGGCGGCTTTGTGATGGGCGAGGGCGCGGTTGCGCTGGTTTTGGAGGAGTACGAGCACGCACTGGCCCGCGGCGCCTTCATCTATGGCGAGGTCTGCGGCTATGGCTCCACCTGTGATGCACACCATATCACTGCACCTCATCCGGAAGGCCGCGGCGGCATTCAGGCCATGAGGGATGCCATGGCAGAGGCCGGCCACACTTCCGATGACACCGTATACGTCAATGCCCACGGCACCGGCACGCCGATGAATGATCGCACCGAAACCCTTGTCATTCAGAATGCACTGGGGCCGGCTGCGCAGAGCGCCTTCGTCAGCTCCACCAAGTCCATGACCGGACATATGCTGGGCGCGGCGGGCGCAGTGGAAGCTATGGCTTGTCTGCTGGCTCTGCGCGACGGAATACTGCCCCCCCCCCACCATCAATTTGCTGGAGCAGGACGAGGATTGCAGTCTGAACTGCATTCCTCAGCAGGCAATCCGGGCAGACATCACACTGGCACTGTCCAACTCTCTGGGATTTGGCGGTCACAACGCCTGCCTGGCGTTTAGGAAGGTGACATTATGAACGAAACTGAGATCCGCAAATACGCGGAACTGATGCAGGAACTCGGCCTGACCGGACTGGAAATCACCCGTCAGGATCAGGTGGTGCGTCTGGAACGCAGCCCGGCAGCCCCTGCACCATCCTTGCAGGCTTCCCCTGCTTCTCTGCCGGAGACAGCTGCTCAGCCCCAGTCCTCTTCCGAGGACTGCGCTGTGCTCTCTCCGCTGGTAGGAGTATTTTACGCCTCCCCCACCGAAAACGCTGCTCCTTATGTTTCCGTGGGCGACCATGTGACCCTGGGGCAGACCCTCTACGTTGTGGAGGCCATGAAAATGTTCAACGAAATTACTGCGGAACAGGACGGCGTTATTTCCGAAATCTGTGTCAGCAATGGCCAGATGGTGGAATATGGCACTGAGCTGTTCCGTATCCGGAGTTGATGCTATGAACCAGACAGAACTTTTGACGCTTCTTCCCCACCGGGACCAGATGCTGCTTCTGAATGACGCAGAAAACCGTGATGGCACCGCAGTCGGTCACTACAAAGTACGTGGAGACGAATTTTTCCTGCGGGGCCATTTCCCCGATAATCCGTTGGTACCCGGCGTCATCCTTTGCGAGATTCTGGCCCAGACGGCCTGTGTGCTGCTGGCACAGAATCTTGCCCCCGGCACGATTCCGGTATACACCGGCATGGACCGGGTTCGGTTTCGCTCTCCGGTGCGGCCCGGTGACACCATTGAAACCCGGTGCAGCCTGACCCGGGTCAAGCACCCCTTTTATTTTGCCCAGGGCACTGTATATGTGGGCGAAAGACTGTGCGCCAGCGCGGAATTTTCCTTTGCCCTTACGGAGGGATAAGCCATGTTCTCAAAGATCCTTATCGCCAACCGCGGCGAGATTGCAGTGCGCATCATCCGCGCCTGCAAGGAAATGGGCGTAGCCAGTGTAGCAGTCTACTCCCAGGCTGACAAAAATGCCCTGCACGTGGCTCTGGCCGATCAAAGCGTGTGCATCGGCGCGGCGGAGGCTGCCAGCAGCTATCTGAACGAAAATCAGATCATCAGCGCGGCTCTGCTCACCGGAGCACAGGCCATCCATCCCGGTTACGGCTTTCTGTCCGAAAACGCCCACTTTGCCCGGCTGTGCCGCAGCAATGGGCTGGTATTCATCGGCCCCACTCCTGAATCCATGGAACAACTGGGTGATAAAGCCCTTTTAAAGGTGCTGATTCGCCAAACCAGTTTGCAGGTCATCCCCGGCAGTGGGGCAGTTTCCTCCCTGGAGGAAGCCCGCACCACCGCTCAGGCCATTGGCTATCCTCTGATGCTCAAGGCCTGTGCCGGCGGCGGCGGTCGGGGCATCCGTCTGGTGCTTCATGACCAGGATATGGAGCAGGCTTATCAGCAGGCCACAAGCGAAGCTGCCAGTGCCTTTGGCGATGGCAGTGTTTATCTGGAAAAATACATCCATCCCGCCCGCCATATCGAGCTGCAGGTTCTCGCAGATGAAGAGGGCAATGTGGTCTGTCTGGGTGAGCGGGATTGCTCCATCCAGCGCCGCAATCAGAAGCTCATTGAGGAAACGCCCTCTCCCGCAGTAAAGCCTCAGCAGCGCCAGCAGCTCTTCAGCGCCGCGGTGGATGTGCCGTCCGATCCATTGGCTATGTGGGTGCAGGCACACTGGAGTTTTTGATGGACGCAGAGGGCAACTTCTGGTTTATGAAAATGAACGTGCGCCTGCAGGTAGAGCACACCGTTACCGAGATGCTCACTGGTATCGACATCGTGAAATGGCAGATCCGCATTGCCGCAGGAATCCCGCTGAATTTCAGCCAGGATTCGGTAGCCCTGACGGGCTGTGCACTGGAATGCCGGATCAATGCCCTGGGCTGCGGCACACTGACCCTGCTGCACGTTCCCGGCGGGCCATCGGTTCGCTTCGACAGCTTTTTGATGCCAGGTGCTGTGATACCGCCTTATTATGATTCCCTGCTGGGCAAGCTGGTGGTATACGCCAAAACCCGCGAGGACGCTCTGCGAAAAATGCGGGGAGCTCTGTGCGAACTGGTGATCGAAGGGGTTTCCACCAACATCGAGCATCAGCTTGCCATCATTGACGATGAGCGCTTTATCACGGGCGCCTACGATCTGACACTGATAGGAAATGGATAAACTATGGCCTTGATCAATTTTTTAAAACCCAGAAATAAGCTGGAGGAAGGCGGCCGCTCCTCTGCCCCGATGCAGCAGGACCCGGGCGAGCCCATGCAGAAATGTCCCAACTGTCACAAAGAGATTCCCGTCAGCCGCCTGTGGGGCAGCATGATGGTCTGTCCCTGCGGGCATCACTTCCGCATGAATGCACGACAGCGCATCGCCGCCTTAACCAACTCCAACAGCTTTGAAGAGCTGGATGCCCAGCTGACCGGCGGCAATCCCCTGAACTTCGCGGGTTATCCCGAAAAGCTGCAGGCGGCACGCACGGCCAGCGGTCAGGATGAAGCAGTATTCTGCGGCACGGCCACCATTGAGGGGCAGCCCTGATGTCTGTTTGTGATGGACTCTTTTTTCATGATGGGCAGCATGGGCAGTGCTGTGGGTGAAAAAATCACCCGCCTGTTTGAATATGCCACTCATCACCACCTTCCAGTGATCGGGTACACAGTATCCGGCGGCGCACGGATGCAGGAAGGACTTCTTTCCCTGATGCAGATGGCCAAAACCAGTGCTGCCGTTAAGCGGCACAGCGATGCCGGACTTTTGTACATCGCGGTACTCACCGATCCCACCACCGGAGGCGTTACCGCCAGCTTTGCCATGGAGGCTGACATTCTGCTGGCAGAGCCTGGGGCATACATCGGCTTTGCCGGGGCCCGGGTGGTGGCACAAACCACCAAAAAAATCCTGCCTAAAGAATTTCAGCGGGCAGAATTTGTTCTCAAACACGGCTTTTTGGATGCCATCGTTCCCCGCCCTCAGCAGCGCCGACGTCTGGCTGCCTTATTAAAGCTGCATCAGCCGGAGGTACACTATGAAGCTCACACCCTATGAGCGGGTACAGCTTGCCCGCGGCAGCCGCCCCACAGGCGTAGATTACCCGACCCATGTATTTCAGGATTTCATTGAGCTGCATGGGGACAGGCGCTATGGCGATGATCCTGCTGTGGTGGGCGGCATTGCTTTTTTGCAAGGCACGCCGGTCACTGTTATCGCTCTGGAACGAGGCCATACAACCCGTGAACGAGTTTACCGCAACTTTGGCTCTGCCCATCCGGAAGGTTACCGCAAAGCCCTGCGCCTGATGAAGCAAGCTGAGAAATTCGGCCGCCCGGTAATCCTTTTTGTGGACACCTCCGGGGCACACTGCGGCATCGGTGCCGAGGAGCGGGGCCAGGGCCAGGCCATTGCAGAAAACCTTTTGGAACTTTCCACTCTGTGCGTACCCACCATCTCTATACTGATTGGCGAAGGCGGCAGCGGCGGTGCCTTGGCACTGGCCCTGACAGACCGGGTTTGGATGCTGGAAAACGCCGTTTACTCGGTGATCTCTCCCGAAGGCTGCGCCAGCATCCTCTGGAACGATGCATCCAAGGCCGCTCAGGCAGCCAAAAGTCTGAAGCTCACCGCTCAGGACGCCCTGCGCCTTGGCATCATCGAAGAGATCCTGCCGGAGGAAGAACTGGGCCAGCCCGCCTTTTATGAGAATCTGCAGCATCGCCTGAGTCAGGAGCTGCAGACCATCTGCGCAGACCCGGACTTTGTCAGCCATCGATACGCCCGCTTTCGGGCTATGGGTACCGATATCATTCAGGAGAACATTGCACCATGAGCATTTATCATCGCTTTTGCACCGAGGTTTTAGATCAAAACCACAGCCTGCAAAAATTTTCTTTGCACTACCCGCCGAATTTCAATTTTGCCTATGACGTGGTGGATGTGCTGGCTCAGGAATCCCCGGAGCAGCGGGCCCTGGTCTGGTGCAATACCGAAAACCAGGAGCGCACCTTCACCTTTGCGCAGCTCAAAGCCTACAGCTGCCAGTTTGCCAATGTTCTCAAAGATGCCGGCATCGGCAAAGGCGATCGGGTCATGCTGATTCTGAAACGGCATTATGAATACTGGTTCGCAGCCCTGGCCCTGCATCGACTGGGAGCCACCATGATTCCCGCCACCCATATGTTGACGGTGGAAGATCTGGTTTACCGCATCCAAAGCGCCAACATCAAGGCCATTTTGTGTACTCCGCAAAATCAGGTACCGCAAAAGGTAAAAGAGGCAGTAGCCCGGACTCAGCTGCCGGTAAAACTGTGGTGTGTGCAGGCCGATGTGCCCGGTTTTGAAAATCTGACCCGTGCCAGCCAGACCGCCGACACCCATCTGGACAGGGTGTCTACTCTGGCCACAGACCCCATGGTACTGTATATTTCACCTCCGGCACCACCGGCCAGCCCAAGGGTGTGATTCACGACTTTGCTTACCCGCTGGCCCACATCGTCACCGCCAAATACTGGCAGCAGGCTCAGGAGGGTGGGCTTCACTTCACCGTGGCCGAAACCGGCTGGGCCAAAGCCTCCTGGGGTAAAATGTACGGTCAATGGCTGGTGGGCTGTGCGGTAATGGTGTATGATTTTGACAACTTCGACCCTAAGCAGCTGGTCAACATCATCAACCGATATGGGGTTACCTCTTTTTGTGCCCCGCCCACGGTGTACCGCTATCTGGCCCGCAAAGGCATTCCAGATATGCCCAGTCTGCGGCACGCCTCCACTGCCGGTGAAATGCTGGCCCCGGAGGTGTTCCAGCGTTTCACTCAGCGCACCGGCATTCCGCTGGCCGATGGTTACGGCCAAACCGAAACCACCCTGCTGATTGCCAATCTTCAGGGAGAGCCCCCAGTGGAAAGCGCCATGGGCAAAGCCTCTCCCCTGTATCAGATCGAACTGCGCTGCAAGGATGGCTCCCGCCCTGCGCCGGGCGAGGTCGGTGAGGTAGTAGTTCTGCCGCAAAACGGTCAGCGGCCTGTGGGTATCTTCTGCGGGTATCTGGACAATGATGCCCTGTATGCCCATGCCTGGCGGGATGGAGTCTACCACACTGGGGACGCAGCCTGGCAGGATGAAAACGGGCGCTACTGGTTCTATGGCCGCTTTGATGACATCATTAAAACCGGCGGCTACCGGGTTGGCCCCTGCGAAGTGGAGCACGTTCTTCTGGAGCATCCGGGAGTAGCGGAATGCAGTGTAGTCGGCGTTCCCGATCCCTTGCGGGGTCAGGTTATTAAGGCCGTGATCCGTCTTTCTCCGGGCTATTCTCCATCGGACGGGCTGGAACTGGAGATTAAGAAATTCTGCAACAGCCGCCTTGCTGAGTACAAATGGGTGCGCCTGGTGGAATTCGTGACAGATTTTCCCAAAACCATCAGCGGCAAAATTCAAAAGGGCCTTTTACGAAAAAATACCGCCTGAGCTGCGGCAGCCTCCGGAATTCAGGGGGCTGCCGCAGCTTTTTCCGCCTTGACAAGCCATTGGCGATGTGATAGGCTGACGTGACAATGGTTTGCTAATCAGAAATACGAGGATATACTATGAACATCATGCCAAAGCAGCCCATGGATATTTTAAATTTCAGCATTTGCGGTTTCCACCAATATTGCTTTGAGGCACCGGTCCACCTGTATTTTGCCAGCCAGAACCTTTGTGGTTTGCTGGAAACGACTCAGGATAACCTTGCCTGCCCGGACGCAGATGGCTACCTGCCTTACGTCCACCCCGAAGATCGGGCTGGCTATGAGGAATTTCTGCAAAAGGCCATGGCCGAACCCTGTACCCGGACCCTGCAATATCGTTTGGTAAGCCGCAGCGGCAATGTGGTTTCCGTCAGCGACACCCTCACCACCCGCCGTCTGGAGGACAACACGCTGGTGGGAGATTCGGTGCTGATGGAGCTGGCCGGTCTGAAAAGGCCCTCCGTCTATCTGGCGGCTCTGGCGGATGTGTATGACAAGATCTTTCAATACAATTTTACCGAGCGCACCGTAACCTGTCTGCACTGCCGGGAAAACTCCCGTTTTCATTGGGTGCAGAACATTCCTATGGCTATGGAAAGTGCCACCGAAAAATGGATCACCGACACGGTGGTGAAAGAGGATCGCCCCCGGCTGAAGGCTTTTTTTCAGGACTATTTTGCCCATGGCCGCTTTCAGCAGGGCAGCCGCCCTACCCCCATCACCTATTCTGCCCGCTCCTTCAGCGGCATGATCTGTCAATACCGAGGCCTGTTTTTGACCATGGGCCCTAACACTCAGCTGTTCTGCTGCCGCTGCCTACAGGAATCTGACCTTTATACCCGGCAGAACCACGAAAAAATGGAGCAGCTGCTGCGCAGCTTCACCGAGGGCATTGCCGCTTTTGAGGTCACGGATGGCTTTGTGACCCCGCTGTATGCCAGCGACAATGTGTGCCGCTTTTTCGGGTACAGCAACGAAGCCTGGCTGGATCTGATGGAGAAAAAGACTTCGCTTGCAGAGTTTGTTGCCCACAGCGAAGCTGATTTGGCCACCTTTGAGGCACTGCTGCAAAACGGCAGCGGAGAATTTTCCTATCTGGATTTGCAAACCGATACCCGGCGGCAGATGAAAGCCGTATGCTCTGCCCCCTCTTCAAACGGTACACGCTTTGTAATGCTGTACCATGGTGCTGCAACCCAGCCCGCGGAAGTTCCCAAGGTGTTTCTGCGCACATTCGGCTATTTTGAAGTATTCGTGGGCGAAAAGCCCATCCCCTTCCGCCATCAGAAATCCAAGGAACTGCTGGCTCTTTTGATCGATCGAAAGGGCGGCTTTTTATCCTCTCAGGAGGCCATCGGCTTTTTATGGGAGGACGAAGCCGTAAACTCTGTAACACTGGCCCGCTACCGCAAGGTGGCCCTGCGGCTGAAAACCACTTTGGAAGCCTATGGCATTGAGGATATTCTGGAATGCGTAGATGGCAAGCGCCGCATCATTCCTTCCAAGGTGCGCTGCGATCTGTATGAATATCTTTCTGACCCCTCTACCTACGGTCATCTGTTCAAAGGCAGTTATCTGAGCAATTACAGCTGGAGCGAATACACTCTGGCTGAACTGACCAGCGACATTGTACTGGCATAAAAGGCAGGCTTTTCCTAATCCGGCCAGCGATCTGACAAGTTGTTCGGATGTACAAAATACCTTTGGTCTGTTTTTTCTGACAACACAAAGCCCCCTTCTGTAGTTATTGCACTGCAGAAGGGGGCTTTGCTGTTTTAACCATCTTACGCATAACGCACGATGAACGACCTGCTTTTTATGTCGGCTCTACGTAGAACATGATTTTTGTAATAAATTCATCCTCGTTTTTCGATGTCATATAATCATTGATGCAGAACTCATAGGAATCCGACAGAATCTTGAGCCCATTGCTGCTGCAATATTTCATAAGCTTTATGTAGGAAGCGTCCATTGTTTCATATCTGCCGAAATGATAAAGCGAAGCTGTGAGTCCCTGCGGAAGACGTTTGATATTGGAAACGGAAGGCACGTTCTCTATGGTAAGAAATGCTATACCTGCATTTGCATATTGCCCTTGCAGAATTCTTTTAAGGGGAACGGAAACGCCGCACTGAAAGAAAATCGGAAGGTCACTTGTCAGCGCCTGTGCGTAGCATTTCTTTGTAGCAACACTGACTTCTCTCATTGTGTATGGACTTTCCACATCATGGCAAAGAATAAACTGCGGCCCGACCGTATCCACAAGCGGAGCACCGTCTTTTTGGGTGTAGGCCCGCACCAGCTGTTCGCAGCGATGCTCCAGCTGGCTTTGAATCAGTGAAAGCTCATTGATCTGGTTTTTAATCACCAGAAGCTGCTGGCGAAAGCACTGGATGCTGTTTTCCGTATTATAGCATTCCATTTGCTGCTGGATTGCATTTAAAGAAAACCCTATCTTTTTCATGATGAGAATGGTGTCAAGATAGTCCAGCTGCTCTGCACTGTAATATCGATAACCGTTTTCGGGATTTATATAGCTTGGCTTGAACAATCCGATTTTATCGTAGTAAAGCAGGGTCTGCTTGGAAATATTTTGAAGCTTCGCCAATTCGCCCGCCGAAAACATATTTTCCATTATTCATTTCCACCCTTGACTATATAGTTACTATATACTTTATAATAGCAAACAGATCGCAAAAAGCAAGTGAATTTTATGTCATCTGCTTTGGTTCTTATCTTAGGAGGACATCATGAATATTTTTTCCAAGCCCATGTCATACAGGCAATTTCTAAAGTATCTGCTGCCATCTATATTAACGATGATATTTCTGTCGTTTTATACGACCATCGACGGATATTTTGTTTCTCGATATGCGGGATCGGATGCTCTGGCAGGAATCAACATTGTGATTCCTGTCACCTGTGTTATTTTTGGCACCTCTGTGATGCTGGCCACAGGCTCCGGAGCCATCATCGGAAAATATATGGGCTGTAATGAGCCCCAAAAGGCAAATGAAGTTTTCAGCATGATTGCCCTTGTGCTGCTGGTCTTCTCTGTAATTTTTTCTGTGGCGGGTATTTGCTTTTTAAAGCCCATCGCAATCTTTCTTGGCACAAGCGACAGGCTGATGCCCCATGTCCTTCCGTATGCCTTTGTTGTGTTTGCGGGCACAATTCCTATGGCATTTAAGCTGTTCTTTGAATATCTGGTTCGCACAGACGGAACCCCGCAGATGGGGCTTTATATGTCCATTGTGGGCTTGATCTGCAATGTGCTTTTTGACTACATTTTTGTCGGCGTATTTGGTTTAGGCACATTCGGTGCTGCTCTCGGTACAATTTTATCCATCGGCATCAGCGCACTCATCGGACTTATTTACTTCATCCGTCACAGCACCATTCGTTTCTGTAAACCAAAATTCAATGCCCGCATTTTATGGAACTCCTGCACCAACGGCAGCAGCGAAATGCTGACCGAGCTTTCCACCGGAATCACTACCTTTCTCTTTAATATCATTATCATGCAGAAATTTGGTGAGGATGGTATTGCGGCCGTTACCATTATCATGTATATCTACTACTTCTTCATCGCTTTCTACATGGGAATTGCTGTGGCAACCGCCCCTGTTATCAGCTACAATTTGGGCGCAGATAACAGCGCAAAGATCAAAGAAACCGTAAGACACAGCTTTATTACAATCGGTGCAACCGCCATTTTAATTATGACTGCCTTATTTATGGGCGGTGATCTGATTATTGGTCTGTTTGCCGACAGCGGCCATGTTTTTGATCTGACAAAAACTGCACTGACCTATTTCAGCCCTGTCTTTCTGTTTATCGGTGTGAACGTTTTCCTGTCCGGATATTTTACTGCCCTTGGCGATGGTTTTACCTCGGCGCTTATTTCCTCGCTGCGCTCGCTGATTTTTGTCATTATTTATATCTTCATTGTTCCCCCTATTGTCGGCGTTAATGGTGTATGGATGACTATGCCCTTAGCCGAAATATCCACAATTTTCATTTCGCTTGCTTTGTTCTATAAAAAAGGGAAAAAGTATATGGCTGCGTAATTTGCGGAACTTTTCAAAGTGTCAATCCGCACGTGCACAGATTTTTTCTGATTTCTGATATAAAAAGACCTCCTTGTTATTTTGGCGTTGCAGCCGGCTGGCCGCAGCGTCATGATAACAAGGAGGTCTTTTATTTACAATGGTGGCTTTGCTGTTGCAATCAGCTCCAAGGCAGCAAACGGCACCTGTATTTTAAAAATCTTTTCGCCTGATGCATCTCTTCAAACCGCTGCTTGGTGACATATTTTCCATCAATCCCACCAGAAGTATCAGACGGTGGACTGCCACAGGGCATCTGCCAAGAAGCCAATGCTTCCATCCTCATTCTGATCCAGATCCGGGCAGAAGCCATACAGTTCCACCGCTGCATCCATGGCCTTCTCCTTGGGGACGGGGGCCGGGAGCAGGAACTCCAGCTCGTCGTGGCTGATGGCGGCAGGCACTGCACCGTGTTGCTCGAACCAGTATTTGGCCACTGCTATCAACTCCGGCGTGTCAGGACACTCGTTCCAGTTGCCGAAGGGCACGTATGCGAAGATCTCCCAGGGGTTCTTTACCGGGATCTTGGCCAGGATGAGCGGATAGGTCATCTCGGTCTCATCATCCCAGTAGCTGGAGAAGCGGTCGTTGGGTTCGCCGCTTTCCATTTCGCCCAGGACATCCTCATCCCAATCCATATCGTCATCCTCGGCTTCCGTTTTACGCTGGCCGGTCAATTCCTCCAAAACCGCCTTTCCGTCTTTAACGGAGGTGGAGAGCATCTTCTTCCGGTACTCCGTTACGGTTTTGAGGTCAAATTCGTAAAAGTCCGCATCATGCTCCGGGTCAGCGTTCATCACCAGACACTCCAGCAACGTTTCGTCATCCGCCTTGATGAGCACGGGAATAAAGCCCTCCCGCACACCAAGCCGCCGAGCATAGCTGTATGCAGACATGATGGGGTCATCATCTGCCATGGATGGGAAATAGGTGCACTCACAGTCCAGATACTCCATGATGGCATAGGCTGTATCCGAAGACTCAAGTGTGCTCTCAGCAAAATCCTGCCCCTGCCAGTTGGCAAAGCGTTCTTCGATCACCTTTGCCATGGCCTGATAGTAGTCTTCATCAAAGGGAATGAACAGGTAGGCTTCCTCTTGGAATTCGTCGGAGTGATACCGCTTTGGGCCGAAGTATTGAAGAGCGTAATCATCAATGTCAGCGGGATAGCAAGGCGCATCATTTTCTCCGTAGTAATAATGGGCAAAGGCTTGCCCTTTCTGATTAAACAGGGCGGAAAACAGGCAGCCATACAGCTCTTCCCGGATGAATGTCCGCAGGTCTGTGCTGTCCGGGTTGGCTTTGAGCTGTTTCACAGTTTCGCCATGCTCTGTCAGGAAGTTTTCTCCCATCAGGTCGTGCTCCATGCACCAGCGCAGATAGATGGCCATATGGTTATAGGCATTGATGGGGTCAATAGGCAGTTCCTTCTCCTCAATGCTCTCGATATGATAGGAAGCGTCGTCCATGCCAATACTGTCATCCATATCATCCATACTGCAAAGAGTTCC
>RCNI01001110.1_pt1 | contig 15154 bp, 13 predicted proteins | sample 2041151 | NCBI WGS metagenome assembly RCNI01 (sample SAMN09708214, study PRJNA481090) | feces metagenome | isolation source: feces | place: Antarctica: Albino Rookery | reverse complement strand
GACACACCAGTTGGGAGAGTAGGTAGCCGCCGTTCTTCGAGAAGTCCATGACCTTGCGGTCGTGGACTTCTTTTTTTGTATATACCCCTCTGGAAGGGCCTCATTGCATGGAAATTCCTACATATATATAATATGTTCATTGTATGACATCAGTTTGACATTATCACAATTGCACTTTACTTATTGTCCATCCAGGACTATTTTGGCACGTATTATGTACTATTTTTGTGCGTAATTTGTATAAAAGAGGAATGAGTCTTTCGTTTCGTTTGATCCCCATCCCGAATTTTATTGTATATTGATTTTACATTTTGTAACTTTGCAAAATCATAAGAATCAACTTTAATTCATTAATTGATATGAGAATAATTCAAGTAACAGGTAGAGAGATCCTTGATTCAAGAGGAAATCCTACAATTGAGGCTGAGGTAGTACTCGAGTCTGGTTTTGTTGGTGTAGCAGCAGTTCCTTCAGGAGCTTCTACAGGTGAGAATGAGGCTTTGGAGCTTCGTGATGGCGACAAGAACCGCTACGGTGGCAAAGGTGTGCTTAAAGCAGTCGCTAACATCAATGACAAGATCGCACCTGCAATCATCGGTATGTCAGCCCTTGATCAGAGAGGCGTTGATAAAGCAATGATTGACCTCGATGGTACTCCTACTAAGAGCAACCTCGGCGCTAACGCTATTCTGGGAGTTTCTCTTGCAGTGGCCAAGGCAGCCGCTCAGTATGTTGGCCTTCCTCTTTATAGATATATCGGTGGCTCCAATGTTTATACACTTCCTGTTCCTATGATGAATATCATCAACGGTGGTGCTCATTCTGATGCCCCTATTGCATTCCAGGAATTCATGATCCGTCCAGTTGGTGCTGACAGCATCGCTGAAGGTGTCAGAATGGGTGCAGAAGTGTTCCATGCGCTTCAGAAAGTGCTCAAAGAGCGTGGCCTCTCCACTGCAGTAGGTGATGAAGGTGGTTTCGCCCCAGCTCTCGAAGGCATCGATGACGCTCTTTCTTGTATCGTAGCTGCAATCGAGAAAGCGGGCTATGTTCCAGGAAAAGATGTTACCATCGCTATGGACTGTGCTGCTTCTGAGTTCTGCTTCCAGGAAGGTGACAAGTTCTTCTATGACTACAGCCACTTGACTGACGGTAAAGTTAAGGATCCGGAGGGCAAGAAACTTACAACAGAGGAGCAGATCGCTTACCTTGGAGAACTCATCTCCAAATATCCGATCGACTCTATCGAGGATGGTCTTTCTGAGAAAGACTGGGAAGGTTGGGTCAAACTCAACGCCGCTCTCGGACAGAAAGTTCAGCTCGTCGGTGATGACCTTCTTGTAACCAACGTAAAATATCTCCGCAAATCCATCGAAATGGGTTGCTGCAACTCAATTCTTATCAAGCTTAACCAGATCGGTTCTCTTTCTGAGACTCTTGATACCATTGAGATGGCTCACAGACATGGTTATACCACTGTCGTTTCACACCGTTCCGGTGAGACTGAGGACACAACTCTTGCTGATGTTGCAGTCGCTACCAATTCAGGTCAGATCAAGACTGGTTCACTCAGCCGTACAGACCGTATCGCCAAGTATAACCGCTTGATGAAAATCGAACTTGAACTTGGTGAAGTTGCCAAATATGGTTACAAGAGAGTAAAATAATCTTGTAGAAGCATATAGGATCAAAAAAGAGTGGAGTTTTTATAATCTCCACTTTTTTTTGTCTTTTGGTGACAAAAAGTGAAAAAGTTTTTTGGTTAGGTACAATTTTTTCATTATTTTTTCAAGATAAAATTCAACGTAGTATGCCAAAAAAGATTATAGGACATATTTCTCAAGTTATCGGTCCGGTGGTCGATATTTATTTTGAATTGGCGGATGACGCAACAGGTCTTCCACGAATTCATGATGCTATTTCCATCCAGAAAGAAGGTGGAAAGAAATTGATAGTTGAAGTCCAGCAGCATATCGGTGAAGACACTGTACGTACTGTAGCAATGGACTCTACGGATGGCCTCAAGAGAGGAATGGAAGCTGTCAGTATGCAGGCTCCGATTTCTATGCCGACAGGTACCCAGATCAGAGGTCGAGTGATGAATGTCATCGGCAATAGCATTGATGGCTTGTCCGAACTTGAGAAAAATTCCGCTTCTCTCCCCATCCATAGGGAACCTCCAAAGTTTGAAGATCTTACCACATCGCAGGAGATGTTGGTGACAGGCATCAAGGTCATTGACCTGTTGGAACCTTATCTGAAAGGTGGAAAGATTGGTCTTTTTGGTGGTGCTGGTGTGGGAAAGACCGTGCTGATCAAGGAACTGATCAACAATATCGCCAAAAAACACAATGGCTTCTCCATTTTCGCCGGTGTCGGTGAACGTACCCGTGAAGGAAATGATCTGCTTCGTGAAATGATTGAGTCAGGTGTCATCCGCTACGGTGACGAATTTGTGAAGAGTATGCAGGAAGGTCATTGGGACCTGAGCAAAGTGGATTCTGAGGAATTGAAGAAATCACAGGTGGCCATGGTCTTTGGTCAGATGAACGAACCGCCGGGAGCACGTGCTTCTGTCGCTTTGTCCGGCTTGACTTTGGCTGAATCGTTCCGTGATTCCACAAAGGCAGAAGATCCGAAAGATATCCTTTTCTTCATTGATAACATTTTCCGTTTCACCCAGGCCGGTTCAGAGGTTTCCGCCCTGTTGGGCCGAATGCCTTCTGCAGTAGGTTATCAGCCTACACTTGCGACTGAAATGGGGCAGATGCAGGAGAGAATCACCTCCACAAAAAACGGATCCATCACTTCTGTACAGGCGGTCTATGTGCCGGCAGATGACTTGACCGACCCTGCTCCTGCCACCACTTTCTCCCACTTGGACGCTCAGACCGTCTTGAGCAGAAAGATTACAGAATTGGGTATCTATCCAGCAGTGGACCCACTTGAATCCAATTCCCGTATCTTGGACCCGAATGTGGTCGGACAACGCCATTACGATGTGGCCCAGAGAGTGAAACAGATTCTCCAGAGAAATCAGGAACTGCAGGACATCATTTCCATTTTGGGTATGGATGAGTTGTCAGATGAAGACAAACTCATTGTCAACCGTGCACGAAAGGTGCAGCGTTTCTTCTCACAGCCATTTTTCGTAGCGGAACAGTTTACTGGTGTGCCAGGTGTCATGGTGGATGTGGAAGATACAGTCAAGGGCTTTGAGATGATTTTGGATGGTGAAGTCGATTATCTTCCAGAACAGGCTTTCCTGAATGTCGGAACCATCGAAGATGCCATCAAGAAAGGAAAAGCTATTCTTGAAAATGTAAAATAATGAGACCATGAACGTAGCAGAAGATATATTGTTGGAAATCAATTCTCCGCAGTCCACCTTATTGAGCAGGAAGGTTGAAAAGGTATTCCTGCCAGGTGTCTGTGGCTCTTTTGAGGTGCTTCGCAGACATGCGCCTTTGATTACCTCTTTGGTAGAAGGGCAGATCAGATATTATGCTGATGGTCAGATGCATTCCATGTCTATCTGTTCAGGTTTTGTAGAAATCAATAATAATAAGGTATCAGTTTGTTTGGATTTGTAATGAGATATCTCAGATACATACTGCTGTCATTCGTATGCATGATGCTGACATTTCCGCTTCGGGCGGAGAAAGCCGCTGTAGCCGATACCGTCGTTTCGGCAGGGGATGTCGTTGCAGATGAACAGGCAGAATCGGATGTGGACATTTCAGAAGTAATTTTCGGTCATGTGGAAGATTCGTATGAGTGGCACATTACCGATGTTGGAGACCGTTCCATCGCGATTCCGCTTCCGGTTATCGTCAAGAGCCATAATTCCGGGTGGCAGGTCTTTTCCTCACATCATTTGGAGCACGGCTCATACAAAGGACTCTATATCGCTCCGGAAGGAAGCAAATATGAAAACAAGATTGTCGAGGAAGTGGATGGTGAAGTGGTGAGGCCATTTGACCTTTCAATTACCAAGAATGTCCTCTCTCTGATGATAAGCAGTCTTCTTCTGCTGGTCATCGTCTTGATGACAGCTCGGTGGTATAACAATCATGATCCAGAGAAGGAAGCTCCTGCCGGCATTGCAGGTGTCATGGAGCCGGTAGTCATGATGGTGCACGAGATGGCCAGGGAGAATATTGGAGAAAAAGATTTCAGAAGATTTTCCCCTTACCTTTGCATGGCCTTTCTCTTCATCTTGCTTAACAATTTCATCGGAATTATCCCATTTTTCCCGGGAGGAGCCAATGTTACAGGAAATATCGCCGTCACATTGGTGCTGGCGCTGTTCACTTTTTTCACTGTCCATATTTTTGGAAGCAAGCACTACTATGAGGAAATGTTCAATCCGGACGTACCTGTTTTCTTGAAGCCGGTCATGCCACTCATTGAAGTCTTCAGTGCCATCATGAAACCGATTTCATTGACCATCCGATTGTTCGCCAATATGTTGGCCGGACATATCCAGATTCTCAGTGTTGTCTGTGTCATTTTCATCATGGCCAAGTACGGACCTCTTCTTTTCGGATCGATGAGTGTCGTGTCTGTCTTGTTCGGAGTGTTCCTGGATGTACTGGAAATGTTGATTTCCTTTATTCAGGCTTATGTTTTTACCGTGCTTTCCTCCATTTATATTGGAATGGCCAGAGAAGGTGCCCATGATTAGGAAAATAAAAATTAAATAGTATATAGATCATTTAAATTAATTATTATGTTACTTACAATCTTACTTCAGGCAGCTGCAGGTGCAGCTATTGCTAAATCAGGTGTCGCACTTGCTGCAGCAGCGGCAGCTTTTGCTGGTGCTTTCGGTATCAGCAAAATTGGTTCTTCTGCAATGGAAGCTATTTCCCGTCAGCCAGAATCTGCTTCTGACGTCCGTTCCAGCATGATTATCGTTGCCGGTATGGTCGAGGGTGCCGCATTGTTCGCAATCATTGTTTGTCTGCTTGCTATCGTACTTTAATTAAGATTATATCATGAGTCTTGTAACGCCAGATAGTGGTCTCCTCATTTGGATGACCTTGATTTTTGGTGTCGTCTTTTTTCTGTTAGCCAAGTTCGGTTTCCCTATCATTACCAAGTCGGTCGAGAAGAGAAATGATTCTATCAAGGAATCTATCCGGAAAGCAGAAGAAGCCGAGGCCAGAATCCGTAATTTGGCCGATGAGCAGGAAAGCTTGTTGTTGAAGACCCAGAAGGAGCAGAGAGCCATCATCCAAGAGGCGACTGCCATGAGGGACCGCATTGTCGAAGCTGCCCAGGAACAGGCACGAGAAGAAGCGCAACGAATCGTGGCCAAAGCTGAAACGGAAATCAATATTGAAAAGGAGAAGGCATTGCGTGACATTCGGCAGAAAGTTGCTTTGCTTTCCATCAAGGTGTCAGAAAAAGTCCTCCGTCAACAATTTGAAGGGGACGATGATGCGCAGATTCAATATTTGAGAAAGGTGGTGGATGAATTGGCAGATCCATCCAAGTCCAATAATTTCTGACGAATATGAATATCGGAATCATTTCATCCAGATATGCCAAGGCATTGATGCGTTTTGCTGAGGAAAACGGCGAAGCGGGAGAGACTTGTCAGCAGGCCCGCACTCTTGTGAAGGCCTTTGATGAGATTCCGGAGTTTCATCGCATCATTGATGACAAAGCATCCATATCCGATGATAGAAAAGTGGAATTGCTCCAATCTGCATTGGGAGATGACAAGATGACGAGAAGTCTGGAACAATTTGTCAGACTCCTGATTCATAACGAAAGGATCAATCTGTTACGCTTCATGTTGAGAAAGTTCGTGGACGATTTCTTGAATGCCTACGACATCTATCTCACCAAACTCATCGTGCCCAAAGAATCTCCTCAGTTGGAGATGAGACTTGCCGGCATCATAAAAAAGGTAAGCGGAAAGAATGTGATAATAGAAACGGTTATCCGACCAGAAATGGTAGGCGGTTTCATTGTCAGTGTTGGCGACTACAGAGTCGATGCCAGCATCAAGACACAGCTTGACAAGTTGAAACGTTCTTTCCAGAAAAAGAATAGAAGAATTGTATAAATGGCCATCAACGGCCTAGTAAATGTAAATTATGGCGCAGAATCTCATTAAACCCAGTGAAATTTCAGATGTGTTGCTGGATCAGCTTAAATCCATTGATCTTCAAGTGAAATTTGAAGAAGTAGGTACTGTCCTCCAGGTCAGTGACGGTGTGGCACGTATCTATGGATTGAGAAATGCTGAAGCCGGTGAACTGCTGGTTTTTGAAAATGGTGTAATGGCAGTGGTCATGAACCTTGAAGAAGATAATGTCGGTGCTGTCCTTTTGGGAGCGACCGACTTGATCAAGGAAGGGATGACTGTCAAGAAAACAGGTAGAATTGCCTCTATTGACGTGAGTGATTCTATGCTGGGAAGAGTGGTGGATCCACTTGGTTTCCCGCTGGACGGAAAAGGAAAGATTGAGGGGGAGAGTATTGAAATGCCTTTGGAAAGAAAAGCTCCGGGTGTTATCTTTCGTCAGCCGGTGAGCCAACCTCTTCAGACCGGAATCAAGGCAATTGATGCGATGATTCCTATCGGAAGAGGACAGAGAGAATTGATTATCGGTGATCGTCAGACAGGTAAGACGGCCATCGCAATCGATACTATCCTCAGTCAGAGGTCGGAATATGAGAAGGGAACACCAGTTTATTGCATCTATGTTGCAATTGGTCAGAAAGGCTCAACAGTTGCCAATATCGTCGAGACCCTCCGCGCCAAGGGTGCGATGGATTATACAATTGTCGTGGCTGCCACTGCCGCAGATCCTGCCGCTCTCCAATATTATGCTCCGTTTGCTGGAGCTGCTATCGGGGAATATTTCCGCGATACTGGCCGTCATGCACTGGTAGTGTATGATGATTTGTCCAAACAGGCTGTCGCTTATCGTGAACTTTCCTTGATTTTGCGTAGGCCTTCAGGTCGTGAAGCCTATCCGGGAGATGTCTTCTATTTGCATTCCCGTCTACTTGAAAGAGCTGCGAAAATCATTGAGCAGCAGGATGTCGCAGAAAAGATGAATGACCTGCCTGCATCTTTGGAAGGAAAAGTGAAGGCGGGAGGTTCACTGACCGCACTTCCTATCATTGAGACGCAAGCCGGCGATGTGAGCGCATATATTCCGACTAATGTCATTTCCATTACAGATGGTCAGATTTATTTGGAACCTGGCTTGTTCAATCAGGGGTTCCGTCCAGCTATCAACGTCGGTATTTCTGTGTCTCGTGTGGGGGGGAGCGCCCAGATCAAGAGTATGAAGAAAGTGGCAGGAACCTTGAAAATGGCACAGGCTCAGTTCCATGAACTGGAGTCATTCTCCAAGTTCAGCAGTGATGTGGATCCCGTTACAGAGATGGCATTGGATAAAGGAAGAAAGAACAACGAACTTCTTATCCAAAAACAGTATTCTCCAATGCCTGTCGGAGAACAGATTGCCATCTTGTATTGCGGAGTCAACGGACTGTTGAAAGATGTACCGATTGACCAGGTCCGCAAATTCCAGGAGGAATTTTTGCAGAGGATGAGGTGTGCACATGCAGAAGATGTGCTCAATCTTCTATCCCAAGGTTCGCTGACCGATGAAATCAAAGAAATCATTGAAAAGGAAGCAGCATCGCTCTCCCAGCATTATGTCGTCGAAAAATAACTGTAGTTTATGCCATCATTGAAGGAGATAAAAGGAAGGATCGGTTCTGTCAAGAGTACATTGAAGATCACTTCAGCGATGAAGTTGGTAGCTTCAGCCAAACTCAAGAGAGCCCAGACTGCCATCGGCAATATGGTCCCGTATCAGGAAAAGCTGACCAGTATTCTCATGGACCTGATGGATACCGATTCAAAAGAAAAGGGACACAAATCTTCAGCGAAGAGCAAGGAAGACTCCATTTTCATCGCAACAAGGCCAGTGAAACGAGTTGCGCTTGTCTGCATGTCTTCCAATTCTTCTCTTTGTGGAGGATTCAATGCCAATTCAATTCGTCAATCCAAAGAAGTCATCACTTCCTATCTGGATAAGGGATTCCGAAAAGAAGATCTGGTCATCTATGCGGTAGGAAAGAGGATGGCAACAGCTCTTTCCAATGCTGGGTATGATATTGTTTCTGATTTTTCTGATTTTTCTGGAAGTCCGGATTATGAAATGGCCAAGAAATTGGCAAAATGTCTGGTTGATGGCTTTGTGGACGGTACTTTCGATCAGGTTGAACTGATTTATAATCATTTCGCTTCAACAGGTTCCCAGCCGACAGTTCATGAGGTTTATCTTCCTCTTTCTGTGGAATCGATCGCTCATTCTGAAAAAGGAGAAACATTTGGAATTGTACATATTCCAGAAGAATACATTCTGGAACCTGGACGGGACGAACTTATAGACTTGCTTTTGCCGAAAGTCTTGAAAATGAAGATCTATACGGTCCTGTTGGATGCGGCCGCTGCGGAGCATGCCGCTCGTACCGTCGCCATGCAGATTGCAACCGACAATGGCAACGAATTGCTCGACGACCTGACCTTGCAGTACAACAAGGGTCGTCAGCAGAAGATTACTAGTGAAATTCTTGATATCGTGGGAGGAACCATCGCTTGATGACCTCCCCAAAAACCTGAAACCCACATGAAGAAAATTGCAACTATTCTAATTTTTGCCGCATTGACATTCAGCGTATTGGCGTGCGGAAACATCAATTCCTCAGACAAAGTGGTCTTGGGAGATGAAAGGACAGAAATTTATCTTCCTCTCCTGAAAGGAAAACGTGTAGCGATCTTGAGCAATCAGACAGGCATCGTAGGGGATGTCGTGCTGGACGCGGAAGGGAAAGAACTGGAACGTCAGCAGCTGACGACCGAAGAATCTTCCATCCAACCGTTCGGAATCCCGGAGGGTGCAAAGTATGGCCCTCATGTCTTGGATCTGCTGCTTTCCCATCAGGTCCAGGTAACGGCCATTTTTTCTCCGGAACATGGATTCAGAGGAACTGCAGATGCCGGAGAACATGTCAGCAGCTCTGTAGATGCGCAGACAGGAGTGCCAATCTTGTCTCTTTACGAGAAGGGCTCCTCTTATCCTTCTGCCCAGTCCATGTCCAAGTTTGATGTGCTGGTAGTCGATATCCAGGATGTAGGTCTGCGATACTACACTTATTATATTACTATGTTCCGTCTGATGGAAGCATGTGCACGATATGATAAGGAAGTGGTGGTGCTTGACCGGCCGAATCCGAATGGATTCTATGTGGATGGACCTGTTCTGGACATGGAGAAGTATGTATCCGGTGTAGGTCGGCTTCCTGTTCCGATTGTGCATGGAATGACTTTGGCGGAACTTGCTCTCATGATTAACGGGGAAGGTTGGCTGGACGACAGCAAACAATGCAAACTGACTGTCGTACCGTGTAAAAACTACACTCATCAGACCCGTTATGCTTTGCTGCAGCGTCCCTCGCCGAACTTGAAGGATATGAAATCCATTTATCTTTATGCTTCTACCTGTTTTTTTGAAGGAGCTGTGGCTACAACTGGAAGAGGAACGGAATATCCATTTGAAATATATGGCCATCCAAATTATGATCCGACCCGAACCGGTCACTATACACCAGGAATGGAAAGCTATACTTTTACTCCGGTGAGTATGTCAGGAGCGAAAACTCCAAAATTTATGAATCAGATTTGTCATGGAGTCAATCTCCGTAACAAGTCCAATGAGAAAATTTGGGAAGATGGAGTGGATCTTCAGTACATCATTGATGCCTACGACAATTTGAACATCGGGGATGATTTCTTTTTGAAGAACGGTTTTTTTGAATTGCTGACAGGGGTTTCATGGGTTCGTCAAATGATAGAGACAGGACACAGTGCAGATGAAATCAAGAGTAAGTGGCAGCAAGATGTTGCAGACTTCAAGGTTCTGCGAGAAGCATATCTGCTGTATGCTGAATAGATAATAAGAGAAAAAAGATAAACCGGAGCGAATCTTCACGACTTGCTCCGGTTTTCAGTTTCACTTATTCAATTAACATTAAAATAACTTATGTACTACTTGCTTTCACTATATGCTATAACTGTGCCAAATTTGAATAAAAACAAAATATCGTGTATATTTCGCAATATGAAATATTATTAATAACACAGAAAAATGAAAAGAAAATTATTGCTCCTCTCTTTGCTGGGGCACATTGTCTCTTGTTCTCAATCTCCTGAAAATGAAGGGCCGATTTATCTCGATGTGGACAAGCCTGTCGAAGAACGTGTAGAAGATGCCCTTGCAAGAATGACTTTGGAAGAGAAAGTCAAAATGACCCATGCTCAATCCAAATTTTCTTCTCCTGGTGTTCCTCGTCTGGGCATTCCGGAGGTATGGTGTACAGACGGTCCCCATGGTATTCGTCCTGAAGTATATTGGGATGATTGGGATATGGCTGGCTGGACCAATGATTCCTGTACAGTTTTTCCCGCATTGACAGCTCTGGCGGCGACATGGAATGAAGATTTATCCCATTTGTATGGTATTAGTATTGGAGAGGAGGCAAAATATCGTAACAAGTCTGTCCTGCTTGGACCAGGCGTCAACATTTGTCGTTTCCCATTGCTGGGGCGAAATTTTGAATATATGGGAGAGGATCCGTATCTGGCTTCCCGCCTGGCAGTCCCTTATGTAAAGGGGGTCCAGGAAAAAGGGGTAGCTGCTTGTGTGAAACATTTTGCCATCAATAACAATGAAACAAATCGTGTGACGACCAATTGCAATGTAGATGAACGTACGTTGCATGAGATTTATCTGCCGGCTTTCAAAGCGGCTGTCCAGGAAGGAGATGCTTGGGCGATCATGGGATCCTATAATCAGTACAAAGGACAGTGGAATTGTCATAATGACCTGTTGTTAAATGATATCTTGAAAAGAAAATGGAAATTTGATGGAGTTGTTATCAGTGACTGGGGAGGAGTGCATGATACGGAACAGGCAGTCAAGAACGGCCTTGATCTGGAAATGGGAACTTGGACCAATGGCCTTGACCGGAGTATGTCCAATGCTTATGAGAATTATTTTCTCGCCAAACCATATTATGAAGGAATTCGTTCCGGAAAATATGGGACAGGAGAATTGGATGATAAATGCCGGCGCATACTTCGTATGATTTTCCGCACAACTATGGCCAAGGAACGTTATTGGGGACGTTTCACTTGTCCGGAGCATGACCAAGCGGCTTATGAAATCGGTGCAGAAAGTATCGTTCTGCTCAAGAATGATGGACTGCTGCCTTTGCAGGTAAAAAAAGGACAGAAAGTTTTGGTCGTGGGGGAAAATGCCATCAAGAAGATGTCTGTTGGAGGGGGAAGCTCTTCGTTAAAGGCACAGCATGAGATTGTTCCGATTGAAGGAATCCGTGCCGAATTGGAAGGAAAAGCTGAGGTCTTATTCGAAAGAGGATACAAGGGAGATGTGACAGGTGTTTACAATCGTGTCGTGACGGGACAGAATCTGTCCGAGAGTCGTTCTGAGGATGACTTGATTCGCGATGCGGTCGAGGCTGCCAGAAAGGCGGATTTTGTTATCTTTATCGGAGGATTGAATAAGGCGACATTTCAAGATTGTGAGGGACGTGATCGTGTGGAATATAATCTTCCATATAATCAGGACAAAGTGATTGAAGCATTGGCAGAGGCCAATGATAAGCTGGTTGTAGTCAATATCAGTGGCAGTCCAGTGGGGATGCCATGGGCCGATAAGGTTCCGGCTATTCTACAGAGCTGGTATCTTGGAAGTGAAGCTGGTATTTGTCTGGCTGATGTCCTTGTCGGAAAGGTCAATCCTTCTGGAAAACTTCCATTTTCTTATCCGAAAGTCTATTCAGATTGTCCAATCCGGACAGAAAGACAGTATCCAGGTTTGCTGGAAGGACGTACTGGTGGTGTAGAGTCCTATGATGTTCCTATCTATGATATCTATTATGATGAGGGAATATTCGTTGGCTACCGTTGGTATGAAGCTCAGAACATTGAACCGCAGTTCGCGTTCGGTCATGGATTGAGTTACACGACTTTTGAAATTTCAGAAATCCATTCTGACAAGGAATCCTTCAGAAAAGATGGGCAGATTACTATAACCGTCAATGTCAAGAACACGGGCAAAGTGGCAGGTTCTGAAGTTGTCCAGTTATATATTCAGGACATGGAGGCCTCCGTGGAACGTCCGAAGAAAGAACTGAAGGGTTTCCACAAAGTTTATCTTGAACCAGGCGAATCTAAGGAAGTTAATTTCATCATTGATGTCAGTCATTTGAGCTTCTATGATCCGGAAACTCATTCTTGGAAGGCAGAACCTGGAAGTTTTGTCGCTCATGTAGGCTCCGGATCAGATAAGATTCGCCAGACTCTGATATTTGGATTGAAATGATATTTCTGTTTTCTTGTGATTTTATAGAAAATTCATACATTTGAATAGGGTCAATTAATTATATGAAATATGATTGCAATATGGTGGGCAGGCTTGAGCTTGTCTATGAAAATAATTTGGGGAATCACCCTTGCGGCAACAGCCACGTTTATTGTCCAAAGCATTATGACTTTTCTGGGTGCTGATGCTGGGGACTTTGAAGCTGCATTGGATTCCTCTTCAGACTTTTCTGGTCTGGATACTGGGATGAATCTTCTGACTTTCAGAAATCTGGTCAATTTTTCACTCGGATTCGGATGGACAGTTGTCCTCTTCGAAGAAGTTATCCCCTCGAGAACTCTTCTTATCTCATTGGCTATCCTTGTCGGAATTCTGTTGGTGGTTGCTGTAATGTATCTTTTCAAATTTTTGAGTTCCATGCAGCAATCTGGCAATGTGGATGTTTATCGTTCAGCCAAAGGCTGTACGGGAACTGTTTATTTGACTGTTCCTGCTCATAAATCTGGAGAGGGAAAGGTTCAGATCAGCATTTCCAATGCTGTACGGGAATATGCAGCTGTCACAGAAGGGGAGAAATTGGAGAACGGAACTCCTGTCAAAGTGGTTGAGGTAATTGATTCTCTGACTCTTCTCGTAGAAAAGAATAACGGTTAAAATTGAATTGATATGATGAGTTTACCTACATTGATTGTCGTAGTTGCAGTGGTCCTGTTCGTGACTTTTGCAGCTGTTCTCAAGCGCTACAGGCGTTGTCCTTCGGATAAGATTTTGGTGATTTATGGAAAGACAGGAAAAACTAGAGATGGACATTCTTCAGCCCGCTGTATCCATGGAGGCGCCGCTTTTATCTGGCCGGTCTTTCAGAATTATGCTTTCCTGGATTTGAAACCTATTTCTATCGAATGCAATCTGACAAATGCTCTCAGTAAACAAAATATTCGTGTTGATGTACCTTGTCGTTTTACCGTAGGCATCTCTACTGATCCAGAAAGTATGACTAATGCAGCGGAGCGTCTTCTTGGATTGTCAATTGACAATATCCAGAACATCGCGACCGATATCCTGTTCGGCCAGTTGCGTCTGGTGATCGCCACGATGGACATTGAAGAAATCAATTCTGACCGAGATAAGTTTCTTGCCAATGTCAGTACAAATGTGGAGGCCGAGTTGCGTAAAATTGGTTTGAAACTGATTAACGTGAATGTGACCGATATACGGGATGAATCCGGTTATATTGAGGCTTTGGGCAAGGAGGCTGCTGCCAAGGCAATCAATGATGCCAAAAAGAGTGTCGCTGAACAGAATCGATTCGGAGAAATCGGCAAGGCTGAAGCAGACAGGGATAAGGATATTCGTATCGCTGAAACCTTGAGAGATACCCGTATCAATACGGCTGCCGCCAATGCTTCTGCAGTAGAAGGAGAAAATAACTCTAAAATTGCGATTGCAAATTCAGAGGCACTGCGCCGTGAAAAGGAAGCGGAGGCATCCAGATTGGCAGTTGCTGCAGAGAAAGTTCAATCTGCTTTGGCTTTGCAGGAAGCATATCAGTCAGAAAAAGATGCGGAAATGGCCAGAGCTGAACGAGAAAAGGCCACCCAGATTGCGAATGTGGTGGTTCCTGCACAGATTGAAAAAGAAAAGGCTATCATTGATGCAGAAGCAGAAGCAGAAAAATTGCGCAGAATGGCAAAGGGTGAAGCCGATGCTATCTATGCCAAGATGGATGCCCAAGCTCGCGGCGTGTATGAAATTTTGTCCAAACAGGCACAAGGATTCAGCCAATTGGTCAATGCAGCAGAGGGAGATCCTCAGAAAGCTGTGCTCATGTTGATTGCAGACAAACTTCCTGAATTGGTCAAGACTCAGGTTGAGGCTGTCAAAGGAATCAAGATTGATAAAGTTACAGTATGGGACGGCAACAATTCTTCTGATGGAAAAACCTCCACCGCCAATTTCATTTCGGGAATGATGCAGGCTGTTCCGCCACTGGAAGAACTTTTCAAGATGGCAGGAATGAATTTGCCTTCCTATTTGAAAGGAAAAGATGAAGTGCCACATCAAGATTCTTCCATTCCCTCTGCAGAAAAGTAGGAGCAAATAGAATTTTGAATATATGAATTTTTACGAGGCCGGGTCAAAAGTAATTTTTGATCCGGTTTTCTATATAATATGGCGTGATAAGGGCGGAGGTCGCTCCTATAGAGTTCCGTTCCGCTGACGCTCCACTCCATCCACCCTTCCGACTTCGTCGTCAGGGAGCCGCTCGCGAGGCCGCGGCCGGCCACGCTCTATCGGAGCTGGGCCTCCGCCCTATACCATGTATTGCGGCATCTTTTCATCATTGGCCACAATATTGTCGGTCATCTGACAACTAGGCCCAGTTTTCCTTAAGGATGCAGATATATATTCTAAGATTATGAGCTGAGGCTATCAGACAGAACTCTACGGTTACCTTCTTATGACCCTTCATGTGGAACCTTTTGAAGCCGTGATTGAATTGGATGTCACCGAAGACAGCTTCGGGTTCGACAGGACGATTGCTCCTGTGATGCAGTCCTCGTTCACTTGTCAGCAATTCACGCGCTTTCTCCCTGTATTCCTCACCTTGATGGTTTGCTTCTATACTTCTACTCTCCTTCATTGATTTGTAGCACATGCCTCGTAGAGGGCATCCAATGCAGTTTTCTGCTGTATAGACGACACTG
>RCNI01001109.1_pt1 | contig 15160 bp, 12 predicted proteins | sample 2041151 | NCBI WGS metagenome assembly RCNI01 (sample SAMN09708214, study PRJNA481090) | feces metagenome | isolation source: feces | place: Antarctica: Albino Rookery | reverse complement strand
ATACAACTTTTTTCTCAAATATCGTATATGAACATCTACCGTCCTAGTTTCACCAAAAAATTCATAGCCCCATATCTTATCGAGCAATTCTTCTCTTCTAAGAACCTTTCCTCTATTTTCTATTAACAATCTTAAAAGTTCAAACTCCTTTAAGGTCAAGTCTATCTTTCTTCCATCTTTGTACACTTCTCTTTTTTCAGTATACAAAGTAATATCTCCTGCTGAAATAAAGTCACCTTCTGTAGCCTTATATCTTCTCAAAACTGTTTTTATTCTAGCTTTTAATTCTTTGACACTAAATGGCTTGGTAATATAGTCATCTGCTCCCCTATCTAAGCCTTCTATTTTGTCGTCATCCATATTTTTTGCAGTTAGCATAATTACTGGAAGTGTAGAAAGTTTGTAATCACTTCTTATTTTTTTAAGAATTTCTATACCACTAATACTTGGCAACATCCAATCTAGTAAAATAAGATCTGGCTTTTCTCTTTGGAGAAATTCTACACACTCTTTTCCATCATCTAAACAAATAACTTCATATCCGAATATTTCAAGATTAAATTTCAAAAGCTCAAGAATATGTCTTTCATCATCTACCACAAGTATCTTAGCCATTTTTTCTATCCTCCATTTTAAAGTTTATTGCCTTTTTTATGATCCTCTTTTTTTCTTTTTTGCAAGTTTTCCAACTCATTGAAGAATGTTTCTATGTCCGTAAATTGTCTATATACAGAAGCAAATCTAACATATGCAATTTCATCAACATCCTTTAATCTCTCCATTACCATTTCACCAATTATTGTAGCTTTTATTTCATTTACATACATTTTATTTATTTCTGCATCTATTGAATCTACCAACTCATTAATTTGTGATATTGATACTGGTCTTTTTTCACAAGATCTTATTATACCAAATTTGATTTTATCTCTGTCAAAAGCCTCTCTCCTGCCATCTTTTTTTATAACCATTACTGGAATCATTTCAATCTTTTCATAAGTTGTAAATCTTTTTTTACAGCTTTCACATTCTCTTCTTCTTCTTATCGAAGCAGAATCTATATGCCTTGAATCAAGAACCTTAGACTCTTTACATTCACAATATGGACAAAACATACTTCTCACCTCTTTCATCTTTTATACAAAATATATCACTTCGATATATTTAAAAAATTATAAAATAGGCTCAACTATACGCTGAGCCTATCGGTTTATATTGATATTTTTACTTCTTTCTTCTTAAGAAAGTAGGGATAACCATATCGTCATCACCAGCTGTTACAGTATCGTCAAAACTGTTAGAGAAAGTTTCTTCAACCTGTCTTGGTGTTTCTACTTTCTTTGGCTCTTTTACCCTTGGTATTTCATTGTACTTAGGAGTTACAGGCTGCGATGGTTGCCTTCTTATTGGAGTGCTAAATATCTCATCAGAGTCATCTTGCAATCCAGTAGCAACTACTGTAATTACTATTTCATCGCCAAAATCTTCCCTAGTAGCAGCTCCAAAGATAATCATTGCATCTGGATCACATTTTTCTTTAATTATTTCAGTAGCTTCACTTACTTCTAATAATCCAAGATCATTACCACCAGTTACATTAATTAATACGCCCTTAGCTCCATCTATTGTTGTTTCTAATAGTGGAGATTCTATAGCTTGCTTAGCAGCTATCAAGGCTCTATCTTCACCAGAAGCAGTTCCCATACCCATATGAGCAAGACCCTGATCCTTCATTACAGCTTCTACATCTGCAAAGTCAAGATTGATAAGAGCAGCTTCAGATATCAAGCCAGAAATAGCCTGTATACCTTGCTTTAATATATCGTCTGCCTTAGATAAGGCTTCTGTAATTGTAGTTCTTTTTTCTATAATCTGAAGAATTTTATCATTAGGTATTGTGATTAAAGTATCTACATTTTTTCTTAATTCTATAATACCTTCTTCAGCCTTTTTCATTCTTACTCTACCTTCAAAAGAGAAAGGCTTAGTAACAATTGCAACTGTCAAAGCTCCTGCCTCTTTTGCAATCTTAGCAACCACAGGTGCTGCACCCGTACCTGTTCCACCGCCCATTCCTGCAGTTACAAATACCATATCTGCACCTGCTATAGCCTTGGCTATTTCATCAGCAGATTCTTCTGCGGCTTTTTTTCCTTTTTCAGGATTGGCTCCAGCCCCTAATCCCTTAGTAAGCTTTTCACCTATTTGTAATATATTTCCTGCCTTAGATGCTTCTAAAGCTTGTTTGTCTGTGTTTACTGCTATGTATTCAACACCTTTAACGCCAGAACTTATCATAACATTAATGGCATTGTTTCCACCGCCACCAACACCTATAACTTTAATATTAGCAGAGCCTGTTTGCTCTTCTACAAAGTTTAACATTTATAAACCCCCATTCACACTATAGTCTATGCCTAATCAAAATATTATTTTCATTATTTTTATATTTTCGATTATCTAAAGATAACCTAGTAAGTATCATTATAGAACAAACATCATTCTATCTATTCTATAATATCCTATAAACGACTATTCTTGCAATATATTTTTATTTTTTTTTATTTTTTTATTTTATTAAAAACATTCTTGACTGATTTTCTGATAAATTAAATCAATCGCATCTCTCTTACCAAATGCCTTGCTTGCCAATGACATTTGAGATAATTTCTTTTCATCACCTAACAGGTCAAAAATTGTTTTTTCAAGCTTTTGTGCAGATAATTCTTTTTCTGTAATACAGACACCACCACCAGCATTTTCCAAACTTTTAGCATTGTATTCTTGATGGTTTTCTGCTGTATATGCTTTCGGCACTATTATAGCTGGTATTCCTATTGCTGTCATCTCTGCCATAGATATTGCACCCGCACTACCTATTACTAGATCTGCTGCTGCAAGATTGTCAGCCATTGCATCAAGATAAGGAACTACCCTTTGGTATTGTTTTAATTCTACTTTTTCATGTTCTTTCATAAACTTTTCATAATAAGTCTTGCCTGTAGATATTGTAAAGGCAAAATCTTTTTCTAGCATTTTAGGAAAGGCTGTACTTAGGGCGTCATTTATTTCTTCTGAACCTCCACTTCCCCCTGCAACAAGAAGCATTTTTTTATTTTCTGGTATAGCTAATTTTTCTCTAGAACTTTTTCTGTCTGCCTTTAAAATTTCATCTCTTACTGGATTACCTGTTAAATAAAGCTTTTTTTCAGCAACTTGAGGAAATCTCTTATGAGAATCTTCAAAGCTTGTCATTACAAAGTCTACATTTTTTGATAACATTTTGTTTGTAATTCCAGGAAATGAATTCTGCTCATGTATACAAGACTTAATCCCCATTTTGCTCGCCTGAAGAACCACTGAACCACTTACATAACCACCTGTTCCTATTACTAGATCTGGTTTAAACTTTTTTATTATTTTCTTTGAAGAAGATAGTGACTTTAAAAACATTATAACTCTTTTAACATTTTCAAAATCAATTTTTCTCTTAAAACCCTTCACTTTTATATATTCTATGTCATATCCATACTTTGGAACGATTTCAGCTTCTATTCCTTCTTTAGTTCCAACGAAAAGTATCTCTGCGTCTGGATTTTTTTCTTTAATTTTATTTGCTATTGCTATTGCGGGATAAACATGTCCTCCTGTTCCCCCACCTGATAATATAACTTTCATATTTTTTCCCTTCTAGTTTTTATTTTATTTGTTTTTCAAACTATAAACCTTATCCTTGAAGTCTTTTCCTCTTTCTTCATAGTTATTATACATGCCCCAACTTGCACAGGCTGGAGAAAGAAGAACTATATCATTTTCATTTGCTATTTCATGAGATTTTTTTACTGCCTCTGCCATATCAGCTACCCTGTATGTATCTACTATACCATGAGCCTTCGCTGTTTTTTCTATTATTTCCGAAGTCTGACCTAGTATAACAAGGCTTCTTACAAAGTCTTTTGCAATCTCAAATAATTCATTAAAGTCACTACCCTTATCATAACCACCTGCGATTAATATTATGGGTCTATCGTAAGATTGAACTGCCTTAATTGTCGAGTCTGGGTTTGTTCCTTTTGAATCATTTACATAGTCTACCTTATCTACTGTATCTACATACTCTAGTCTATGTTCAACCGCCTTAAAAGTTTTTAATACCCTTTTTATAACTTCTATATCCACACCATATTCTAGGCAGATAGCAAGTGCAGCCATACAATTTTCAAGATTATGACCACCTGGCAGGCTTAGTTCTTTTGAATGCATTAGCTTTTCTACTTTTCCATTTATATTTACCAAAATATTTTTATCTTCATCAAGAAAGACTCCTTCTTTTAGTTCATTTAATCTTGAAAAATATACTATTTTCGCTTTTGACATAGCTGCCATCTTTCTTGTAGTTTCATCATCATAATTTAATACACAGACATCTTCTTTTCCTTGCCTAGCAAAAATATTCATTTTAGCCTGAGCGTAATTTTCCATTGTGTGATGCCTATTTAGATGATCTTGTGTTAAATTTAATATTGCAGAAATTTTAGGTCTAAATTCTTTTACACTTTCTAACTGGAAACTAGAAAGTTCCGTAACCATTACAGATCCAACACTAGCCTCTTGTAGTGCATCAATAACAGGATTACCTATATTACCTACAATATAAGATTCATATCCAGCCTCTTTCATTATTTCACCTACAATTGATGTTGTAGTTGTTTTACCATTAGTTCCTGTTATACCTATAAAATCTAACTCTTTTTTCTTTCCAACTCTATAGGCAAGTTCTATTTCTCCAATAATCTCTTTTCCTAGCTTCTTAGCCTCTACTAAAAAGTCCAATTCCAATGATACGCCTGGAGAAACAACTGCAAAATCAATTTCTTCTAGGTCTTTTCTTTGAGGATTTTCACCTATTATATATCTGACCTTGTCAAAATCCTTAAATTCTTCTTTTAAACTTTCAAGTTTTTCTTCTTTTGAGTCGTTTAAAATTACTTCGGCTCCATTTTTTAATAGATATTTGGCACAAGCTATTCCAGATTTTGCCATACCTACAAGTAAAATTTTATTGTTACTAAACAAAACAATTCACCTCTATTCATATTTTACTAAAACATGGCTACTATACCAATCCATGCCAAAATAATAGATACTATCCAAAATATAAATACTACCTTTGTTTCTGGCCATCCGCACTGTTCATAGTGGTGATGAAGTGGTGCCATTTTAAAAATTCTTTTCTTAGTTTTCTTATAATATAAGACCTGTATAATAACAGATAGGGCTTCTGCAAAATATATGCCACCAACTATTGGTATAATCAATACTGAATTTGTAAATATAGCAAAGGCTGTTACAGCCCCTCCTAAAGCCATTGAACCTGTATCTCCCATAAATACTCTGGCTGGATTTACATTAAACCACATAAAACCTATACAAGCCCCTAGTGTAGCTGCTGCCATTTGAGATATTCCAGTATTTTCAGCTACTACAAAAGCAAATAATACAAAGAAACTTGAAACTATGGCTGTAATACCACTAGATAAACCGTCTAAGCCATCTGTTAGGTTGACTGCATTTACTGTACCTAAAATTACCACAAGTAAAACAGGTATATAAAGTAGACCTATATTTACACCTACCTGAGCAAATGGAACTACAAACTGAACTCCATTGCCTATTATCTTAAACTTATATATTGATATTATCAAAGCTAAAGCAACCTGTAAAACAATCTTCTGTATTGCTGTAAGACCCAGTGATCTTTTCATCTTTATTTTTATAAAATCATCTATAAATCCTACCATACCAAAACCAAACATACATAATAGGGCCATTAATATTTCAGTACTTATTTCTACTCTTAAAAATACTGTTATAAGTATTGCAATTATCATCATCACTCCACCCATTGTAGGTGTTCCATTTTTCTTTAAATGAGACTGTGGCCCATCATCTCTTATCGTCTGTCCAAACTTAAACTTGTGTAAAAAAGGAACTACTATCGGTCCCATAGCCATTACTAATACAAATGCTATTATGGCTGTTAATGTCAATTCTTTAAATCCTAGCATTTATTTCCTCCTTCTAGATGCTTAACTATATCTTCAAATTTCATACCTCTTGATGCCTTCACAAGAATGACATCATCATCTTCAACTATACTATCTAATTCTTTTATCAATTCTTCTTTTGTATCAAAATGATATACCTTACTTAGATCAAAGCCTTTTTCCTTAGCCTCAATACCTATATATTTTGCAGCTTCTCCTGTAGTAATTATCAAATCTGCCTTGTCTATTGCCTGAAGGCCAACCCTTCTATGACCTTCTTGAGCAAATGTTCCCATTTCCAAACAATCTCCAAATATTGCAACTCTTCTTTTATTATAAAGCTTCAACACCTTTAAAGATGCAATCATAGAATCTGGACTTGCATTATAGACATCGTTTATTATAGTATATTTTTCTGTTTTAATAATATCTTGTCTGTCTTTTGTAGGAATGAAATTCATTAAGCCTTCTTTTATTTCTTCAAGGGTCATTCCCATTGAAATACCTACTAATATCGCCGACATAGCATTATAAATATTATGTTCTCCAACTGTAGGTATCTTAAAATCTATATTATTTTCTAAATCTTCAATCTTTACTGTGAATTTAGTTACATCTTCTGCCAATGTTTCAAATTCCAGTAATGATATTGTATTTTCTTTATTTTTACCAAAAGCTTGTATTTTATAAGCTTTTTCATTTTCTTTTAAGCTATCCTTATATAGCTTAGAAAGAAATTTATCATCGCCATTTACAATCAACAAGGAATTTTCATCAAAATAACTTGCTATTTCCATCTTTGCCTTAAATATTCCTTCTTGAGAACCTAAAAGCTCTATATGAGACATACCTATATTAGATATTACAGCTATTTTAGGTCTTACTATATCAGCAAGATATTCTATTTCACCAAATCCACACATACCCATTTCAATTACTGCACACTGATGCTCTTTATTTAAATTAAATAAAGTCAATGGAACTCCAAATTGATTATTGAAGTTTTTTTCATTTTTTAAACTTATAAAACTCCTAGATACTACTGAATAAATCATATCTCTTGTAGTTGTCTTTCCTACACTTCCAGTAACCGCTATTGCAGGTATAGAAAACTTATTTCTATAATACTTTGCTATCTTTCCAAGAGCAAGCTCAGTATTAGCAACCTTAATTACTGAAGCCTCTGTCATACTTTCTGTTAAAAATGATTCGTCACTAATTAAAAACACTCGACATCCCATATCATAGGCTGCTTCTAGGTACTTATGTCCATCTTGACTCTCACCTACTATCGCCACAAACATAGTTTTATTTTTGGCCTGCCTACTATCTATAACTATTTCATCTATTTCATAATTTTCACCACAGATGAGTTTGCCTTCTGTCGACCTTTCTATCTCCTCAACTCTTAAGCTAATCATTTTTCCCCCTCCTAAATTATTCACTTTAAAGTTTTTAGTCATACATACATATTATTAAATAATAAAACTTTTTTCAATCTTTTTATAAAAAGTCTTTTGACACATCTTATATAATAACAGTTTTACTTTTTTTCTGCTACCCTTAATTTGGCACTTCTAGATCTAGGGTTATATTCTATCTCTTCCTTGCTAGGAAGTATTGGTTTTCTTGTAATTATTTTTAACTGGCTTTCCTTATCACATTGACAAAATGGTAGCTCTGCTGGACAAATGCAAGATAGGCTCAAATATTTATATTCTTTCTTTACTATCCTATCCTCAAGAGAATGGAAGGTAATAATACAAATTCTTCCTCCTGGATTCATAATGGATACTGCATCATCTATCATTTTACTGATTACACCTAATTCATTATTTACCTCTATTCTTATAGCTTGAAATGTTCTCTTTGCAGGATGCGGTCCATCTATTCTGGCTTTTTTAGGAATTGCTTTTTTTATTATCTCTACTAGCTCATATGTAGAATCTATTGTTTTTTCTTCCCTTGCTTCAACTATAAACTTAGCTATTCTCTTTGCCCAGTTTTCTTCACCGTAATCTTTTATTATTCTATGCAGGTCTTCTTCTGAGTACTCATTTACTACATCCCAAGCAGAATATTTACATCTGCTATCCATTCTCATATCAAGTGCGGCATCATTCATATAAGAAAAACCTCTTGATGCTTCATCAAGCTGATGGGAAGAAACTCCTAGATCTGCCAAAACACCATCTATACCATCTATGCCCAATTTTTCAATTTCTTCTTTTATATTTTCAAAATTACTATGAACTATTGTTACCCTATCTTCAAATTCTGCTAATCTTTCTTTCGCAACATTTATTGCATTTATATCCTGATCAAAGCAAATCAACCTACCCCTACTAGATAACTTTTTTGCTATTTCCCTACTATGGCCAGCTCCGCCCATAGTACAGTCTACATAAACTCCATCTTCTTTTATATTTAAATTCTCTATGCACTCATTTAAAAGCACTGAAACATGATTAAATTCCATTTTTTCTCCTTTTTAACAATACTATATGAAGTATTAATCCTATAATTATTCCTAAAAGACTTATCGCTTGAGCCATTCTTATTGGACCCAGCATTAAAGAATCTGTTCTTAATCCTTCTATAAAAAATCTTCCTATAGAATAAAAAATTATATACTGAACAATTATCTCGCCTTCATACTTTTTATTTTTCCTTCTTAAAAATATAAAAAGAAATATCAGTAAATCCCAAATTGATTCATATAAGAAAGTAGGATGTACTCTTTGCCCATCTACCATAATAGCCCATGGAAGATTTGTTGCTCCTCCGTGAGCTTCTTGATTTATAAAATTACCCCACCTTCCTATTGCCTGAGCTAGGGGTAGACCTAAAACTACAAGATCTGCCAATTTAAAAAAATCAATCTTTTTAATTTTTGAAAATACAAGTCCAGTAAGTATACCTGCTATTATTCCTCCGTGTATAGCAAGCCCTCCCCCTCTTATATTGAAAATATCCATAGGATTTGCTACATACTCTTGCCAACTAAATATTACATAATATATCCTAGCTCCTACTACTCCTAAAGGAATTAAAAATAGGGCTAAATCTACTATAACTTCTTCATTTATACCAACTCTTTTACTTTCTTTTAAGGAAATAGCCATCGCTACCATCATACCTATTGAAATTAGTATACCATACCACATTACATCTATTCCAAATAAGGAAAATGCTACTCTATTCAAAAAAAATCCTCCTCAAAATATTTTAAACTTACTTTTCTTTAGCTTCAACTATAGAAAGTACACTTTTTTCTTCTTCAAAAAATTCATTAAGCCTACTTGAAATATCTTCCAATTCAACCTCCTTAAGAACTTCTAAATAATCAAGAAAATCTATCCCTCTAAATCTATAATTAAGAAAATTATCTGCTATATAACTTATAGAGTCAAAAGATTTTAATAGTTTGCCTATTTTTTTCTTTTTAGTTATATCAAATTCATAAGCATCTATTCCCCTATATCTTAAATCATCTATATACTTATCCACTCTTTTCTTTAGCTTTTTAGGATCTTTTGACACACCTGCTGCAATAGCATAGGCATAATCTTTTTGACAAATATAGCCTCCTGAAATACTACTTACTATCAATTCATCATTATATAGTTGCTGATAAAGTTCTCCGCTTGCAGAAAAAATTATATCAAACAAGATGTCTGTTACTATTTCATTTTTTAAATTTTCTCTTGGACTCCTTTCTATAAATTTGTCCTTATAACCTATATAAAATATCGGCATTGATACAGTGAAGTTTTCCACTATTAATTTTTTATTAACCTCTTCAGGCTCTTGTTTTTGCAAACGTACTATATTAGCTTCTGATTTTAAACTCAAATCATTGGCTTCATTAATTGTATCCATAAGTTCTTTTTCATCTAAATCACCTACTACAAAAAGCTTCATATTTGCAGGATTATAGAAGGTATTATAACATTTATACAGCTCTTGTGCTGTTATTTTATTTATACTCTCTAGGCTACCTGCTATATCAATATTGGTACTATGTTTTGAATACATTGCTTTTATACAATTAAAATATACATTCCAATTCGGATCATCTTCATACATTTTTATCTCTTGAGCTATAATCCCTTTTTCTTTATTTACATTTTCCTCAGTATAATAAGGAGTCTGAACATATTCTATCAAATGTTTTAATGATGGATAAAAAGACTCAGTTGCAGAAAATAAATAAGCTGTCATTGTAAAACCTGTAAAGGCATTTGCATTTGCTCCATTTTCAGCAAAATTTTCAAAGGCATTCTTACCATCTTTTTGTTCAAACATCTTATGTTCTAAAAAATGTGCTATCCCTTCATTAACTCTTATGGGGTCCTTTTCCCCTATTGGAATAAATTCTAAGTCATTAGACCCAAAATCCACCCCCAAAACTGCATATTTATTAGAAAATCCTTTTTTAGCCATGAAAAAAACTTCCAAACCATTTTCTGTTTTCTCATAGTACAAGGCTTCCTTTATTACATTATTATAAATCTTTTTCACAAAATTCCCCCCTTCTTAGGCTCTATCTTACTTTATATAAAAGACTGTATCTTCAACTACATTTTCCATAGCTTCTACAATATCTTCCCTAGTAACTTCTGAAATATACTTTATAATCTCATCAAATTTAAGATTACTTTGACTAATATACTGATTATAAGTAAAATCTGACTCACCTGAAACAGAATCATAAGAAGCCCTAAAGCCATTTAAGATACTTTTTTTAGCATTATCTATATCTAAATCGCTAAATATCCCCTTCTTCATATCATCTAATTCTTTTCTTATTAATTTTAAAGCCTTTTCATAAAGTTCTAAATCTATACCTGCACTAACCAACATCAAAGACTTTGATTTTTCTAAAGTTGAATGCGCATAGTAACACATACTTTCTTTTTCTCTTACATTATTAAATAGTTTTGAATGCGCTCCACCACCAAATATACTATTTCCAACCATTAAGGCATAATACTTTTTAAAATCTAGATAGTCAATTCTACTTCTATAACCAATTGCCAATTTTCCCTGCTTTGTACCAATTACTTCCGTAATATACTTAGTATTTTCAGGTGCTTTAAAAATTTCCTCTTTTTTTATACTCTCTATCTGACCTCTTTTGAAAGAAAATTTATCCCTACATATTTCCAAAACCTTATCATTATCAAAATCTCCCTCTATACTAATATATATATTGGAAGTTGATATAAAATTATAGTATGTATCTGACATATTTTTTGCTGTTATAAACTCTAAATCTTCAACATAACCGCTTTGATCTATTGCATATGGTTCTCCCTTACACATTTCTTCTACACATCTCAACATAGCATATGATTTTTTATCATTTATCCTCGACTCAATTTCATCTTTTAAAGCATTTTTTTCTATTTCAATCATATTTGGATTTAACTGTCCATCTACAAGCATGGGTTTATTTATAATTTCATTTATAAAATCAATCACATCTTCAAATATATCTTCATTTAAATAGTCATCTGCTACACTTAAAAACTTAAAAAAACTTAATGATTTTTCTCCATGTTTGCTAACTCCAGCAGTCATAGACAAGCCATAAAGTTCATCTTTTTTTCTAGAAATTTCTTTCATAGTTGGATACTTTTCACAAGATGAACTCATTATATTACATAATAAAGATATCTTTGTTACCTCTTTTCTTTTTAAATTTCTCGCAAAATATAAAGAAATTAAATTCGATTTGAATTTCGGATTTTTTATTAGAGCTAAATTAACTCCCTTATCCAATTCATATATATTAATATTAGACATTTTCCCCTCCATGTTAATTTTTGTTTCTTTATCCTTTAAGGCTGATAAGCATCTTTTATTTTTAAAAATTTATCTCTAAAATAAAATTCTTATTTTAAAATATAAATTTCACTCAATCATTATATTATTATAACATAAATTACTAAACTCGTATATTAACCGACTAAGCTATCTTTATCATTTTTTAACTTATAACTAAACTAAGGCATAATATTTTTCTATTTCACAAATATTCTTTTTATTGTTTTTTAAGTTTTGAAGCTGTATAATGAAGGCATAATATTAAAAATTTGGAGGTAAATATGTTTATTAAATCAAAATATATTTTTCTTGAAGATAGAATTTTAGAAAATGCCGCTCTTGAAATTAAAGACGGTAAAATTAAAGCTATTCACGAAAAAGCTAATAATATTTCTTCCTGTATAGACTATGGCAATGCCATTATCGCCCCTGGATTTGTCGATAGCCACATCCACGGCTATGCAGGCTTTGATGTTATGGATAAAAGTGAAGAGGCCCTAGATAATATAAGTCAGGAAATCTTAAAAACAGGTGTTACATCTTTTTTAGCTACAACACTTACAGATACAGTTGAGAATTTAAATGAAACTGTAAAATTAGTTGGAGATTATAAAAATAAGTCTAAGGGGGCAAAAATACAGGGAATTTTCCTAGAAGGTCCCTTTTTTTCACTAGATTATAAGGGTGCTCAAGATTCTAGCTGTTTTTTGGACCCTAATATAGATATTTTGAAAAAATGGCAAGAACTTTCAGGAGGGCTCATTAAAAAAATTGCCCTAGCACCTGAATTAAAAAACTCCCTAGACTTTATAAAAGAAGCTAAAAAAATGGGAATATATACCGCTATTGGTCACAGCAATAGTAAATATGAAGAAGCAAAATCTGCAATCGAGGCTGGAGCAAGTATTTTTGTTCACGGCTACAATGCTATGAGCCCCCTTCATCACAGAGAAGCAGGTGTAGTCGGTGCCATGCTAACATTTGATAATAGCTATGCTGAGATAATCTGTGACGGACAGCATGTAAGCCCAGTAGCTATTGACATCTTATTTAGATGTAAAAATAAAAAAAATATTGCCCTAATTACCGACTGCATGATGGCAGGTGGAATGAAAGATGGACATTATAAATTGGGAAACTTTGATGTAAATGTAGAAAACGGAAGTGCTAGACTTAAAAACGGAAAGCTTGCTGGCTCTACTTTAAAACTAATCGACGCAGTAAAAAATATTATTGCTTGGGGCTTGGCAAGTCCCTTTGAAGCTATCCAAATGGCTAGCCTGATTCCAGCAAAATCTGTCGGCATTGATAATCTATGTGGTAAAATAGATCTAGATAGGGATGCAGACCTAGTAATTCTTGATAATAATAACTACGACATAAAAGCTGTCTACCTAAATGGAGAAATCGTAAAGTAAAAGAAGGCGTAAATTACGCCTTCTTTTACTTTAGCTATAATGAACTTCTACTTCTTTTCCATCAAAAGCAAATCCCATTTTAACTATATTTTCTTTAATTATACCTTCTTTAAGTAGGAAAGTATCATATTTATTTTCTTCAATTTGATTCAATGCTTTTTGAGCCAATTTTTCAAGATTTTCCCCATCTCTATTTACCTTAAATTCAAAAATATAACTTGGATATTTTTTATTTTTTGATTTTAGTATTATATCTGCTCTACCCATACCTGTCTCTATATTAGAATAAACTTCATAATTTACTGCTAATATATCTAAAAAAGCTAAATATAATATATGATAAGCATATTCATTATTTTTTCTTAAATCATGAAAACTTGGTAATCTCAATAATACTCTTTTAAGAGTAAAAATCAAACCATCTATGTTTTTATTACACAAATATTTATTTAAATCCTTATATGCCTTTCTTTCTCCAAAGACTACATCGATAAATTTTCTTTTAAAGAAACTCCTTACTTCTTCATTTGGAAGTCTGAGATTGTATTCCGTATTACTTATTTTATTTTTAACTGTCAAATATCCCGAAAATAACATCAACTGCCAAAATTCTTCTGTATTCATTTTCTCTTCTTTTACAAGTGTCATACTTCCAAGTATTTCTATATCGATACTTTTACCCTCTAATAAACTTACCAACTCTTCTAACAAATCAGCTCCTAGCTCATTTATATATTCTTTTATTTTAAAATCATCTGATGTATCTACCCAATAAGCTTTTAATTCCCCAAATTTCAAAAATTTTAATATACTCCACGGATTATATACATCTGTTTCTCCAAATCTATATCCATCATACCAATATTTTACTTCTTCCAATTTATCTTCTAAGCCATAATATTCCAATGATTTTTCGACTTCTGATTCCAAAAGTCCAAAATATTCATTATAATTTTTATCCAATATAGTATAAATTTCTATATTATTTAGCCCTGAAAATATACCTGTTTGATCTACTTTGGTGATACCTGTTAGTACTCCCATTCTTAAATATGGATTTGTTTTTAATACACAACTATAAAATAATCTGAAAAAATCTACGGCTTCTTCATAATACCCATGCTTATAAGCTGAAAGTAGAGGAGCATCATATTCGTCTATTAATACTATTACATCTTTTTTATAGTACTTTCTCAAAAAATTAGTCAGTTTTAACAATGCACTGGCCAGATCTTCTTCCTTATCACGACTATAAATTGCATCAAAGTTTTCTAAATCAAACTTATTTAATTTATCTCTTAAAAAATAAAATTCATCATATAGTATATAAAGAGCATCTCTTAATCTTTCTATCATATTATCAAAGCTCGAAGCTTCGACTTTTTTCATTGTAATAAAAATAACTGGATATTGTCCTTGTTCTATGAATTTTGGAGACTTTTCTATATATAGCCCTTTAAATAAGTCTCTATTTTCTCTTGCATTTTCAATATCAAAAAAATACTTAAGCATAGACATATTTATTGTTTTCCCAAATCGTCTAGGTCTTGTAAAAAGCTTTACCTCTGCTCCATCTTGAAAAACATCTTCAATAAATTTACTTTTATCTACATAATACTTGTCTAATTTTATTAGCTTTTTAAAATCATCTACTCCTATAGGCAACTCTTTTTTCATATCACCAGCTCCTTTCCTAGTTATTCTTCTTTTATTGTAACATAGATTTATAAACTGGTGTTTTGGCTTTACTATATAAAAGACATAAACACTACTAATGTAATCTTACTTCTTTTATTTTAGAAAGGTATTCCCCTTTTTCAATTTTATTTTCGTATGCAACTACATATTCAATCGTATCTGAGG
>RCNI01001148.1_pt1 | contig 15167 bp, 13 predicted proteins | sample 2041151 | NCBI WGS metagenome assembly RCNI01 (sample SAMN09708214, study PRJNA481090) | feces metagenome | isolation source: feces | place: Antarctica: Albino Rookery | reverse complement strand
TGCCCCATCAGACGAGCGGTTTCCATGCCTTCTCGGGTTCGCTGCCTGAGATCCTGGACCTCTTTCTCAGATTGATCGAATGCAATCTGGATCTGCTCCTTTGCAAGAGCAATCAGATATTGATTGACACCTTTCAGAATACAATCGACTGCTGTACCGGTCATCGGAACAGCCTGCTTCAGCGCCTTCCTGTAGGTCTGGGTGTCGATGTGGTGTTCCTTCAGAAAGACCAGATCGACGCCTTTGTTGTAGAACTCCATATAGACGTCAATGCCATTGGCAGCATCTCTGCTCATACGGGACACAGAGTCAAAGACGATGGTATCGCCGGCCTTGACTGTTTTCATCAGCTGCTCCCACCGGGGGAGATTCATGCGAGTGCCCGTAAATGCTTCCAAAACGAGAACGGCATCTGGGTACGCGCTCTTAATATTTCGTTCCTGCCGGTCAATGGACTGCTGCCGGGTCGAGATTCTGCAATACCCATATGTGGTAGCCATAGTAAGTACCTTCCTTTCGTATCAATTCATTGGAACGAAAGAACATGGATTATTGTCTGAGATTCGCTGAAAACGCAAGTGGGTAAACTTAGGACAGGAAGGACACGAATGCAGGAATCTACTAAATCGCCAGTTTCATGCAGACTGTCCCAACAGTAAATGGGTTACAGATATTTCCTGTATCCAAACCAAAGAAGGTGTTCTGTACCTCTCTATGATTCGGGATCTGTATGACAACAGTATCGTTGCTTACAAGACAGCTGCCCACCAGACAGTGAATCTGGTGTTGGATACAATCCGGCTGGCAATGAAGAAGGAGAAAGAAAAGGTCGCTGTGGAGTTGCAGCTCCACAGCGACCAGGGCTTTCAATATACCTCACAAGCATATTTCAAGCTAACACAAGAGTACGGCTTAACTCCGTCAATGTCAAGACAGAGAAGCCCATATGCCAATGCTCTTGCTGAAAATTTCTTTGGGATATTGAAAGCAGAGTGTATCTACCGACATAAGCCTCGCACACTGGCTGAGGCAGACGAACTGATTGACAGATACATTTACTTCTATAACCATGAACGCATCCAACTAAAAACAGGAGTGGCGCCGCTGACGCTGCGCCACTCTGCTTAAAAATTCATATTACCCTACCGAGGGGATATCTTTAGAACATGTGGATTTCCCCAAAAACTGTTCAAGCTGCATTTTCTGCTTTCTTAGCATCCTTCTTGACAACTTTACTTAAAATGAAGGTAAGCAGCAGGCAGAGAAGAGCGGCGACGATGGCATAAATCCAGGTCATGTTGAAACCAGTCTTGCCATAGGTATCCATCCAAGAGCCAACCAGAGTGTACATGAAGATGTCAGGGGTATAGCCCAGGGAAGAGGAAATGCCGGAAACACGTCCACTCATACTGACGGGAATGTTTGCATCGTCATGGACTGCAAAGTACTGGCTTCTGACTACATAGATGCAGAACAGGCCTAAGAAGAAGTTAGAGATCACCGCGATATACAGGCTGGCCTGAACAGGAATCACAAGATAAAGACCAAAAGAAGCAGCGAGACCAATGCAACCGTACATAATGACTTTAGCACGGGAGCGAAGCTTATCGGCCAGAAAACCACCCACGATACCGCCCAGACCTTGGAGCAGATACCGGACACCGCCGAGAGTAGCAGCGGTAGCAGCAGTCATACCATAGAACTTCTGTGCATATGTAGTGACATAGCCGATAAGACCATAAACACTGTAGGCAGTGAAGATAATACCAATCAGCAACCAAACGCGAGGAATCAAAAGAGCCTTAAACATGCCTTTGGTAACTTCCAGCAGAGATTCAGGATGCTCTTCTTTGTCGGTATCTTTAATAAAAATATAGTTCAAAATACCGATGATAATGACAGTAATGGAACATACTTTGATAGCGGCAGAAGCGCCCATTACTTCATCCGCATAGCGATTGAAGGTAAAAGTCATGCCAAAGACCAGCAGTGCATTGGTAACGCCGCGAAGACCTTCTTGAAGGCCAAATAGACGGCCCTGTTCGTCGGGAGTACCTAGCATACGGGTCGCTTTGATACATGCAGACCAGTAGGTGATGATGGAAGAAATACCCATTAAAACGAAGATGATGCGGCTAACTGTGAAGTTGGGGAAGGTAGAGAACCAAAGTCCCAGGGCACCAGTTGCGATGAACGAGAATGTCAGAAGTTTTCTCGCAGAAAATTTATCAGCGACAATACCTCCGATAAAATAAGAGATCAAAGCAATGGACGCATAGCCAGAGGATAGCAAACCCATCTGAGCGTTGGTGAGTCCCATTGCATTTTGAATAGGAACATAGAAGGTTTCGCGGATATAGGGAAGTTGGAAAATGATGCCGGCACCCGTAGCCAACAATAGCAAAGTACCATATTTTTTAATAAACGCCCGATTCATTGTAATCCTCCTGAATTTCTGGATGATAAAATTGACCGTAAAAGTAACGAGATTTTTGATAAATTCTATGCTGCAGCCATAGAAAGTCAAAAAAGAGGTAGCACACCGAAGATGTGTTACCTCTCTCATTACTCTTGTAACTGTGATAATCATATAAAGAATAAGCGAATATGTCAATAATAAAAAAGGAAATTTCTGTTTTTTTGTGCACTCACACAAAAAATGGGGTAGTAAGTGTTACATCTGCCCAATTGACAAATATTAGATCTGTTGCCTATAATAAAAAAGGTAAATGCAGAAAATTGCATTAGAAGTTGCCTTACGATGAAATATAATACATCCGATGTGAGAAATCTGTCATATTGGGGATGGCTGGCAGGACTCTTTTCGTTTAGTAAGGGAATCCAATCTGTTATTGATATTCAAATTGCTGAGAGTTTATTAGAGAAACGGCAAATTTCACCAGTAACGATAGGTGGAGTTTGCCGTTTTATTTATGTCAGAAGGGTGGTGGCTGGGTTGAAAGTCTATAAAGTAGCTGAAAATTATGAGAATTATCTGCAAGATGAATCCAAAATGAGAGGAGAAGCCGACAGTATTTCCTTCCCAGAATCCGAAGAAGAAGTGAAAGAGACTTTGCGATATTGTCGTGAGCATAAATTGACAATCACAGTCCAGGGTGGAAAGACAGGCTTATCTGGAGGGGCAGTACCATGTGGTGGTCACATTATGAACATGAGCCACATGAACAAAGTGAAAGGAATGAGAGTTTGGAACGATAAACACTTTCTGACAGTAGAGGCAGGAATTACACTGGCAGATCTCAATAGATATCTTATTTCTTCGGGGGGAAAATATAGATGGGTGCCTTCTCCAACTGAAAAACTTTCTACCGTGGGTGGAGTTATATCCAACAATGCCAAAGGAATTCGATCTTATCATTATGGAGAGACCATTGATTATATCGATAATGTCAAAATTGTCTTTGCGGATGGTTCTGTTGATGAGATCGATCAGGGGCATAGAGGCCGAGAATTGAAATTGCTGACAGGCAGTGAAGGAACAGTAGGAGTTATTACAGAAGCTACTCTGATACTTACAGAGCGACCGGAAGATATTTGGGGAATTGCATTTTTCTTTTATCAGGAAGAAAATGCATGGTCCTGTATCGATGCCATCAGAGAAAAAAATCTGACAGAGGGCTGTTCTTATCTGACTTCCATGGAATATCTGGATAAGATGACGATGGATTTGATTGCAAAACATCAAATCACAGCCACCAAGCTTCAGACACTTCCTCGTATTGATGAGCAATACCGAGCGATGCTTTATCTGGAGTTAGAGGGACATGAAGGAGAAATTATGGGATTGGCCGAGCAATTGATGGAGATTGCCAGTCAGTATGGAAGTAATCTGGATGACTCCTGGGCATTGTCTGGAGAGAATGAACTGGAAAAGATGGAGGCTTTTCGACATGCAGCACCGGAGGTTATTGGAATAGAACTGGAGCTTATCAATCAAAGGACTCCCGGTATTTATAAACTCACCGGAGATTTTCAGTTTAAGACTTGGGATACAGTTAGAATACTGAAATTATATCAAGAAAAATGCCAGGGGATTATCCGGTACTGTGTGTTTGGACATGCAGGTAGCAAACATTTTCTCCTGAACATGCTGCCGGAAACCTGGGAGGAATTCCAGAAATCACAACAGATTTTACAGGAAATTGCCAAAGAGGTTCAAAAGGACGGAGGAAGGATTGCTGGGGAACAGGGCATTGGAAAGGTTCGCAGACAGTACCTGATAGAGTCAGATGGCTACGGAGACCTGCAAGCCTATAAAAAGCTGAAAGATCCAGAACAAATCTGGAATATAAAAAATATTTTTTAAGTGGTGCTGTGTATGAAAATTGCAGTTTGCGTGAAACAGGTACCTGTTCGCAGTGAAGGGACCATGAACACAGAGAACGGCAGTATTTTACGAACGGGTACTTCGGAGGTTAATCCCAGCGATCTGGTGGCTTTGGAATTTGCGGCAAGAGTAAAGGAAACATGGGGGGGCACGGTGGATGTATTTACCATGGGACCAGAAAAAGCAGAAGAGGCACTGAGAACATGCTTTGAATTTGGTGCGGATCGGGGCTTCCTGATTTGTGACCCGGCTTTTGCAGGAGCAGATGTGTTGGCTACCTCCTACACTATTAGCCAAGGAATCCGGTCTCAGAATGATTATGATCTGGTTATCTGTGGCAGCCAGACCACAGATGGAGATACAGGTCAGGTTAGCGGTGCACTGTCTGGCTGGTTGGGGTTTTCTTTTTTTAACGGGATTACAGAAATTTCTCAGATGTCTGAGAAAGATTTTGTGCTCAATCAGAAATTATCGGATGGGCGATATACTTGGCGTGTTCGATTTCCTTGCGTCATTTCCGTGTGCAGTGATGCCAATATACCCCGTATTCCTTCGCTGAAAGCAAAGCTGGCAGCAAGACGAAAAACAGTCCAAAGACTGACACTGGAAAATATGGAGGATTTTGATAAGAAACATTATGGCTTTTACGGGTCTGCAACCAAAGTGAAAAAAATCTATACACCAGAAAGAAAAGCTGGATCGGCACTGATAAGCAATGAAGGTGGTCAGGGTGTAGAATACATATACCAACTTCTAAGAGAAATGAGGATTATTTAGTGGATAAAGAGCAGTGGTCAGGAATTCTGGTTTGGCTGGAATACTGTGGCCAGGGGTGGACAGAATTGAGCCTGGAGATTCTCAGTAAGGCAAAACAGTTGGCAGAACAGACTGGAGAAAAGATATATGGTGCGGCGGTAGTAAATAAAGCAGCAGAAGAAGATTTAATGCTTCCCGTTGAAACGCTTTTTCTCTACGAGATTCCGGGGCCATTTCATGCATGCGCTTATGAAAAAGCACTGTTGGACTGTATCCGGAAGATCCACCCGTCCATTGTATTAGCAGGGGGGACTTTGGAAAGCAGAGCACTGATATCCAGGGTAGCGATTGCCTGTAGAAGCGGTGTAACGGCCGACTGCACTGAATTGCAGATTAATGAGGATGGACTTTTATTGCAAACAAGGCCTGCCTTTGGCGGGGACATTATGGCCAATATTTTGACTCCCCAAAAAAGGCCTCAGTTTGCAACGGTCAGAAAGGGAATTTTTCCTGAATTTTCCTGGAGAAACTCAGGGAGGCCCCTCTGCATTATACAGAAAATGAAAGCCCCGGATGATTGTCTTCTATCTTCTGAACCTGCAATACAGCAGGTGGGTATTGAAAAAGCCAGAATTTTGGTGGCTGCTGGAAGAGGTGTGCGTCAGAAAGAGGATCTTCATATGCTGGAGCAGCTGGCGCAGCGTCTGGGTGGAAGTTTGGCTTCCAGCAGAGCTTTGGTAGAAAAAGGTTGGATATCCCCGGATCGGCAGATCGGGCTATCTGGAAAGACTGTTGCACCGGAGCTTCTGATTACCTGCGGGGTGTCGGGAAGTGTCCAGTTCATGACTGGTATCCGAAGGGCATCCTGTGTGATCGCCATCAACAGTGACCCGGAGGCACCGATTTTCGATGTGGCGGATTATTCCTTGTGTGGAGATATTTATGAGGTAATCCCACAATTATTGGAAAAACTGGAGGGCTTATATGCATCTTGAATATACAGTTGAAAAACAGGAGCTTCTGGAAAGTTTGCACTGTCTGCAATGGAAAAAAGAAGGTGTCAGAAAGCTAATTCATGTTTGTATACTGACTTTGCTAGGGTGCTACTGTATGTATATATACTACAGGGAGCCAGAGAATATCATGGCATTCTTTTTGAGCATAATGATTATTTCGGTTCTTTTGATGGTTCTATATCTTCCTGGGCTGAAGCGACAGAAAAAAGCGGCAGAGATTTTGAAATATGGGAGAAAATGTGCGGTAGATTTTCCAATAGAAGGGTTACAATATGTTTTTACAACAGATCAGGTGATTACTCTGCAGATGGAACACGCATTTTACTGCATTCCCAAAAGAGTTCTGGGGCCTCAGAAACAGGCCTATCTTGAAAATAATGTATTTCCGAATGCAAAAAAAATAGTTGAGGTTACATTATAAAGGAGAGATTGACATGAAAGAGAAAACAAATCTAAAGATAAAGTTGGGCGTTTTTGCGCCGCCTTGGATCATGGCAATTCTTTTGGTCGTATTCAGCCTGAGGGATAAAGACGGCTTTTTAGCCATGCTGAATCAAGTCACCAGCTGGATTCTAACTCATTTTGCCTGGCTATTTAACGGAACCATGCTGTTTGCATTGGCGGTTGTTCTGATTGTGTATTTTTCGCCTCTAGGCAAGGTACGCATTGGTGGAAGAAAAGCTCGTCCTATGATGAAATATACAGATTTGGTATGGATTACGCTGTGTACTACCATTGCAGCAGGTATCCTGTTTTGGGCCTGTGCAGAGCCTCTGTACCAGATGTACGCACCTCCTGTTCGGGAAGGCGTAGAACCTGGCAGCACTGGAGCCGCTATGTTTGCGATGAAAACTATGTTTCTGGAATGGACTTGGTCTCCCTATGCCATTTATACGGTAGCAACTCTATCTTTTGCTTTTGTGTTCTATAATATGCGTCAAAGATATTCTCTGGGCTCTGCCTTGGTGCCTCTCTTTGGCGAGAAGATCCATAAGTACAGCTCTCTTGTGGATGTGGTTTGCCTTTTTGCCTTGACGGCAGGCGTGGCAGCTTCTCTGGGTACTGGTACAATCACTATCGCTGGCGGCATAGAAAAACTATTTGGGATTAAAAGTGCGCCTCTTACCTGGGGCATTATCATTGCAGTAATTGTGGCAACATTCATAGCATCCTCTATCTCTGGCATTATGAAGGGCGTTCGAGTCTTGTCCTCCATCAATGCCAAAGTCTATATGGTTCTGTTGGTATTCCTATTCGTTTTTGGCCCTACTACTTTTATGCTGAACTTTACGGTGGAATCCTGGGGAGAATATGTAAAGGATTTCCTACCTATGAGTTTGTATACTGGCGAGATTTTCAAGGACGGATGGGCTAAGAGCTGGCCTATATTCTATTGGTGCAACTGGTTGGCATGGACCCCCACAACAGCAGTGTTCCTGGGCCGGATACTGAAAGGCTATACAATTAAGGATGCCATTCACTGTAATTTTGTGATTCCTTCTGTATTTGCTACTGTATGGATGGGCCTTTTCTCCACCGCTACCATTTACTATGAAATGAACGGTTTGGGTTTCTATGAAAATATGCTGCAGTCCGGTGCAGAATCTGTTGTTTATATGGTATTCGAGCAGATGCCCTTGTCATTTATAATAATTCCTTTCTATTTGTTCATAGTATTTATTTCCTTTGTTACGGCTTCTGACTCCAATACGACTGCCATGGCAGGTCTCTGCACCAGCGGCGCGGTAGAGGAAGGTAAAGAGTCTCCTGCATGGCTGAAGATCTTGTGGGGTGTCACCATTGCCCTTGTTACCTGGATCTTAATCAGTTTTGCGGGCATCGACGGCATTAAAGCAGCCTCTAATTTGGGCGGCTTCCCCAATATGTTCTTGCTGATATTAATGGGAGTCTCTCTGCTGAAGGTGGCGAAGAATCCTGTCAAGTACGATATCCATAAGGAGGATTACGACGAAAATGGCAGCCCCCTGCCATCTGAAAGAGGAGAAGTTGAATCATAATTGTATAAAATGGCAAAAATGAGCCCAATACTTTGGAATGTATTCCTGTTGACAAAAGGGAACGATTAGATTAGACTGAATACAGTTACTAAAGAGTTTTAGAGAGTGACTTCTGATTTGGGGACAAATAGAAGTCACTCTCTTTTTTATGTAAAAACCAGACGAATAAAAAACGGAGGAACACAAAATGGTTAGAGAAGAAATTATCAATCACCTGAAAGCCATTATTAAGGAAGAAAATATGGTGGTGGATCCTGAACTGCTTAAGGTGCATAGTGCAGACCGTTTCAGAAAATATGAGACGATTTTTGGCAACTATACCCGCCCGATTCCCGCTGCTCTGGTAAAGGTCCAGAATACTGAAGAGATTTCTAAGGTCATCAGCTTCTGCAACGAGAACAGAATTGCAGTGATTCCCAGAACCGGCGGCTCCTCTATTGAGGGAGGCCTGGAGACAGCTGTTGAAAATACTGTGGTTATTGATGGATCTGAGATGAATCAGATTCTGGATATCAACACTTATGATATGCAGGTTACCTGTCAGTGTGGTGTCTGCCTGGAGACCCTGGAGCAAAAGCTTAGATCCATGGGTTATACCACTGGCCACTCTCCCCAGTCCAAGCCCCTGGCCCAGATGGGCGGCTTGGTCGCTACCAGAAGTATCGGACAGTTCTCTACTCTGTATGGTGGTATTGAAGATCTGCTAGTAGGCCTGGAGATGGTTATGGCCGACGGTAGTGTCGCTAGAATTAAGAATGTTTCCAGAAGAGCTGCTGGCCCGGATATCCGTCATGTGGCACTTGGCAATGAAGGTTCGCTGTGCTTCATTACTGAGGTAACAGTGAAGATTTTCAAGTATATGCCTGAAAACAATAAATTCTACAGCTGGCTGCTCAATGATATGAAAACCGGCTTTGAAATTCTTCGTGAAGTTATGGTTCAGGGCTACAAGCCTTCTTTCGCAAGACTGTATGACTTTGAGGATGGTGAGTACTATTTCTCCCATTTCTGCGAGGGCAAGCCTGTGTTGATCTTTATGGCAGAGGGGCCTGCTCCGATTGCAGAGGCTACCGGCAAAGCTATCGAAGAGATTGTTTCTAAGTTCAACACTTACAAGAGAGTCGATGAGGCCTATATTACCAAATGGTACTCTGGTCTCAACTGGCATCCCGGAAAGATCGCCGAGGAATATGAATTGATCGAAGCTACTCACAATGTGGGATTCACGACTGAGATCTCTGCCAATTGGAGCAGTATCTATGACATTTACGAGAATGTTATCAAGAGAATCAAGAACGAGATTCCCGATATCACCATGGTAGGCGGTCACTCCTCTCATAGCTATATTAATGGAACCAATCTGTACTTCATGTATTACTATAATGTAGTGGACTGCGACGCTACTGAGGAGATTTCAAAGTACCACAATCCCATCAATAAGATCATTGTAGAGGAAACGCTCAAGAGAGGCGGCTCTATGTGCCACCATCACGGCGTAGGTAAATACAGAACACCCTGGATTAAGGAAGAACACGGTTCTGCATATCCTGTTCTCAAAAAGCTGAAGGAAGCTTTCGATCCCAATAACATTATGAATCCTGGTACTATTTTCCCCATAGAAAAGTAACCAGAAAAGACTGAGATAATTACCATATTACTTCCAAAAGGTATCGACATTTCTGTCGATACCTTTTGGAGGTTCAGGAGGGAAGAATGTGAAAATTCTTTGCTGTTTTAAGATCGTTCCGGACTATGAAATGCTGGATGAAACAGAATGGATACAGGGTGGCTTGCCGGATACCAGGTTCATAAGGAATGTTTACAGCTGTTATGACGAGTCGGCTCTGGAGTTGGTTCTCCGGGAAAAAGATCGCCAGGGTTGTGAGACAGAGGCGTTGACAGTCAAAAAACCGGAGCTTCGCTTTCCGTTAGAAGCGTTATATGCAGTAGGTTATGATCGGGTCACGGAACTGCTGTGTAGCCAGCGGGGACATACAGCAGAGCAAATTGCGGATTATGTCTGTAACGATGCAGTAGATTGTATTGTCATGGGGTGTCAGTCTCAGGATGGAAACGGCTTTCAGACACCCTATCAAACGGCGGAACTGCTCAAATGGCCATGTATTTCAGATGTATACAATTTTTCCTGTACGGATGGAGAAAAAATGCGAGTTTGGCAACGGGAAAAAAATGTGTGCCGTGAGTTACTGGTGCAATTGCCATGTGTTCTATCTATAGGGAATGTTCCGAAAACCTTCCTGAGGATCCCTACTTTGCGTCAGAAGATGGATGCTAGAGGAAAGGTAGTATTGAGTCTGCCTTGCAGAGAAAAGGAATATTGCCCTGAGCCAGTGCTGGAGGAGGTGCAGTATCTGCGAAAGTATCGAAATACAAAGGTATTGACCAAAGAACAAATGCAGCAAAAAATTGGGGAGTTAGAAGGACGGCGTCTCCAGAAAAGCGGTGAACTATGAGAGGATATTTGATTATCAATGGTTGGTATGGGGAAACTGATGAGCAGATAGGAACACTGCTGCAGCAGTATAGATATCTTCAATCGAATTTTGAAGCAGTAAAGGTGATTTATCTCGGGCTTCAACCGGAAAGATTGGAGCTCCCTTTTCCTAAAATCACACTCTGGCAGTGTGACTGCTCTGAAAAAGAGGCGGTTTTAGATCAGCTTGCAGAAGAAATTCCAAAAGACAGTTGTATCCTTTTTGGTTATGATTCGGTCAGTATGGAACTGGCAGCTCGCCTTGCAATCCGAAAAAAAGGAACTTCTTTGACTAGGGTAGAAAAGCTTGTCTGTGACGAGACTGGTATGACTGCGTTTAAAAAGATATGTTCTGGAAATATGATGGGCTGTTACAGTCTTCGAAGCAGTCCTTTCTGCCTTGCTCTGCAGAAGTATACTGGTGACAGCTCCGCAGAGAACTGCACAGTAGAATGGGAGATAAGTCCTGTATCGGCCGCTCCAAAGCATATTGTTTGCGTCAGGGAAGAACATGAGCCTGCTGATATAGATCTGCGTAAAGCGGAGAGAGTTCTGGTAGTAGGCAATGGGATTAAAAAGAAAGAGGATGTGGCTCGGTTAGAGGTACTGGCAAAACAGATTCATGCAGAAATTGGAGCAACTCGACCGGTGACCATGCAGGGGTTGCTGCCTCTTCAGAATTTGGTGGGTGTGTCCGGTGCGATTATACATCCGAAAGTGTGTATTGCAGTAGGTGTGTCGGGAATGGCTGCGCTTTATGAGGGAATTGAAAACAGTGAATGTATTCTTGCAGTTAATAGAGATCCAGAGGCCCCCATTATGAAAAAGGCTGATTTTGTTCTCTGTGGAGACTGGAAGGATTTGTTGTAAACGCTTGCCGAGAATATAAGGCTATGTTATACTGACTGCATATACCAGAAAAAGGAGAAAATACATGGGACTAACAATCCAGGAATTCATGGAAAGAACAGGAGAAAGCCCTGTTATTCCGGCTATCAAAAATGATGAGTGGCTTGCATCTCTTTCAAGTGCAGATTGCAGAATGGCATATATTCTTTATGGAAACATCTGCAATATTTCCGAGATCGTGGATGCAGTCAAAAAAAACGGGAAAAAAGCCATCGTTCATATAGATCTGATCTCAGGCTTGGCATCCAAGGAATTCGCAGTGGATTTTATAAAAAAATATACTGCTGCAGATGGAATTATCAGTATGAAGCCTAATGTGGTAAAGCGCGCCCGGGAGCTGGGACTCTTTACCATTCAGAGATTCTACACAATCGATGCTCTATCCTATGCCAATGTTGTTAAACATGCCCAGAACTGTGATCCGGATGTGGTAGAGATCATGCCTGCAGGCCTTACAAAGATAATTGGATATTTGCAGGAAGACATCACCAAACCGATTGTGGCCAGCGGTTTGGTGATGGACGAGAGTGATATTATGGGCGCATTGAAGGTAGGTGCACTTGCTGTATCTACCACCAATCGAGAACTTTGGAATTGTTAAATTGCATAAATAATCTTGGAAAAATCAAGCTATTATCACGGTATTGACAAAAATAACAAGATGATATATACTTAAAACAGTTACAGAGTGATAGAGAGAGTAACTTTTATCTTGTCAGAGATAATAGTTGCTCTCTCTTTTTCGTGCCCATAGTGCGCAGATAGGTACGAAAAAAGACTCGTTGTTCATGCTTTTACCGCCATTCTATATCAATATTAAAAACTTTAGGAGGAGTACAAAAATGGCACTGAATATCAATGATTTCTCTATGGACTTCTTTTCTTTGAAGGGTAAGAATGCAATTGTCACCGGAGGATGCAGCGGCCTGGGCCAGGCCTTTGCACTGGCACTTGCAAAGGCGGGCGCAAATATTTTCGTCTTTGCTTATGTGGACGATGATGGTACTACCAGAAAACTGATTGAAGCCTGCGGTGTCAAGTATACATTTATGCAGGGAGATCTGACCTCCGAGGGTGCATGTGACAAGCTGGCAAAGGCCTGTGTCGATACCTACGGTAGCATTGATATTCTGGTCAACTGCGCAGGCATTTGTAAAATTGCTGATGTACTGGATTTTGGCAGGGCTGAGTGGGATCCTATGATCGCCATCAACCTGACCGGTGCTTTTGAATTGAGCCACGCAGTTGCTAAGTATATGATTCCTCAGAGAAGCGGCCGGATTATCAATATCTGTTCGCTGTTCTCCTTCCTGGGTGGCCTGGGCTCCCCTGCCTATGCAGCTATGAAGGCCGGCCTGATGGGTCTTACCAAGGCTTACGCCGATGAGCTGGGCAAGTATGGTATTACCGTCAATGGTATTGCTCCTGGCTACTTCCAGACCAGTATGACTACTGGCACTGGTAGTGCTAACGACGAAAAATTCATTAAGATCAAGGAACATATCCCGGCAGATCGTTGGGGTGAGAGACAGGACCTGATGGGTGCTATGGTTTTCCTGGCCAGCCAAGCTGCTCAGTATGTCAATGGCACTCTGCTGGTAGTTGACGGTGGATACCTGGTTCGGTAATCTTCTGAAAAGGACGAATGACAGTTATGAGTGAAAAGTATCTCATTGGAATTGATGAGGGGTCTCAGAGTGCCAAGATTACTATCTTTGATGTAAAAGGTAATATCATCTGCGAAGGCAGGGAACCCCTGAAACCCTATGATTTGCCGAAACCTGGATATGTGGAACATCCCGGCGATGACTGGTGGGAAGCAATCTGCAAGGCTGGAAAAAAGTGTATGGCCAAGTTCCAAGGTGACGTAAAAGATATTTTGGGTATTGGCCTATGTACCATTCGTTGCTGCCGTGCCTATCTGAAAGAAGATGGGTCTCTGGCACAGCCTGCTCTAAGTTGGATGGATATCCGTGTTTCTCAACCTTACGAGCACATTAATCCCGATGTAAGGTATATTGTGGCATCTTCTGGCTACATTACGAATCGTTTGACTGGTGAGTTCCGGGATACCGTAGCCAACTATGAGTATGGTTGGCCTATGGATATTGATAACTGGAAATGGTCTGATAATCCTGAGGATTACAAGGCTACCGGAATGCCCAGGGAAATGCTTTTCGATGTGGTCATGCCGGGTGAAATCCTGGGTTATGTTACAGAAGAAGCTGCAAAACTCAGCGGTTTGCCACAGGGAATCCCTGTGGTAGCCACATCCAATGATAAGGCTGTGGAAGGTCTGGGAACTGGCTGTATGGGTGATGGCACTGCATGTGTTTCACTGGGAACCTATACTGCAGCAATGATGGAGGGCAAAGAAAATCTGAAGGGTACTTCCTATGCATGGCCTAAGTTTTCTTGCATGCCCAATAAGTTCCTGTATGATAGCAATGGTATCCGCAGAGGAATGTGGACGATCAGTTGGTTCCGGGATGTGCTGGGTGAGAGCTTTATAAAGATGGCCGAAGCACAGGGAAAGTGTGCGGAAGAAATCCTTAACGAAGAGGCAGAAAATGTACCGGCAGGCAGCGATGGACTAATGACTGTTCTGGATTGGCTGGCTCCTGTAGACGCTCGTTACAAGAAGGGCGTTATGATTGGCTTTGATGGCCGCCATACCAGGGCGCATATGTATCGCTCTTTGCTGGAAGCTGTGGCACTCACCATGAAAAAGCATGTAAATGATATGTGCAATGAGGTTGGTGTGAGGCTGGAGAAGCTAATTATTACTGGCGGTGGATCTAACAGTGATCTCTTCATGCAAATTTTTGCAGATGTATTTAATCTGCCTACTGTGAGAAATAAGGTGAATGGTGCAGCAGGTTTGGGCTCTGCAATCTGTGCAGCAGTAGCGACCGGTGTCTACGGAAGCTTTGAAGAGGCAGTCCGAAATATGGTCAGCATAGCAGATGTATTTGAGCCTAAAGCTGCGGACGTAGAAGTTTATCGCAAGATGCTTCCGGTTTACCAAAGTATTACACAATATACAGATGAGATCCTGAAAAAATCCTATGAGATTTTCAGCTGATATACATACTTGATATTGTAAAGCAAACTCCCCTCTTTGAGATTCCTGTAAAACTACAGCGATCCTGAGAGGGGAGTTCAATATTTATCGATTAGTCGTAATCCCAACTTGATGCTGTTGTTAAGTGGGGTATGTAACCGTATTAAGCAGGAGAGCGCTTGAATATGGCATTCAAGAGGTCAGCGGTTCGATCCCGCTTATCTCCACTAGAAAAGTTCCAAAATCTTAGGACTTTGGAACTTTTTCTTTTTATATACTGCCTTAAAAGTTCCTTGCTCCCCCCCTGCGGTTTCGCAGGGGGGAAACCTTTGCCTCTAATCTGACCACATCAGCGTCAGGATGCATTGGACACAGTAGAATCTGAACCGCCAAAGGCCTCGCTGAAGCGCTCCACGGCCTCCTGCCGGACATTATCCTGCACATGAAGATAATGCTGGGTCATGTCGATGTCAGCGTGTCCCACGATGCTCTGGATGGTGGGCAGATCCACGCCCAGAGCCTGCATCTGAGATACATAGGTATGCCGGCAGCAATGCGGCGT
>RCNI01001105.1_pt1 | contig 15180 bp, 29 predicted proteins | sample 2041151 | NCBI WGS metagenome assembly RCNI01 (sample SAMN09708214, study PRJNA481090) | feces metagenome | isolation source: feces | place: Antarctica: Albino Rookery | reverse complement strand
GACGGTGAAATGACCGTGGTTGACCAGCTGGCGTGCTTCGCGGCGGGTAGCTGCAAAGCCCAGACGATAAACAACATTATCCAGACGGCGCTCGCACAGGAACAGCAGGTTCTCACCAGCATTTCCGCCCATGCTTTCTGCCTTGGCGAAATAGTTTCTGAACTGCTTTTCCAGGATGCCGTAAACAAACTTAACCTTCTGCTTCTCAGTCATCTGCAGTGCGTACTCAGACTTCTTGGCTCTTCTCTGGCCACCAGGGTTCTTGTTGGAAGTCTTGGAGTAACCCATAGCGGCGGGAGAAACGCCCAGGGTTCTGCAGCGCTTGAGAACAGGCTGTGTATTCTTTGCCATGAGTAAATTTCCTCCTTCTGTCGATTAGACGCGACGTCTCTTGGGAGGACGGCAGCCATTGTGAGGAATGGGAGTCACGTCCTTGATCATGGTCACTTCAAGACCAGCGGACTGCAGCGCACGGATGGCTGCTTCGCGGCCCTGACCGGGACCCTTAACATACACTTCAACGGTCTTCAGACCACAGCTCTCAATGGCTGCCTTTGCGGCAGTCTCGGCTGCCATCTGGGCAGCGTAGGGAGTGGACTTTCTGGAACCGCGGAAGCCCAGACCACCGGAGGATGCCCAGGACAGAGCATTACCGTTGGTGTCGGAAATAGTTACCATGGTGTTGTTGAAGGAAGAGCGGATATGCGCAGCACCCTTCTCGATGTTCTTACGCTCCTTACGGCGCTTAACAACTTTCTTTGCATTTGCTTTGGCCATTGCGATATCCCTCCTTTACTTCTTCTTGTTAGCGATGGTCTTTGCAGGACCCTTACGAGTACGTGCATTGGTCTTGGTTCTCTGACCATGAACAGGCAGGCCTCTTCTGTGACGGACGCCGCGATAGCAGCCGATCTCAGTCAGACGCTTGATGTTCATTGCAGTTTCTCTTCTCAGGTCACCTTCGATGGTGAAATTCTTGTCAATAACTTCGCGAAGTGCGGCTTCCTGGTCGTCGGTCAGATCCTTGACGCGGATGTCGGGATCGATGTTAGCCATTTCCAGGATATCCTTCGCGCTCTTTCTGCCAATACCGTAGATGTAAGTCAAACCGATTTCGATTCGCTTCTCACGGGGCAGGTCAATACCAGCAATACGTGCCATATTTAATCAGCGCACCTCCTATTAGCCTTGTCTCTGCTTGTGCTTGGGGTTTTCACAAATAACCATGACTCTTCCCTTGCGCTTGATGACTTTGCACTTTTCGCACATGGGCTTCACGGACGGTCTTACCTTCATACTGTTAACCTCCATTTGAGAACGATGTCTCTCATTTACTTCTCCATGTGATCCGTCCTCTGGTCAGGTCATACGGGCTCATCTGAACCGTAACCTTGTCACCGGGCAGGATCTTGATAAAGTTCATCCGGAGCTTGCCGGAAATATGTGCCAGAATGGTGTGTCCGTTGCCGATGTCAACGGAGAACATTGCATTCGGCAGCGCATCGACTACGATGCCCTCAAGCTCGATTACGTCGTCTTTTGCCAAGATTTATTAACCCCCTTGGTTTTGACTGTTGAATTCTTGGCCAAATGCGGCCAAATCCCTTCGTAATTCGCTGTTGAGTACCTTATCGCCGCTGCGAATTTTGACGGCGACTCTTGTTTCAGTCCGAGAGACTCTGCGGACATGCTTCAGCTTCTTCCGTTTGGGATTTTCTAGCTTTCGTCCCTTGCCATTGGCTATCAGAACGTAGTTGTCTTCTACATCGATGACGTAGAACAGTTCACCATGATCTCGGCCGGCCAGGGATACTATAATGTCCGATTTGGAAATATCCATAATTAAAGCCCCTCAGCGACGGTGAGTATTTCCGGTTCGCCATCGGTAATGAGCACAGTATTTTCATAGTGAGCTGAGAGCGATCCGTCGGCTGTAACTGTTGTCCACTTGTCCTTCAGGACATTGACCGCATAGTGTCCCACGTTGACCATGGGCTCTATGGCAATTACCATGCCTTTGACCATTCTCGGCCCTCTACCGGGAGAGCCATAATTTGGTACTTCCGGATCTTCGTGCAGTTTCTCTCCTACGCCGTGACCTACGAAAGAACGAACCACACTAAATCCGTTTTCCTCCACGTAGCTTTGCACTGCGTGGCCGATATCGGAAATCCGATGTCCCTGTCGTACCATTTTCAGGCCCTCGAAAAAGCTCTGCTTCGTGACCGAAATGAGCTTTTCTGCCGTTGGAGAAATCCTTCCGCAGGCAAAGGTGGCAGCACAGTCACCATGAAAACCATTCCAAAACGCTCCCACATCTACGCTCACAATATCGCCCTCCCGAAGCGTATATTCTCCGGGAATGCCGTGGACTACCACGTTGTTCACACTGATGCAGGCTGAGGCAGGATAGCCATAGTAGTTCAGGAACGACGGTTTTGCACCATGTCCCACGATAAAATCGTGGACTGCCTTATCGATCTCTTTGGTTTTGACGCCTGGCCTTACCATTTCGCCTGCCAAAGCACGCGCTGCCGCGGTAATTTTACAGGCCTGCCGCATAACCGCAAGTTCTCGCTCATTTTTGATTGGGATCATTTCTTACATCCCCAGCGCTTTCAGAATGTCTCTGTTTGCGTCTTCGATGGGCTGGTTGCCTTCCACCAGCTTGAGGCAGCCGAGCTTCTGATAGAATTCCTTCAGAGGCTCTGTCTCAGCGTGGAACACCTTCAGCCGATTCCGAACCGTTTCAGGGCTGTCATCCTTTCGAATGACCAGCTCCTTGCCGCAGACGTCACAGACACCCGCAGTTTTGGGGGGATTTGCAACGATGTGATAGCTGGCACCGCAGCTTCCGCAGACGCGGCGGCCGGTCATACGGCCTTCGATCACATCATCACTGATTTCGATGGAAACGACAGCATCAAAATGGATGCCGCGCTCCTCCAGGGCAGCGGCCTGGGGAATGGTCCGGGGCATGCCGTCCAGAATATAACCTCTGGCGCAGTCTTCCTGGGCCACCCGTTCCTCGACGATGCCGATAACGACATCGTCGGGGACGAGCTGACCGTTGTCCATGAAGTTCTTGAGCTTCAGGCCAAGCTCTGTGCCATTCTTCATAGCTTCTCTGAGCATGTTACCGGTAGAAATGGTAGGGATACCCAGCTTTTCGCTGAGGATCTCTGCCTGCGTTCCCTTACCGGCACCGGGAGCACCTAACAGAATTAACTTCATGATCAGTACCTCCCTATTATTCCAAGAAGCCCTTGTAGTGACGCATGAGCATCTGAGCTTCCAGAGCCTTGACGGACTCGAGAGCAACGCCAACCACGATGATGACGGAAGTACCGCCGATGGCCAGCATATTGTTCTTGACGACTGCGCCCAGGATCACAGGCAGCAGTGCCACGAAAGCCAGATAGATAGCGCCGAACAGGGTGATCTTATTGATGACCTTGCCAATGAAGTCAGCGGTGGGCTTACCGGGGCGGAAGCCGGGGATGAAGCCGCCGTTCTTCTTCATGTTGTTGGAGATCTCAATAGGATTGAACTGGATGGCAGAGTAGAAATAAGCAAATGCAATGATCAGCATGAAGTAAATCACGCAGTAGATCACAGATTGGCTAGAGAACACATACTTGTTCATCCATGCCCAGAAGCCATGCGTGGGGATACCAGCAAAGGCCATGATCGTGGCAGGGAGAGAAGCAATGGACTGAGCGAAGATGATGGGCAGAACGCCGGACATGTTGACCTTGATGGGAAGGAAGGTGCTCTGGCCGCCGTAAACCTTACGACCGACCACACGCTTAGCATACTGCACAGGAATTCTGCGCTCGGAATTGGTGATGAACACAATGACGAGGATCAGAGCAGCCACACCCAGGATCAGCAGGATGGCCATATACCAGGCCAGAGTGCCGTTTGCCAGGCCGGTGACCAGTGCACCGATCTGGGAAGGAATGCGGGAGATGATACCGGCAAACAGGATCATGGAGATACCGTTGCCAATGCCGTCCTTGTCGATCTGCTCGCCCAGCCACATGACCAAGCAGGCGCCGCCGGTGAAGGTCATGACAATCACAAGACCTGCCAGGAAGCCGGTGTTGGTCAGAAGACCGGTCTGATTCCGCAGCATCATGAAGTAAGCCCAGCCCATGAGCAGTGCCAGGGCCAGAGTGGTGTAGCGGGAAATACGAGCGAGCTTCTTCTTGCCCTCTTCGCCGCCTTCCTTCTGGAGTCTTTCCAGATAAGGAATGGCGATGCAGAGCAATTCGATAATAATGGATGCGTTAATGTACGGCTGGATACCCAGTGCAAAGACGGTTGCCTGAGAGAAGGCGGAACCGGACATTGCATTGTACAGACCCAGGATCGTACCGGAAAGCTGAGTGCTGAAGAAGGTGGACAGGGCCTGGACATCCACGTAAGGAACGGGGATTGCAGAACCAAGCCGGAAGATGAGAAGGATGAAGAACGTAAAGATGATTTTCTTTCTCAGATCTTCAATCTTCCAAGCGTTGCGAATAGTAGCAAACACTTAGACCACCTCGGCCTTTCCACCTGCCTGCTCAATCTTTTCCTTGGCAGATTCGGAGAAAGCAGTTGCCTTCACAGTCACCTTAGCGGTAACCTTGCCGTTGCCCAGAACCTTCAGACCGTAGGGGCAATCATGGATGATGCCTTCGTTCAGCAGAGCCTGTGCATCGACAACAGCGCCGTCCTCGAAGTTGTTCAGAACTGCGACATTGATAGCAGTCAGAGGCTTGGCGAAAATGTTATTGAAACCACGCTTGGGGATACGACGTGCCAGAGGCATCTGGCCGCCTTCGAAACCAGTACGGACTTTGCCGCCGCTACGAGCCTTCTGGCCCTTGTGACCGCGACCAGCGGTCTTGCCGTTGCCGGTGCCAGCACCGCGGCCCTTCCGCTTACCAACATGGGTAGAACCCATGACGGGAGCAAGTTCATTCAGATTCATTGTACTTGCACCTCCTTATTCCTCGGTAACCTGCAGCAGGTAGCCGATCTTGGCGATCTTGCCGCGGGTCTGGGTGTTGTCAGGCTGGATCGTTTCCTGACCGATCTTGCGCAGGCCAAGAGAATTGGCAGTTGCAATGTGCTTGTCCAGACGGCCGTTCAGGCTCTTGACAAGCTTAATTTTCAGGTTAGCCATGTTTGGAGCCCTCCTTAACCGATAATTTCTTCTACGCTCTTGCCTCTGATGCGGGCCACTTCTTCGGGACCACGCAGAGACATCAGACCCTGCATCGTTGCCTTAACAACGTTCTGGGGATTGTTGGAGCGCAGGCTCTTGCCACGGATGTTGGACACGCCAACAGCTTCCATGACTGCACGGACAGCGCCGCCGGCGATGATGCCGGTGCCTTCGGGGGCGGGCTTCAGCATGACGGTGCCAGCACCAAAGATGCCGGTCACTTCATGAGGAATGGTGGTGCCGTCCAGGGTGATCTTCACCATGTTCTTCTTTGCATCAGCGATGCCCTTCAGGATAGCTTCGGAAACTTCCGCAGCTTTGCCCAGGCCATAGCCGACGGTACCCTTGCCGTCGCCGACAACTACCAGGGCGGAGAACTTCATGATACGGCCGCCCTTGACAGTCTTAGCAACACGGTTCAGGTAGACAACTTTTTCGATAAACTCAGGCGCATCGTTCTGAGCCTGTCTATCTCTATTATAAGCCATTGTATTTCCTCCTCCGATTAGAACTTCAGGCCGGCTTCGCGGGCACCTTCGGCCAGCTCTGCCACACGGCCGTGATAAACATAGCCGCCGCGGTCGAAGAGAACTTCTTCAACACCCTTTGCCTTAGCGCGCTCAGCGATCAGCTGGCCAACCTTGCGGGCGGCTTCCTTGTTGCCGGTAGCGCCTTCGAAATCCTTCTCGAGAGTGGAAGCGGCAGCCAAAGTGACGCCGTTCACATCGTCGATGATCTGTGCATACATGTTTGCATTGCTGCGGAACACGTTCAGACGAGGTCTCTCGGGTGTGCCGGAGATCTTGCCGCGCACTCTGGTATGACGCTTCAAACGCTGTGCGTTCTTATCAAAATTCTTTACCATGATGGCACACCTCCTAATTATTTCTTACCGCCGGTCTTGCCTTCCTTGCGGCGAATGACCTCATTGGTATATTTGATGCCCTTGCCCTTGTAGGGTTCGGGAGGACGCTTACCGCGGATCTCTGCTGCGATCTGACCAACCTTCTGCTTGTCAATACCGGAGACAATGATCTTGTTTGCTGCGGGTGCATCCAGCTTCACATCGTCGTTCTCTTCGACAACGACGGGGTGAGAGAAGCCCAGGTTCATGACCAGCTTGTTGCCGTCCTTCTGAACACGGTAGCCGACGCCATTGACTTCCAGCTCTTTGCTGTAGCCCTTGGTCACGCCTTCGACCATGTTGTGCAGGAGCGTACGGGTCAGACCGTGCAGGCTCTTGCTTGCCTTCTCATCGTCGGGGCGAGCGACAGTTGCCACAGCGCCGTCAACAGTGATTTTCATAGTGGGGTGGAATGCTTTTGTCAGAGTACCCTTGGGACCTTTTACGGTGACCACATTGCCCTCAGCAACGGTGATCTCCACGCCTGCCGGTACGGTGATAGGCATTTTGCCGATTCTAGACATAATGTTATCCTCCTTCTTACCAGACAAACGCAAGGACTTCGCCGCCGACATGGCTTGCTCTTGCAGCCTTGTCAGTCATGACGCCCTTGGAAGTGGAAATGATGGCGATGCCGAGGCCCTTCAGGACTCTGGGCAGTTCCTCTGCGCCGACATAGACACGCAGGCCGGGCTTGGAAACACGGCGGAGGCCAGAGATGACCTTCTCCTTGCCAGCCAGGTACTTCAGGGTGATACGGATGATACCCTGGGTGCCGTCTTCGACGACCTGGAAGGACTTGATGTAGCCTTCATCAAGCAGGATCTGTGCAATGGCCTTCTTCAGGTTGGAAGCGGGCACATCCACAGTTTCGTGCTTTGCAGAGTTTGCGTTCCGAATTCTGGTCAGCATATCTGCTACGGGATCAGTGATTTGCATGGGGTTATACCTCCTATTAGAAGTTACAGGGTTTCCCCTGTTAAGATGCCAGGGTATCAGAAGAATGTGAGCCGAAAGCCGAAGCCCCAACTCCATCTTCTTCTGACTTCTGACACCTGTTTACAAGTTCATGTTCCTGGATTACCAGGATGCCTTCTTCACGCCGGGAATCTCGCCCTTGTAGGCCAGCTCGCGGAAGCAGATACGGCAAACGCCGTAGTCACGCAGGTAAGCGTGGGGACGACCGCAGATCTTGCAGCGGTTGTAGCGGCGGGTGGAGAACTTAGCTTCGCCCTGCTGCTTGAGAATCATTGCTTTCTTAGCCATTTATTTCTTCCTCCAATCAACCGTAGAAGGGAGCGCCAACCAGCTGCAGCAGCTCCTTAGCTTCCTCGTCGGTGGTAGCAGTGGTGCAGATGCAAATATCCATACCACGGATCTTGTCAACCTTATCGTACTCGATTTCGGGGAAAATCAGCTGTTCCTTCAGGCCCATGGCGTAGTTGCCACGGCCATCGAAAGCATTGGGGTTGATGCCACGGAAGTCACGAACACGAGGCAGAGCCACGTTGAACAGACGATCCAGGAACTCCCACATCTTGTCGCCGCGGAGGGTAACCTTCACGCCGACAACTTCGCCTTCGCGAACCTTGAAGTTTGCAACGGACTTACGAGCCTTGGTGGTGACGGGCTTCTGGCCGGTGATAGCGGCAATATCCTTGCAGATAGCCTCGATCTCCTTAGCATTGTTCTTGCTCTCACCGCAGCCCACGTTGATGACAACCTTGTCCATCTTGGGGATCTGCATAACGCTCTCGTAGCCGAACTTCTTCATCAGAGCAGGAGCGATTTCTTCGGTGTACTTAACTTTCAGTCTAGCAGCCATTTCTTTGCTCCTCCTTCTTAAATAGTCTCGCCGCACTTCTTGCAGATGCGGACGTTCTTGCCTTCAACGGTCTTGTGGCCCACGCGAGTGGCCTTGCCGCACTTGGGGCAAACCAGCATGACCTTGGAAGCGTACATGGGGATTTCACGACGAACGATGCCGCCTTCTTCACCCTGCTTGCGGGGCTTCACATGGCAGGTAGCCACGTTGATGCCTTCGACAACAACCTTCTTTTCGGAAGGATTTGCCTCGAGGACCTTGCCCTCCTTGCCCTTATCCTTACCGGACAGGACAACAACCTTATCATTCTTCTTGATATTCATTCTGCGCTACCCCCTTAAATGACTTCGGGTGCCAGGGACAGGATCTTCATGTATTCCTTATCACGAAGCTCTCTGGCAACAGGCCCAAAGATACGGGTGCCTTTGGGGCTCTTGTCGTCCTTAATCAGAACAGCAGCGTTCTCATCGAAACGGACATAGGTGCCGTCTGCACGGCGGGTTGCGTGCTTGGTGCGGACAACAACGGCCTTGACCACGTCGCCCTTCTTCACGCTGCCGTTGGGAGATGCCTTACGGACAGATGCCACAATGACGTCGCCAATGCTGGCATATCTGCGCTTGGAACCGCCCAGAACACGGATGCACTTGATTTCCTTGGCGCCGGTGTTGTCGGCAACCTTCAGATAACTCTCTTGCTGAAGCATGATTGCTGACCTCCTTACTTCGCCTTTTCAATGATGTTGATGAGGCGCCATCTCTTATCCTTGGACAGAGGACGGCACTCCATCACTTCTACAGTATCGCCGATGCCCGCAGCGTTGTTTTCGTCATGGGCCTTCAGCTTGTAGGTTCTCTTCAAAATTTTCTTGTACAGGGGATGCTGCACACTATCTTTCACAGCGACCACGATGGTCTTATCCATCTTGTCGGAGACAACGGTACCGACCCGGGTCTTGCGGAAAGCTCTGTTCATTTCACTCATTCTAGCTTACCTCCTTAGGCTTCGGGCCGAAGCTCCTTTTCACGCAAAATAGTTTTGACTCGGGCAATCTCTTTCTTGACGACTGCAATCTGCAGGGGGTTGTCAAGCTGGTTGGTTGCATGCTGCATTCTCAGAGTGAACAGGTCCTTCTTCAGGTCCTTCAGCTTGCCTTCCAACTCTTCGGTGGACATCTTACGAATTTCAGTTGCCTTCATCTTATTCACCACCATTCACGTTTTCCAAGTCAGCCTTGGCCACGATCTTCGTCTTGATGGGCAGCTTGTGCTGTGCCAGACGAAGAGCTTCACGAGCGGTTTCTTCAGAGACGCCGCCGATTTCGAACATAACCTTCTGAGCCTTCACAACTGCAACCCAGTATTCGGGAGCGCCTTTACCGGAACCCATACGAACACCGAGAGCCTTAGAAGTAACAGGCTTGTCAGGGAAAATCTTGATCCAGACCTTACCGCCACGCTTGGTGTAACGGGTCATAGCAATACGAGCTGCTTCGATCTGGTTGCCGGTGATCCAGCCGGGCTCCAGAGCCTGGATGCCGAACTCACCGTAGGAAACTTTGTTACCGCGAGAGGCAACACCGGTCATACGACCTCTGTGCACTTTGCGGTACTTAACTCTCTTGGGCATCAGCATTAGCGGTTGCCTCCTTCCTTGCGATCATAAGATCTACGCTCGCCGTTGTAGGGACGGCGATCATTGCGGCGCTCGCCATTGGCGGGGCCTCTGCGGTCGTTGCGGCGATCGTTTCTACGGTCGTTGCGACGGTCGCGGCGTGCGGGCTCGGGATTTGCAGCGCGCAGGGTGGAGTTCAGAACTTCGCCCTTGTACACCCACACCTTAACGCCAATCTTGCCGTAGGTGGTGTTGGCTTCTGCGAAACCGTAGTCGATGTCAGCACGGATGGTCTGCAGGGGGATGGTGCCTTCGTGGTAGCTTTCGCTACGTGCGATTTCGGCGCCGCCCAGACGACCGTTGCAGGTGCACTTGATACCCTTCGCACCGAGGCGAGTGGCTCTCTGCATAGCCTGCTTCATTGCACGGCGGTAGGAGATACGCTTCTCCAGCTGTGCAGCGATGTTCTCAGCAACCAGCTGAGCGTTCAGGTCGGGGCTGCGAACCTCGACGATGTTCAGAGCAACAGCCTTGCCCAGCTTGGCTTCAACCTGCTGGCGCAGCTTCTCGATTTCAGTGCCGCCCTTACCGATGACAACACCGGGACGGGAGCAATGAATGTTGATCTTAACCTTTGCATTATCTCTTTCGATCTCGATCTTGGCGATGCCGGCTGCATACAGAGTGGACTTCAGCCACTTACGGATGTTGTAGTCCTCGACGATCAGATCGCCGACTTTGTCAGCACGTGCATACCAACGAGAGTCCCAATCTTTGATTACGCCAACGCGCAATCCATGGGGATTAACTTTCTGTCCCATATGCTACCTCCTGCTTAAGCCTTCTCGCTCACACCGATGGTGAGGTGAGTTGTTCTCTTCAGAATACGATTGTATCTGCCCTGTGCTCTTGCCATGCCGCGCTTCAGAACGGGGCCGGGGTTTGCAATAGCAGTGGAGACATAGAGTTTTTCAACATCCATGGAGTTGTTGTTCTCTGCGTTTGCGATAGCACTTCTCAGCAGCTTCAGCACGGGTTCAGAGGCTGCCTTGGGGGTCTGCATCAGATATGCGGATGCAGTCTTAACGTCCTTGCCGCGGATCAGGTCGCACAGGATCTTGACCTTGCGGGGAGAGACGCGCAGATATTTCAGATGAGCTTTTGCTTCCATTCTCTTGCTTCCTCCTTATTTCGCATTGGAGGTCTTGCTGCCGGAGTGACCTCTAAAGGTGCGGGTGGGCACGAACTCACCGAGCTTATGACCAACCATGTCTTCGGTAACATAGACAGGAACATGTCTACGGCCGTCGTGCACAGCAATGGTGTGACCGACGAAGGAGGGGAAAATGGTGGAAGCTCTGGACCAGGTCTTCAGAACCTTTTTCTCGTTCTTTTCATTCAGCTCTTCGACGCGCTTGAGGAGCTCAGGTGCGACAAAGGGGCCTTTTTTAATGCTTCTGCTCATTACTTTTCCTCCTTACTTGCTGTTTCTGCGCTTGACGATGAACTTATTGCTGCGGTTCTTCGTCTTGCGGGTCTTCAGACCCATAGCGGGCTTACCCCAAGGAGTCACAGGACCAGGACGGCCAACAGGGCACTTGCCTTCGCCGCCGCCGTGGGGGTGGTCGCAGGGGTTCATGACAGAGCCGCGGACGGTGGGACGGATACCCTTATGACGGGTACGGCCGGCCTTGCCGAGATGCACGTTCTCATGGTCAATGTTGCCAACCTGGCCGATAACAGCAGTGCAGTTCATGCGGACGTAACGAACTTCGCCGGAGGGCAGGCGGACCTGAGCAAGCTCGCCGTCCTTAGCCATCAGCTGAGCAGCGGTACCGGCGGAGCGGACCAGCTGAGCACCACGGCCGGGGTTCAGTTCGATGTTGTGGATCACGGTACCAACAGGGATGTTGGCGATGGGCAGGCAGTTGCCGGGCTTGATGTCGGCTTTTGCGGAAGAAATAACCACGTCGCCGGCCTTCAGGCCAACAGGTGCCAGGATGTAGCGCAGCTCGCCGTCTTCGTACTTTACGAGAGCGATGAATGCGCTGCGGTTGGGGTCGTACTCCAGGCGCTGGACAGTTGCGGGCATATCGAACTTGTCACGCTTGAAGTCGATGATTCTGTACTTACGCTTGTTGCCGCCGCCGCGATGACGGACGGTGATTCTGCCGTAGCTGTTGCGACCGGCGTTCTTCTTGACGGTCTCCAGCAGAGCGCGGACAGGCTTAGCCTGCTTGTCGACGCCGTCGAAGGCGGAAACGGTCATGTTTCTTCTCGACGGGGTATACGGCTTAAAAGATTTGATCGCCATATTGCGTTACACTCCTATTCTGAGATTGAAATTAGACCATACCTTCGAAGAATTCGATGGTCTTGGAATCGGCAGTCAGCTTGACCATAGCCTTCTTCCAGCTGGCGCGGCGGCCGCTGGTAGCGCCCATGCGCTTCATCTTGCCGTCCATACGGATGGTGTTGACCTTTTCGACCTTCACACCGAAGATCTCTTCGACAGCCTTCTTGATTTCCACCTTGTTGGCGTCGTTAGCGACCTGGAAGACGTACTTCTTTTCTTCGGTAGCTTCCATGGACTGTTCGGTGATAATGGGCTTAATCACGATATCGTAAGCGGTCTTCATTATGCGAACACCTCCTCAATCTTAGCCAGAGCAGCCTGATCAACGACGAACTTCTTTGCATTGATGATGTCGTAAACGTTGATGAGGTTCGCAAAGGCAACCATAACGCCGGGGATGTTCCGGGCGCTCTTGACAACGATCTGATCGTTCTCAGCGGTAACTACCAGGGTCTTGCAGTCGCAGCCCACAGCAGTCAGGAAATTCTTGAAGGTCTTGGTCTTGACTTCGTCCATCTTGATGGAGTCGATGACGACCACGTTGTTCTCCTGAGCCTTAGCACTCAGAGCGGACTTCATAGCCAGTCTCTTAACCTTCTTGTTCAGGGTGTAGCTGTAATCGCGGGGCTTGGGTGCGAACACGATACCACCGTGAGTCCACTGGGGTGCACGGGTGGAACCCTGACGAGCACGGCCGGTGCCCTTCTGACGCCAGGGCTTAATGCCGCCGCCGGAAACCTCGGCGCGGGTCAGGGCGGACTGAGTGCCCTGACGGCGGTTGGCCAGGTGGTTCTTGACCACGTCATGAACAACAGCTTCGTTAGGCTCGATGCCGAAAACAGCTTCGGAGAGTTCGATCTCGCCGACCTGCTTACCGGTCATATCATAAAGATTTGTCTTAGGCATGATTTACACTCCTCTCCTTAGCGGTTTCTTGCGGAAGCCTTCTGCGGGTTGATACGAGCGGAAGCCTTCTGCGGGTTGTTGCTGACGGCAGTAGCAGCCTGCTTAGCACGGAAGTTCTTAACAGTGTTCTTGATGCAGACCACACCGCCCTTGGGGCCGGGGATTGCGCCGCGAACGACGACCATGTTCAGCTCAGCATCAACCTTCACCACGTCCAGATTCTGGATTGTGACCTGATCAACGCCCATGTGACCAGCACCAATCTTGCCCTTGAAGATACGGGAAGGATCGGAGCACATGGCCATTGCGCCTGCATGACGATGGACAGGGCCGCCGCCATGAGTCATGGGAGTTCTGCCGGCGCCCCAGCGCTTGACAACGCCCTGGTAGCCGTGGCCCTTGGAAATGCCGGTCACGTCAACCTTGTCGCCAGCTGCGAAGACGTCTGCCTTGATTTCGTCGCCGACATTCATGTCAGCAGCCTTCTCCAGGCGGAACTCCTTCAGGTACTTTTTGGGGCTGACATTTGCCTTTTTCAGATGGCCCAGTTCAGGCTTGGTCAGCTTGGATTCCTTGACATCTTCAAAGCCCAGCTGAACAGCGTTGTAGCCATCGTTTTCGGTTGTCTTCTTCTGAGTCACGACGCAGGGACCGGCTGCAATAACAGTTACCGGAATGACCTTGCCGCTCTCATCGAAGATCTGGGTCATGCCCACTTTTTTGCCGATGATTGCTTTCTGCAGTTGCATTGTGTTTTCCTCCTAATTTAGGTTATTGGTTGGCAGACATAACCATTGGGTGTCATTGGTCTGTCAACATGACCCGTCCGTCCTCTTGATGACGGACCGTGGCGGGCAGCTGTAATACTGGATTACAGCTTTATCTCAATCTCAACACCAGCGGGAAGATCGAGGCTCATGAGGGACTCGACAGTCTTCTGGTTGGGGTTGAGGATATCGATCAGTCTCTTGTGGGTTCTGCGCTCGAACTGCTCACGGGAGTCCTTGTACTTGTGAACAGCGCGAAGGATGGTGACGACCTCTTTCTTGGTGGGCAGGGGGATAGGGCCGGACACGGAAGCGCCGTTGCGCTTTGCGGTTTCCACGATCTTCTCTGCACTCTGGTCGATGAGCTGATGATCATAAGCCTTCAGGCGAATTCTGATCATTTCCTGGTTTGCCATATTGGTGTTTCCTCCTTGATTACGTACTCAGTCTACGAGTCTGCTGGGTACGGTCCGAGAACCTTTATCCGCTAAGCCGGGTGTATCATTCCTCAATACAGAAAAAGGCCGACGTTAGTCGGCCGAACACTCCCGATTTGCAGCGATATACGCATAATCTGCCTGCAAATTCCTGGTTCTCAGCCGCCCGATGACCGGACATACTCCGCAGAAGTTACCGTTTCTTCAACGCAATCTCCTGCTTCATCGCATACTGCGCCTGTTTTCTTTTCACACGCGCTTCCTAAGTATACAAGAACCCCCCCTTGCTGTCAAGGGGGGTTTCTCTATTTTATCTAATTATTTTCAACTTTTTTCAGTCAAAACGGAGAAAAAGGCGTTGTCGTTCGAACGTGCATCATATCGTCAAAAATCGTCTTACAGCGTCCGTTTCTTCTGGTGGTTTTGAACAAATCCGTCGAAATCAGTATGCAATGCCCCAGAGGATGGAATGCTTTGCGGGCTTGCCGCAGATGGGGCACACATCGCTCAGGTGTTCCTGTGCGAACGGCATGCAGCGGCTGGACATACCAGCTTCGTCCTTCATCTTCAATTCGCACTCCAGATCGCCGCACCACATGGTCTTGATGAAGCCGCCATGTTCTTCCTGCAGCTTCTTGGCCTCCTCCAGGGAGTAGGCTTCGTAGGTGTGCTCTTCCATGTTCTTCTTGGCCTTTTCGAACATGCCCTTGTGGACCAGAGCCAGCTGCTCCTGAACGGCTGCTTCCAGCTCATCCAGCTTGACAATGGTCTTTTCACCATCGTTGCGGCGAACCAGGACACACTGGCCGTTCTCCAGATCACGGGGACCGCACTCCACACGCAGGGGCACGCCCTTCATTTCGTACTGAGCACACTTCCAGCCCATGGAGTTGTCGGAGTCATCCATCTTGACGCGGTAGCCGGCAGCAGTCAGACGATCCTGAATAGCAGCAGCGCCTTCCAGGACACCGGCCTTATGCTGGGCGATGGGCAGAACCACAACCTGAATAGGCGCAATCTTGGGAGGCAGAACCAGACCGTTGTTGTCGCCGTGGGTCATGATGATGCCGCCGATCAGACGGGTGGACACGCCCCAGGAAGTCTGGAAGGGGTTGACCTTCTGATTATTCTTGTCGGTGAAGGTGATGTCGAA
>RCNI01001103.1_pt1 | contig 15206 bp, 20 predicted proteins | sample 2041151 | NCBI WGS metagenome assembly RCNI01 (sample SAMN09708214, study PRJNA481090) | feces metagenome | isolation source: feces | place: Antarctica: Albino Rookery | reverse complement strand
TGACTTTTTGCTTAATTTTGTAGCTTCCATAACTTTTAAATTAAAATTAATAATATTATTAATAAAACGATTTCTTTAAATATGTGGTCTAACTTATTCAATAGTCTCAGCTTGAATCTCTATAACATCTCTATCATAAAGTTCTTGACCAGACAATATCTTAAGTTCTGTTGTCTCCATTACTCCAAATAATATATCAGAAGCAATATCACGAGCACCATAAGTAAAAGCTCTATGACCAATTAGAGTTCTACAATACTTCTTATAAGTATCTTTTTCAAATAGACCAGCAGTAGCAGCTTCACTATATGAAAACTTACTTTTAGCAGTAACAACAACATCTTTACCATTAATTCGTTTATAACGAGTAAAAGTATAAGATGTTACATAATCAATAGGGATAGCAGGTATTCGATATATTGGAAATTTACCTTGTTGAGCTTTAGCTTTAGCATCAGCAACGTTAATTGCAATAGCAAATTTATCATTAAGTTGATACTTACGATAAACATTTCCATTAAAATCTTTAAAGAAAGCAACAGGATAAACACCTATATTATCAGTATTATCTTCTGAAACTTTCATTGCTTCTTCCTCGGACTTACATCTTTTACAATAATCAGGAAGTTCTCTATCATTATAAACATTAATGCCGTCTGTATATTCATACAGAGGTATATAATCTTCATCGCAAGTCCAAGTTATACCTGCCCTCGACAATAATGCTTTTATAATATGAATATCTACACCAGTTTTACCATTAATAACATGAATATGTTCTAAACATGTTGTAAAAGGTAAACTTAAATCTTGAGCACGAGCTATAACAGCTAAACCATCTTGAACACTTGAAATACCTCCTTTACTGGACTTCATCATTCTTTGCAGAAAGACTTCAGCTTTAGCAACTTCAGTAGGATCAAGAAGATTAATTGTACTAAGATTGTGGTTAGACTTCACAAGACCATTTTCAGTAGTTTTTGGTTTATCACCAATTACATCACCACTTTCTTTTTGTTCATTCATTATTTCAAAGACCTTTATGTTTTAAGCACATGACAAATATACGGACTATTTTTTAATCTACAAGCATAATACCATTATTTTCTACTGTAACATCTTCATTTTCACATTTATTAACGATATTGTATCCATCTGCTAATTGCCTACGTTTTAACAAATTTTCTTCCGTAGTATTCTTTGTGAATATTATAGCAACTTTATTAGGAAGTGTAGCAAATTGAATACCAGCACATCTATATTTAAGTTCTCTAATACCATCACAATAAGGAGATGTAATAATAACAAGGTCTACAACGCACGTTAAGCCCTTATCAATAGCGTTATTTGCTGAGAGGATGTTGACATAGCCTTCATTAAAAAGTCTCTGATATAGCGTTCTCTGAGCTTGTGCGCCTATCATTTTGCGCTCTCCGGTTGCCTTCACATATACAGGTTGACCGTACACATTAAAGGCAGGAACTTTATCAAGTTTATCATGATAAGCACAACAAGCAGGATGTGCACGAAGAGCAATATTATCTGTATCAAATATCTGCCCTTCAATATCTACTTTACCAGTATTGACAATTCTTTGATTAAGATATTCTGCAATTTCCGTAGCAAACTCAGATCTTTTACTTACAATTAAAATGCGTTTACCTTTATTAGCGACACATATTTCAAGAATCTTTTCAAGCTTTGCTTTGTTATCTGATAAAAGTACATTCTTTTTTCTTATAAAATCATATACTTGCATACTTCTTTCAAGTATTGCATCAGGATTAAACATAGCATCAATTTGTTTATTGAAAGGAATCTTCATATCAAGATTTCTATTCCAACCATTTTCATTAGCGAGTTGCTCACGAAATACAGTTGCAGAAATATTCATATTAGGATCTCCATTTCTTGCTTTATCCATGTTATCAAAATTACCAAATATATTTAGACTCTGAGTAATATATTGAGTATATTTATCATGTGCTTCTAAATCATCTTTGGCAAGTTCGACGCAATATTGACTTTCCTCTACGGGGGAGTTTATATTAATAGATAAAAGCTGATTCTCTGTATAATTAGTAAGTATAGGACAATGCTCATATAATACTTTTCTACTATGAACATCCTCTACAAGTTCTGTCAGCACCATTAACTTAAACTTAGATATTTTGAATAGCTTTTCAACTTCAAAACTCCATTTATTAATACCGAAAGTAATAACTAAACGAAACTCTTCACTATTATAATTCCATTTAGTTACATAATCTTTAGTAAAAAGTCTTAGAGTTTTGTTATCAATAAGCTTTCTAAATTCTAAGTTATTATCTTCGCTCTCACTATGCGTTATTGCATATACTATTTCATTACGTTGTTTAAATGTATCTGTAATAATAATAGTTTTAGCATCAGGAGTTTTAAGATAAATTCTCTGAAGTACGCCAGCAATAGCTACAATAGGTTCGAGAGGAGGTATTAAATGAATAGCTCCAAAACCTTTATTAGCAGCCCATTTATTAATACTATCTTCATAAATTTGACTAAGTTTATCTTTCATAACTATTTGATTTTAATCTTCATCTTCAAAATCGAATAAAGGATTATACATGCCAGCATATTTCTTAATCTTACTTCGTTTACTATTAGAAATAGATAACTTAATAGGATTAATAATAGCCATAGCTTGTTCATAATAATATTTATAATTAATATCTCTTAGAGCAATATCTTTATCATCTAAGCTATTAAGGATAGTAACTCTTTGACCGGCACATAGCCGTTCACGTTTTTCAAGTCCAGTCTTAGCATCATTTTTAACCTTTTCAAGAATACCACCAGTATTATTTGTAACATAATATCTACAATTTCTTTGAACTTCAGTACGAATAATTCTTTCACTATTAGAAGTAGTATATTCGAGTTTATATTGTTTACCAACATTCTGAGTTTTACAGAAATCTAATATATCAGTACAATTAGTAATAGTATCCATAACAGGTATATTATCTAAGAAGAACTTAACAACAGCTTCTGCTACAATAGGATTATTATAACCTTTTTGTAAATCCTTAATACACATATCAGGATTAAGACATCCAAGAGAAGTTATATTACGAACACCTTTTTTATTAGGTTTTTCACGTATAACATAATTATTAACATCTCTATTAATATAACATTCGTATTCTTCACTATCAGCAGTAAATCCAGTCTTTTCCATCCAAGACTCTGTGATACGCTTAAAGTCGTCACGTTTATTATTATAGAGTTTAACAACTATACCATCTGTGTTTCCACTAACTACATGTATTCCATTTAACTCCAATTCTTCAATCAGCATCATAATTAGAAGCTGACCATTAATAGTTACTTTAAGAAGAGCAAGTCTATCATATATAAAGAAACTATCAAAACCAAGTTTACCATAAGTAGCATTAATTACAATCTTAAGAACTTCAGCGAGAACTTTATTATTAATACCTGGAATAACTTCTTCCTTTGCATGTTTAGCAGTTAATCGAGTATCTCTAAGCCATCTAAGGAGTTTAATAAAAGCTTTACCATTAAGATGTGCTGGAAATATATTAAACGCAATCATTAAAGAAGGATAGAAACTACCTATATCATAATGAACATAAGTATATTCATCAGTACTATATAACATTCGAGGTAAATCATTACTATGTAGACCGCCAGTAGCGATCGTATAAGTAGTTCCATTTATTTCTACTATCTTAGTAAATTCTTCTTTACTTACCTTATATATAGTTACAGTCTTCATATATTCAAGAACATCTTGCATATATTTAGTTTTAAACTTAACTATATCGAATATTACTTTCTTAAAATTAAGAGCAGTTCTCTCAGTTCTAAGATCAAGAAAGTTCTTTGGATGAACACCGCTAAATTCACTATAAAACTTTATAAAAAGTTTATCAGCAATTTTACTTCGAGAAGCAGATAAAACATCTATATTATAACTATTTGAGATACTATATCTAAGACGAACTTCATCCATCTTTTGCCTAACGCCTTCGCATACAATAAAAACGTCATTCTTATTATAATACATCATAGGAGGAATATATTCTTCTATAATATATCTATCCCATCTATCTACAAGTTTAGTAAGTCTTTCATTGCTAATATTCTCGTAAATATTGAGGTTATATAGATGTCTATCTTTATCGCAAATAGGCGGAAGTTCAAATTCCAGTAATTCATGCCATCTAAGATTTATACTTGTTTGTTTCAAACTCTTAAACACTTTATCAAGAGCAAAAAGTTTCATAATATCAACACTATAAAAAGGCAACGGATAGTTACGTAAAAGTTGCATTAAAGAATCATTAAAGAAACTATCTTTATCATTTTGTAGTCTGATTATACGAGCGCTTATTTCATGTAAATGTTTAAGTAATAATCGAGTATTAGCAAATCTATTATAATACATAAGAAATGCGGCAACCATAAGATTATCATATCCATTTCCATTAAAACTATATAAGTCAGTTCTAACAGGAACATTTTCAACTTCACCAGTTTCAGGATTAGTTTGAGTAACAAAATGGGCACGCATTTGAGAAAAGTATGCAACTATTTTTAGAAGATCACTATCATTAGTATCTGTAATATAAAACGATTGTGTTTCTATATTATCAAGTTTTTCCTTAATCTCAGCTACTGTATATTTCTTAGTAAGAGCTACTACTTTACCATTTATTTCACAATCCTTGAAAACATCAAGATATTGTTTTAAATTGACAAACGTTAATGACAAGAAATTTGGTAATATTTCCAAGTCATACGCCAATAAGTTTATCATACTTTATTTAATGATATATTATTTCATAATCTGAAAAATTATTAGTAGTTATTGCATCTAAATATCTATTAAAGCACTTTGCAACATCTGTTGCTTTATTAGCGTTATATTCAACAATATACGGATTATATACACTAAAATAAGCTCTACCATTAATAACATGTATTTTATCAACATTATATTCAATAGTAGAGCCTAAGATAGAAGTAGAAGCATTACCAATTAATAATATTTGATATATATTCATATCTACAATTTCTTTATGTAAATGTTGAACACATCTTCCTATTATTTCAGTAGTAACATCTATTTTATAAGTTTCTTTACATTTAATAAGAGATGTAATAAAATGATTATCTTGGAGCACCCCCGTAGGGAAGTCTACCACATCTTCAAATTTCTTAATCACTTCATTACTACTCAACTTACCATATTTATAAGCACTTTTATCAACATAAGGAAGAACTATAATCCGTTTAGAGAAAACATTACCATATCCTTTAATACATACTTTATCTTCACGACTAAATAGTCTAAGAGGACAATTTTCACATACGATTGAAACCATATTTAAGATATAGTTTGTTTTTAGCACGAGAACATGCAACATATAATCTACGATTAATTTCTTCTGCATTTGCATAAGGCTGAAGATATTTATCATAGACAATATCATTTACATCAACAAGAACATTATCATAAGTAGAACCTTGACTTTTGTGGCTGGTTAGACTAAAACCATAATCTAAGTCTCTACCAATAAGAATCTTTCCGTTAACATCTCCAATATTAGTAAGTAATAAGACATTATTTTTGAACTCGTAATACTCTTTCCATTTAGAACTTCTAATAGCTTTAGAAGCGTTCTTAGCAGCATCTATAAGTTCCATACAAATCTTGTAATACATTTTATAACTAAATCCATCATGATGATTAACTACAAATATAGGAGTAGAATTATCACCACCATGAATAGCTGTAAATGTAACAAGAAAACCTTCAATATCCCACTTATTATGATGATAGTTAACAATATCTTTAATGATATATTCTTCTGAATTTTTTATAATAGCTTCGTTAAATTCATTAACAATAGTAGTATAAGAAGTAATCAAGTCATGCTTAGTAATAACAGATTTTTCAGCATCTTGAATTATTTCATTTCTAATAAATCTATTCCATGAATTAACACAGATATTAGTATAACCAATAGTCTTTATTAAATCAATATTAGAAGTAAATTCATCAGTACTATATTGTTCTTTAACAATATCAGGAAAATATTTTTCATTAATAACTTCATAACCTTTAGTAAGACCATCATTATATGCGGTAGTATTTTTAGTTATGTAATTAAGAAATGTAAAAGTATTATTCTTAATATCATTACGAAGCATATCGAGAAGAAGAGAAATAGGATTATCATCTCCTTGTCGAACAATCTGTGTAAGTTTATATATCGGTAATCCTTTAAAAGCACTTGAATAAAGTTCTCCAACAGGTGCTAATTGATATTCATCTCCAACATATATAAGTTTACAATGATTTTCTTTGCACTCTTTTTCAATAAGATATTTAAGACTCTTATTAATCATTGATGCTTCATCGACAATATAAAGAGAATATTCACCGACTTTAATTCTACCCATAGGATCAAATGGTGGATTATTCACATCAAAATTATCAGAAGAAACATTTAATCTAAGTCCTAAATCTGATTGAACAGTACTTGCGCTAAGACCAGTAGATTCTCTTAAAACTCTACAAGCTTTATGTGTTGGAGCAGCAAGTCCTATAACACTATGTGATAAGCCACAATTATTAATTATATACTTAATCACAAATGTTTTACCAGTACCAGCAGGTCCACTTAAACCTCTCTTAAATTTATTACTATCCCAAGGACTACGAATAAATTCAATAAGAGCATCAACAGCTACTTGCTGGTCTTTAGTAAAATTAGGAGTTTTAGCTTTATCTGCACTATCTAATTTAAATTTATTATTTATCATTATAATCGGTATTATCTTTAAAATTAAGTTCAGCTTCAAGATGTTCTTCCATAGAAGATGGATTGTAACAACTTACAACATGAAACTTAATATTAAAACTATCTTGAATAAGTTTGCCTTTAGCAATAAGTCCAACTCTGAATGGTAAATAATGATTTGTTCCAACATCAAAAGCAGTATCAGAAGTTCGTATAATCTTAACGTAATTATTATATCTATCTTTAGTTTTAGAATAAATGATACGTTTACCTTTAGTTTTATAAGACTTTTCAGTAACAGGATAATCTTTATTATTATATTTCACATAATAAACACCATCTTTAACTATCAAAAGTCCTTCAACTTTACTTTGGATTACAGTTATCTTCTCTACTATTTTCTTTGATACTACTGGTTTAAATTTAAAGACCAGCTTTTTCATATCATTTACCCTTTAAGATTTTAGAAGGCTTAGCTTTAACAACTTTAGCTTGCTTAATCTCTTTCTTATCTTCACGAGTGATCTTCTTTTTAGTTGTTTTAACTTTAGCTTGAACAACAGTAGAAGCGAACATTCTTATATACCCGCAATAATTACAAAGATAATCAATTTTACCAAGTGTACCATTACCAACAGTATTAGCGTTCTTAGCAATCTCAATAACGTTACCTTTAATTCTAATAGCAGGATTCTTACTAAGAACTCTAACTACACTTACTTCATCGTAACCTTTTCCCATACTTTACGTAATTTTTAATTAATGTTAAACACTTATTTTAAGGCTCGCCATTGAACGTTAACATAAAACTATACTATTAATTAGCTTTATATATAAAATTCAATAGTGAGCAAATCTGCAAGCGACAGAGGCTATCAACCTATAAGTTTGCCATTGCCCATAAGACATCAGCGTGATTCAAAGTAGTAACATCATAAATAGGAACAACTACTTTAGTACCATCAGTATCTATGGTAAGTTTACAATACCATTCATTACGGGTATTATATACATCAATTAGTTCTCCAACAACTATAATGTTATCTTTATTTCTAATTCTTGCAACAACCAACATTTTAGGCTTATACATATTTATAAAATCAACATCTTTAGAATTGATTTTATTCATAAGTATATCATAATTATCATCCATATCTATTTTCTTTTTAATTTTCTTCTCTTTCCTATAACAGTTATATTATATCCTTCTTTTCTTCTTTGAAAATTAGGATTATCTTCTAAAGAAGTATTAATACAAAATGTATTACGCCATAAATATTTTAGAGGTTGTTTACTTTCTAAAACATCTTCAAGATAATTATTAATGTCTACTCTATTTCCATTTTTATCTACTATATTAAATTCATCTCTATATAATGGAAAAGCGTCTACTGTTATTTCTTTATCTTTAAGTTTGGCTTTTATTTTACCTGTCATAACTATCTTCTTCTATAATACGAGGTTCAGTAACATTAGCGGTAAGATAAGGAATTTCTATCCATTTATCAGCTTCATAATCAAAATTTGACCAAAAAACTGCTTCTTCTTTATTACAGCAATTACCTTCAGCATCAAAGAAACCACTGAAAGGATAATTAAAACATAATACTTTGTGAGCTTCTTCTACATTATTGGCGACAACAATAACTAAACCGCCTGAATAACTTTTGTTAATAAATACTTTCATAATCATATTATTTTTTAGAGTTAATATTATTTTATTTATTATTTTCATAATCATAAATACTAAAAATGCCAATATCACTTTCACAAGCAATATTGGCAGACATCATTGAAAAAATCAATCACTTAAATTCTTAACACTAAATATTTATGATTTATGAAAAACTGTTTGGCACATATTAAAGCAACAATAGCACTATTCTCACGAACCATGCTATTATAAATTCAAATACTGTGACTATTATCTCTAATAGTTTCGGCTTCATTTCGCCATCATCAGACAGTAATATTGAATTAAGTAGAACTATTATCACTAACCGTTCTACTATTATTGACTAAAAATACAAGTAAATTACAAGAAAAATATATTATATGACAAAACAGGATTTATCTATTATCTTTAGTAGTTTTATATAGAACTTTTCTACCACTTTTAGTATATCCAACAATAAGAGGATTAGTTATATTATCTACATCTTCTTTATGTTTTTTAATTCTATCAGCAAACTTTTTATTTCTCTTGGCTTTTCTACGTAAACTTTGCATATTACAAAATACTGGCTATAATATAAATAATAGCTATTACAGCAATAATATTAGTTTCTAAACGAGAACGTTTAACTTTACGTTTAAGTTGCTTATTTTCTTCTGTAATCAAATCTATTGTTATACTATTATTATAGCATGCTTTATAATTTGCTTTATAAGTTTCAAATTCACTACTAATTTTACTATAACTATCTCTAAGATCATTATTGACTTTTAGAGTAGTATCATACTTATTAGTAACTTCTTTGAGTTCAATTATAAGTTGAGCTTTGGTTTTCTTTGATTATTCATAACGTTATGATTTATAATTTAAGTTAAAATAATATCTGCATTATCAGATGAAATTTCATTACCATGTTCATAATTAAAATTATCATATTGAACATCGTCATAATCAGCATCGAAATACTGACCATCTATATCTATACCAAAATCCATAGTTACATTATTTATATTAGTTATTACTTTGCAATGATAATGATTATTATCGAGATAAGCAATAGTATTACTAATTAAAATATGTTAACTTCATCACCCCCGTAGGAAATATCAAGAACTTACAACTATTAATGTTGTTGCTATTCTCTACGGGGGTGCTAATAATGGTCAGATTTGTTCCGTTATAACAATTACACCTGCATTAGAAAGTTGTGATACTTTACATGCTAATAATATAATTATTGTAACCATCAATATCATAGCACATATAAATGCTACTACTGTTGAATATCTAAATGATACTCTACCTGGATTATTTAATGATCTACGCATATATGTTTCGACTTAATGCAGCAGATAATGCTTCATTAGTTGTAGCAAAACCGCTAACTACGTTATTATTATTAGAAGTGTACTTCACAATAAATCTGTTATGCTTAATCTTAGATGTGCTTGAAACAATAATGTTAGTATTCATAATTCAAAAGTATTAAATTTTATTTATTTATTTCGTTTATTCTTCTTATGCTTTTTGTGAGCTTTTATTTGATCTCTAACAGAAAGTTCAAAAGATTTAATACGAGTTCTACCAGTTTTGGTATCTTTAGCAAACTTAATATCAATTCTATGAATTTCATTTAGGATAACTCCTATACGTTCATCAGTAGAATATATAAGTTTAAACAAGCGATTATTTTCTTCACGAATCATATCTTACAGGTGTTATAAATTTATCAAAATCTAATTGAGGTACATTACGTCTAATTTTAAACTTTAATAGATAGTCTAAATAATAACAAGCGCCAGCACAACCATCAGTATAAACATCTAATAGATTATCAAAATGGTTAAGAGCATCGTTACTAACTTTTCTATTAAAATCTTTATCGTAAAATATACAATAATATCCCAGGACATTTAATCCTTCTAAGAAGACGCTTAGTTGTATCATTAATAACTATTTTATTGTTATTTGCCTTCATGGTCAACTTTATTTAAAATATTAGTTAGCACATAAGCACAAGAATATAATAGATGAATATTATAGAGAACATTTAAATATCTAATATATTCTCCTTGTGAATCTTCTAAAAACTCTCTACGACTAACATGTATATATTCATTATCATTTTTATGTACAATATAAGTTACAAAATCAATATATCCAGTATGTAGAAGATTCTCGCCAGATACTGTTACACCATCAATACATACATTACTGATATTATAAGTATCTTTTATCCATTTAATTATATTATCAACCCCTTGTTTAATAATATCATTAGGACATTTAATAAGTTTAAGCATTTCAACAACTACTGTATTAAGAGATATGTCTGTTATATCTTCTGCAAAACTTGAAATATCATTTGTTTCCATAATTATAAATTTTAATGTTTGATTAAATTTAATTCAATAGTTATTGAGAATAGTTTCTTCGCTTATCAGACGATATGAAATTCATCTACATTCATATACATCAATATAACCTAAACTAACTCAACTAAAATATAATCATATATTAAGTTCGTAATACAGTTTCACAACTCCATTACGAACTATACTATTAATCTATTAATATATTAGACAGGCAAACAAATAAATAAAACCGCAACTAACACTTTAAATCAAGACTAACATAAAGATTAATAGTATTATCTACACGGTGATAATAATCATAACAAATATAATGATGCATGGAGATACTTCACTTTGTATCAAAAAACTTTAATATCAATATTATTATTAATATTACTATTATCATCATTCTTATTATGACTACCTATTCACATAGACAGTATAATAATCGTAAATACAATATATGATAAGACATATATTAGAGCATTAACTCTAACAGTATAATTATCTTCGATACTCTACGAAACTACAACATCAACCTAAGCATCAGTTAGAATATCTAACAAAATACTAATCCCGATACTAAGAAATATCCCAACTACACTAAATGAAAAAATCTATACCGAATATTAAGCCAAAAATATGACTAAAATGACTAAAACTTAGCGAGTTAAGAATAATATAACAAGTAGCAAAATTAATATTAAGATTATCATTTGAATTAAGAATTGAGTTAGGAATTGGATAAGAAATAGTGTTAGGACGAGGAAGAAGAATAATGGGTGTGGTAGGAGTATGACAGCATAATTGGTATTAAGGATAATAGGAAGAGTTGGAAGAACAATAAGTAGAGCTGTTGTATTAGGCTCACCAACACCATCTTATTCTCTTCCTTCTTCATTATCTTCGCATACATATTGTCATCCATAACATAACGAAAAGCAAAATTAATCCTATATTCATATCTATTATTATTTAGTTAATTATTTACTATCTCTACTATAATTGCTAAAGTCTAAAACTACTAAACCAGCTGTTATAATTTCATTCATAGCAATAGGACTTAGATAATCTAATTTGATTTCATGTTGAGTTCTAATAAAATCATCTATACTATCACTATCCATTAACGGTCTAACTCTTAGTCCAGTAGTAAGACGAACTCCTTGTTCATCATTAATATCTTTATTTAGAAGATCAAACATATCATTTTTAATAGTAGCACATTCACTAAGTCTGTTAATTTTAACAGCTAATGCTATATTAAACCTTGCTTGATTAATTCTAAGAGTATTAGTAGTTTGATCAAGTAATTGTATATCAACTCTATGTGCTGCTACTTCTGCTTTTAAATCCTTAATAGCTTCATTAAAGTAATCAATAGTTACTATTAGAGCAATAAGAAGTAGTACGTTAGCAGTTGTTAGAGCATAAATTTTATGTTTCATAGGAATAATTGTTATGTTAATAATAAGTCGCTTATCAGTTGTGATGTAGCGAGTTTCATGTGTACCGACCCCGAAAACACAAGCATCGTAGTCGGTAGTATCTTTGAATACATAAGCATTATTAGGCGGTACTATCTTTAAATCATAGCGCAGCCTCCTAAAGCACAACGGTAGTAGCGATGCGAACACCACTACTACCGATACTTACTGCTACATGTTCAACAGATTCTGAGCTTGGAGCATCATAATCTGCTGCTTCAACATCTTCGCTGTACTACCTAAGACAATGTCATAGATATAATAGCGAATCGTGTCATGTTCAAATACGTAAGTACCTTCCTTAGCACTAAACGGACTTGACTCAACTTCACCAGCTGCATATTCTTTAGCAAATACGCTAATACGTGCACCTTCCAGAATAGTCAAAAGACTCTTCGGATTACTAAGCACAGCATTAGCGAGCATGATTTCTTCATTCTGTTTAAGAATAGCTGCAACTTGAATAGCTGAGGTAAACACTGTACTACTTGTAGTCTTAACGTAACCAAATTCGTCACCAACTTCACCTTTAGTAGCATCTGCTAAAAGATAAGCATCAAGCTTAGAGCCAACACTTATACTAACAGAATAACCTTTAGGACGACCTTGTTCGTCAACTTGATCACGATCAAACCCCACATTAGTCACTTTAAGACCATTCTTAGCTGTCCAATCTGACATAGCTTTAAGACCAGCTACAATCTCTTTGTAAGGTTTACCGCGTAACATGTCAACAGTAATTGTAGGAGCTTCATCAGAAACCTGTTCATCTACTGGAGCATCAACTGCTGGAGTTTCTACTACTGCGTCATTTACTACATTCTCGTTATTAACTACTGCTTCTTCATTAACATTGAGTTCTTCTGCATTAACTTTTGTCGTAGGCATAATTTTGATTTATTTAGAGTTATGTGTAGTATTATCACAAGGATGTGTACGAACTACACTCACGTACGCACCAATTTATTAATATGTTTGATTTGAGCCAATCTATTAAAATGTTTGATTTGAGTAACGTTCTTACTAATAGTAAGAGGATTATTATTTCCCCTTACTACTTGATAATGCAGCAATAACTGCTATGAATATCATTACTCCTATCATCATTAGGAAGAATAATACTATCGCTTGCGGAACTGTTACTGTAATCATAATCTATATGTTTTTAATGGTTATCATTATCCAATTTATTAATATGTTTGATTTGAGATAGACCGGGGGTATGAAGTTTATGTTTATGATGGCGGGGGTTTGATGTAGGAGGCCCACCGTCTTTATATTCAGCACATATATTCAGCTATATGCTCTTCGTTCATCTTCTATTTTATTTCTTAGTTTATTATTTTATTAATCCTTTATTTCTTCATTTTCTTTTTATTATTCAATTGTATCAATCATATCAATTATATTAATTGCTTTAGCCCCACCTTCTTTATATTTTAAACGTATATCTATACACTCCTCTTTTTTTCGTTCTCTCTTTTCTTTTTCTCTTTAATCATTATATTTGTTTAATTTTTATTTTATCTTTATCTTTAACTGTATTAATTGTAGTAATTATGTTAATTGTATCAATCGTTTTAGCTATATCATCTTTATATTCAGCACATATATCGGCTACATCCTCGTTCTTTCTCTTTTTCTCTATATCTTTCTTTCTCTTATTCTTCATCTTCTATTTTATTTTCATTAAGTGTATCAGCCATATTAATTGCATCAATTACAACAATTGTCTTAGCCCCCCCCACCGTATTTATATTCCTTATATAGTTAGGGTATAGCCCCTTCTTTATTTCTTTGTTAAATCATTAGTTCATCTTTTAGTTCTTCATATTTTTCTTTTCTTTCTTCAATCATATTAATTGCATCAATCGTATTAATTGCATTAAGTGTTTCAATTGCATTAACATTGTCATTTTCTTCTCGTAGAGTATCGATCTTTAGGCCAACTATTATTATATTTATTTTATTATTAATTGTATTAATTACATTAATTATATTAGTTGCAGAACTACTATCTCGTAGAGTATTGTCATTTCGATTATTATCGTTATTAATATTAGCAATTATAATATCATTATTATTGTTATTAATTGGAATATTAGCTCTTCGATGAACATCAGATATATTATCTGAATTTCTATTATCTTCATTATCATTAATATTATCTTCATTAATAGTTATATAATTAATTACGTATTTGAAAGATTGTAGATAATCGTCGATAATCTTAATGGAAATAGATGAAGTTCAAATGCTTGTACTGGTACTTAAAGCGATTGTTTAGCAAATAATTTGGAACACCCCCGTAGAAGAAATGAACAACTTCATCGCAATTGAATTACTGTTGATAATAATAAAACTACTATTGCCGATGTTGCTAATTGTTAAGTTAGTGTTCGTATAATAGTTGATAGTGCTCAGATAGATGATAATGAAGTAATTGCTGATATTAATAGCGATGGGGCGTGTCATGCTCCCTACGGGGGTGATGACGATAGACAATTGTATTAATCGTGGAGCAGATGATTTAAATGATTATTCAAATGCTTAAACAGGTGCTAATCCAGAAGTTAATAAGCGTGGAGTATCAAATGCTCCGATTAATAATCGTGGAAATAATGACAAAAGCGATCTTATAAATGCCGCAGATGGTGAAGATGAAAGTGCTCGTATAAATACCGGTACTGATAATGCTGGCATTGTTGGTGTTGGTGCTGGTATTGATGCTATTAGAAGTTCTCACAGAACTTCTAATAGAAATGCTCCAACAAATAGTGCGTAATCTGTTAATAATAGTTAATTGTTTTATATATACTACGTATATATAAAACTATATTATATATTTGCATATATAATTATTATATATATTATA
>RCNI01001102.1_pt1 | contig 15220 bp, 14 predicted proteins | sample 2041151 | NCBI WGS metagenome assembly RCNI01 (sample SAMN09708214, study PRJNA481090) | feces metagenome | isolation source: feces | place: Antarctica: Albino Rookery | reverse complement strand
GTACGGACTAAGGCGGAACTGCTGGCGCTGCGTTATCCCGGTATCCGGATGCTGCTGGTGCGCCGGAGTTATCAGGAGTTGGAGAACAACCACATTCGCTTCTTTCGCCAAGAACTGGCAGGCGTGGCAGAATACCGGGCAGCGGCACGGCAGTTCCTCTTTCACAACGGCAGTTTACTGGATTTTGGCTACTGTGCCTGCGACAGTGATCTGGATCGCTATCAGGGAGCGGAATACGATGTGATCTTCATTGATGAGGCGACCCAGCTGCGGGAGGCATGGCTGCGGCAGTTCGGGGCGTGTCTGCGTGGTGTGAATGACTTTCCCAAGCGCATCTACTATACCTGCAACCCCGGCGGTCCCGGGCATGGATACATCAAACGGCTCTTTATCGACCGGCGCTTTCTGGCGGGGGAAAACGGAGAGGATTATGTTTTTATCCCGGCCCGGGTGACAGACAACACGGCGCTTTTGAAGGCACAGCCGGATTATCTGCGCCAACTGGAGGCGCTGCCCAAGAAGCTGCGGGAGGCGTGGCTGGAGGGTAAGTGGGACATCTTCGAGGGTCAGTTTTTTCAGGAATTTACGGACGATCCTACGCACTATGCCGACCGGCGTTTTACCCATGTGATCGCCCCCTTTGAGATTCCCAGAGAGTGGCGCATCTACCGCAGCTACGACTTCGGCTATGCCAAGCCCTTCTCCTGCGGCTGGTGGGCGGTGGACTACGATGGGGTGATCTATCGAATTTTGGAACTGTACGGCTGCACCGATGTGCCTGACGAGGGCGTGCGGTGGACACCGGAGAAGCAATTTGCCGAGATCCGACGCATCGAGGACACCCATCCCTGGTTGAAGGGACGGGATATTCAGGGCGTGGCGGACCCAGCCATCTGGGACACCAGCCGGGGCGAGAGCATCTATGAAACGGCGCTCAAACACCGTATTTACTTCCAACGGGGGGACAACCGGCGGATTCCGGGATGGATGCAGATGCACTACCGCATGAGTTTCGATCAGGAGGGCTATCCCATGATGTACATTTTCAACACCTGCAAGGCGTTTTTGCGGACGGTGCCGGGATTGCTCTTTTCGGACACGGAGGTGGAGGATCTCGACACACGGCAGGAGGACCATGTGGCCGACGAAAGCCGCTATTTCTGTATGTCCCGGCCCATTGCGCCTCAGCGGCAGGAGACAGAGCTGCCGCTGGCGGATGATCCGCTGGACATGACCCGAAAGCGCTTCGATCCCTGGGGCGGCGTGATCCGGCGCTAAAATTTTTCGCTGTTGCTGTAAGGAATGCAACAAAAGGTACAACTTATGCCGTTTACAGGGGAGGGGATGAGGACAGAAATTAACGACAAGGAGGAACGCAGATGGAAGATACACAGGGGCTGCGGCCCAAAATCGGCGCGGAGGAGGTACGCAAGGCCGCAGAGATCTTGCAGAAGTATCGCCGGGGCAAGGCACAGCTGGAGGCGCGGATCATTGACAACGAGCAGTTCTGGAAGCTGCGTCACTGGGAACAGATGGCGAAAAACGGGGAGGGTGGCAACCCTGCCGATCCCAAGCCTACCAGCGGCTGGCTGGTGAACTGCATCCTCGCCAAGCACGCAGACGCCATGGACAGCTATCCTGAGCCTACGGTGCTGCCCCGGGAGCCCGGTGACCGGGAGGAGGCACGAAAGCTGAGCCAAATCCTGCCGGTGATTTTGAAGCGAAATCAGTTCAAGCGGGTCTACTCTACTGCCTGGTGGAGCAAGCTCAAGTCCGGCTGTGCCGTATATGGCGTATTCTGGGACGCGGAGAAGCTGGGCGGTCTGGGAGATATTACCGTCCGCCCTATGGATCTGCTGAATCTTTTCTGGGAACCGGGCGTGACCGATATTCAGACCTCGCCGCACTTCTTTTCTACGGAACTGGTGAACAACGAGGAGCTGCTGCGGCGCTGGCCGCAGCTGGAGGGAAAACTGGGCAGCGGCAATTTTTCGGTCAGTCGATACCTCTACGATGATGCGGTGGATACTTCGGAGAAATCTTTGGTGGTGGACTGGTACTACCACACGGAGGAACAGGGACGGAAGGTACTGCAATACTGCAAGTTCGTGGGGGAAAACGTCCTGTATGCCACGGAAAATGACACCGAGGACCCGGAAATCGCACAGCGTGGGTGGTATGACCACGGCAAGTATCCCTTCGTCTTTGATGTGCTGTTCCCGGAAGAGGGAACCCCCTGCGGCTACGGCTATGTGGATCTTTGCAAGTCGCCGCAGAAGCAGATCGATCTGATGAGTCAGGCTATTTTGAAGAACACCCTGGCGGCGGCCACGCCCCGCTTCTTCATTCGCTCTGACGGAGCGGTGAACGAGAACGAATATGCGGACTGGACCCGGCCTTTCGTTCACACCAACGGCAATCTGGGCGCAGATTCCATTGCCCCCATTCATACAGCGGGGTTGGATGGCATTTATGTGGCCATTTTACAGAACAAGATTGCAGAGATGAAGGAAACGACGGGCAACCGCGATGTGGACAACGGCGGTACGGCCGGCGGTGTGACCGCAGCCACGGCCATTGCTGCCTTACAAGAGGCCGGCGGCAAGCTCTCACGCAACATGATCGATGAGGGGTATGAGGCGTTTGCCGATGTGGTGACCTTGTGCATTGAGCTGATCCGCCAGTTTTACAGTCTGCCCCGCCAGTTTCGTCTGACCGGCAACGACGGCGAGGAATTCCTTCTCTATGACAGCCGCGGCTTACAGGAGCAGGTGGTGGAGGATGGCTTTAGCAAAGGCTATCGTGTGCCGGAGTTCGATTTGGATGTTGCGGCACAGGAGGAGAGTCCGTACAAGACCATGGAATACAACCAGCTGGCACTACAGCTGTTTCAGATGGGCTTTTTCCGTGCAGATATGGCTGAGCAGGCGTTGCGGTGCTTACAGCTGATGGATTTTAAGAATAAGCAGCAGGTGGAGGCGGCCATTGTTCAGGGCCAGACGCAGGCGCAGGAGCGGGAGGCATTGCAGGCAAAAGTTCTGGAACTGGCGCAGATAGTCGATGAGCTGAAGGGAACCACTCTGGCCCAAGCGCTGGCACAGGACTTTCAGACCCAGACAGAGGGCCGCAGCAGTGTCCGCATGGAGGAGCGGCGTGGCAATGCGGTGGAGCGGATGCGCCGACAGACACGACAGGCGGTGAAGCCCCGATGATCCATGTTGTATTTACGAAAGATCGAGTGACCCTGCGGGGGCACGCCGACTATGCCCCGCGGGGACAGGATATTGTCTGTGCGGCGGCTTCGGCACTGATCTATGCACTGATTGGTGCGCTGGAGGCGAAGCACGCCATCCGAGAGGTGAGTATTCGCCCCGGTGCGGTGAGTGTTGCATCCAAGACACACTGTGAAGCGGAGTTTGCGATGGTGCGACAGGGACTGGCGCAGCTGGCGGGGCAATATCCTGCCTGCGTGCGCATTGAAGAATAGGGGACTGCCCCAATAGGGGATTTCCATATGGGTCGTGACCTACCACGGAAAGGAGGACCACTGTGGAAGAACAGAGGGAAGAAAGACAGCAGGCGGAGGAAGCAGCCGCCGCAATCAACACGGGCGAGGAGGCTCCCGACGCCGGGGAGGAGGAATTTGAGGCGCTGATCAAAGGCAGATGCAAGGAGCAGTTCGATGCCCGCGTGCAGAAAATTCTGGACGGCAGGCTTCGCGGCTTGCGCAGAGAGAATCAGCAGCTGCGGGAAACACAGGAAAGGGAGCGCATGGCAGCACAAGCCTGCGTGGCACGGCTGGAGGGCTGTGAGCAGGCAGTGAAGGCGGTCTATCCGGACTTTGACTGGAAGAAAGAGATGCGTAATCCCACCTTTGGCCGTATGATCATGGCCGGTGTGGATGCCCGAGCTGCCTATGAGGTGGTACATCGGGAACAGCTGCTGCGGCGTGCAATGGCTTACTCTGCCGGGAGAGCCGCCCGACAGGCGGCGCAGACCGTGGCCTCCGGAGGTCGCCGGGTTGCGGAGAATGGCCGGGGCGGCGGCGTGGTGACACGCAATGATCCCCGCACGCTGAATCGTCAGGAGTTGGCAGACATCCGCAAGCGGGTGATGGACGGCGAGAAGATCCGCTTTTGAGCGTCAGGAACAAAAAGGAGAGATGACAATGAAGGTAATGAACCACTATGACCTGCAGCTGTTTGCAGGAGAGATGAACACCCAGACGACAGGTGGTCTGAGTGCGGAAATGAAGACCTACTACGGCATGGAACTGCTGGAGAATGCCCGCCCGCAGCTGGTGCACAATCAGTTTGCAGCCACCAAGCCCCTGCCTGTGGGCGGCGGCAAGACTGTGGAATGGCGTAAGTTCGGTTCCTTTGACAAGGCACTGACTCCCCTGAGTGAAGGTGTTACCCCCGATGGCAGCGGTATTTCTGTCAGCTACATCACCAAGGATCTGGCGCAGTACGGTGACTACACCACCGTATCGGATATGCTGGATATGACCGCAATTGATGATGTGGTGCTGGAGATTACCGACCGTCACGGTGCCAACATGGGTCTGACTTTGGACACCGTAACCCGCAATGAAATCCAGCAGGGCAAGCAGGTCATCTACGCCCCTGCGGTGGATGGCGGCGTCAGCAAAGAAGTACGCTCCCGCTATGATCTGAACAAGAAGTGTCTGATGACCAGTGAGCTGGTGGCACGTGCTGCAACCCAGCTGAAGAAGATGAACGCTCCCAAGTTCGACGGTAAGTATGTCTGCATTATTCATCCCAGCGTGGCCTATGATCTGCGTCAGGATGAGGCATGGCTGGCGGCCCATCAGTATGCGGCGACCACTGAGCTGTTCGATGGCGAGATCGGCGAACTGCATGGTGTGCGCTTCGTGGAGACGACTGAGGCCAAGATCTTCCGCGGTGAGGATCTGGCGAAGAACAGCCGCAATCTGTCGGTCAATGGAGCGGTCAATCACAGTACGACGGTGAAGTTTGATGGCGGCACAGTCGAGTCCGGTGCCCTGGCAGGCCGCTATGTCCTCATCGGTGACAAGCGCTGCCGTGTAGTAAACAACACCACGACTTCCATGACACTGGATACGGCGATTGACGCTGCGGACAACACTGTGATCTATCCCGGTGAGGGCGGTGCCAAGGGCTGCGCTGTCTATGGCTGTCTGTTTGTGGGCAAGGGTGCCTACGGCGTGGTGGATCTGAGCGAAGGTACCGAGGTGATCGTCAAGCCTCGCGGTTCCTCCGGTACTGCCGATCCTTTGGATCAGCGTTCCAGCGTGGGCTGGAAGGGCGTTCATGCAGCGGCCATTCTGTACGATGAATACATTGTGCGTGTGGAGTGCGGTTCTTCCTACTCTGAGGAAGACAAGGGCAACTAACAAAAATGACCGTCGCCCCCTTATGCTAGGGGGCGGCGGTCGGGAGAAAGGAAAAGGTTATGAAAGAAGAAAAGATGACCACGATTATGCTGCCCCGCGGCAGAAAAAATGAGGAGAACTTCGTGATTGTGACCGTCAACGGCCGCAGCTGGAAGATCATGAAGGGCGTGGAAGTGGAAGTGCCTGTGTATGTGGCGGAGGTACTGGAGAACGGTCGCATGATGGCTGACGAGGCCCGCCGTTATGTGGAGAAAATGGCGGAGTAAGAAAGGAGGGGCGTGGATGGCCCATCTGACAGTGCGGCAGGTGCTCTCCCAGGTGGACAGCCTGCTGCCCAATCAATACCCGGAAGCGCAGAAGCGGCGCTGGCTGACCCAGGCAGAGGGCTTTGTGGTGCGGGAGATTGTCGGCGGAGAACTCCCGGAGGTGCTGGAGGACAACTGGGAAATGCTGGCGCAGGCACCGTACGATGAAATGTATCGCCACTACGTGGAGGCACAGATCCACTATGCCAACGGGGAAGTGGAGCGGTACAACAATGCCGGAGCCGCCTGGAACACGGCGTTTCTGGGGTTTCGTAATTTTTACACCCGCAGTCATCTGCCGACCGCGCAGACAGCACTGAAGCTATTTTGAGTGAAGGGGGGGAAAGAAATGTTTTTACCGGAATTACACCCGCTGCGTCAGCATCGCGTAACGGTGAACTGTTTCGGGGGCTACGATGGGCGAGAGCGTCCGGAGGCAGGCAGCTTTGCAGGAATGCGCAATCTCTGCGCTGATGCATACCCCGCCATGACAGTACGGCCGCCTCGTGCTCTGGCAGGAAAACTGCAAAAGCCCAATGCTCTGGCGGCGAAAGATGCCTTGATATGGGTGGATGGACGGACACTCTACATCAATGGTAAGAAGACAGGACCTGTGCTGACGGATGGGAAAAAGAGCTTATTGAGCATGGGTGCCTATTTGCTGATCTGGCCGGATAAGGTATGGATCAACACCAGAGATGTGAGCCAATTTGGCACATTGGAAAACACCACGGTGACCGCAGCAAAGACGAGTTTTTCCCTGTGCCGACCGGATGGCACGGTGTGGGAGGGCTATCTGGTTGCCCAGGAAAGTCCCAAAGAGCCGGAGGCGGGGGCACTGTGGCTGGACATATCAGGCGAGAAGGTGGTCCTGCGGCAGTATGTGGACTCCCTTTGGACGGAAGTGGAGAATGTATGCGTGAAGCTGCAGTGCGCCGGGATTGGAATCGGCTTTCAGGCAGGAGATGGCGTTGTGCTGTCCGGCTGCCACAAAGCCGCACTCAACGGAACATTTGTCCTTCAGCAGGCCACAGAGGATGCGTTAGTCATCAGTGCGTGCATTGCCGGTGAGACAGCCCAGACGGAGCCGGTGACGGTCAAGCGGTCCGTTCCGGAGATGGACTTTGTGGTGGAGTGCGGCAACCGGTTATGGGGCTGCAAGTATGGCATTGTGGAAGGAAAGGCCGTCAATGAAATCTACGCCAGCAAGTTGGGCGATTTCAAAAACTGGACGTGCTATGCCGGCCTTTCCACAGACAGCTATGCGGCGGCACGAGGTTCGGACGGGCCTTTTACCGGGGCAGTTACCTATCTGGGCAGTCCTATCTTTTTCCGCGAGCAGTGCATGGAACGAGTTTACCCCAGTGCCACGGGGGCACACCGTGTGGTGACGGTAGAATGTCCCGGCGTAAAACAGGGCAGTCATGGCAGTGTAGCAGTGGTGGACGGAACACTGTACTATCATGGCTTGGGCGGAGTATATGCCTTTGATGGCAGTATGCCGCAGTTGGTTTCCCATGTGCTGGGACAGGAGCACTTTTTCCAGGCAGTGGGCGGCAGCCGGGAAGGAAGATACTATCTCAGTGCACAGGGACAAGACGGCACCTGGTGTCTGCTGGTTTACGACACGGCCCGCAGGCTGTGGCACCGGGAGGATGACTTGCAGGCGGTGGCCTTTGCCCGGCGCGGCGAGGAATTGTTCTGTCTGGCGGAGAACGGAGAGCTGTGGGCTATGCAGGGCAGTGAAGGAGAGAAAGAACAGCATATTTGCTGGGAGGCCCAGAGTGGCGAGCTGGGACTGGATACGGCGGAGAACAAATATCCTGCCCGATTGTGCTTGCGGCTGGAATTGGCAAAGGGGAGCCGTGCAGAGGCGGCGCTGAGCTATAATGGCGGACGCACCTGGGAAACGCAGGGTTCTGTTTATGGACAGGGGAGCGTACAGGCCTGCTTGCTGCATTTGCGCCCCCGGAGAGCACCCCATCTGCGGCTGCGGCTGCAAGGTGTGGGCCCGTGCACGATGTATAGTATTTCGGCGGTCTATGAGAAGGGAAGTGACGGGCCTTGAACACCTTCTTTATGCCGCCTCGACCGGAGGGAACGGTACAGGAACAACTGGAACGGCAGTATGCCTATCTGTTCCAAATGGCCCAGCAGCTGAACTTGGCACTGGATGCGGCAGCGGGTGGCCCTGCCGCATCCGGCGGCGGAACGAATGCATTGGCGAAGCCTCCGGCGGCACATACGCCGGAGATGGATCAGGCGTTAAAGCGACAGTATCAGACGCTCAAGAGCATGATCGTTCAGGCAGCAGACATCGTGAAAAAGCAGATGGATCAACTGACGGTGGAACTGGCTGGGGAGTATGTGGCGGTATCAGAATTCGGTTCCTACGTGGAAAAATTGAACAGCTACATCGAGGCAAATCCGGATGCGCTGACCCAATATTACAGCTTTTGTGCCGACCTAAAGGCGGATACGGAAGCAGTCAGTTCTGCTTTCGAAAGCTACAAGGCGGGAACAGAGGGCTACATCCGCACCGGTGTGGTCTATTACGACGGGGCACTCCCGGTATACGGTGTGGCGGTGGGACAGAATTTGCAGGTGACAGAGATGGACGGCGTCCAGACGGTGGAACCGAATAACTTCCGGGCCACATTTACCGCCACGAAGCTGTCTTTCTGGCAGGATGCGGAGGAAGTCGCCTATGTGTCCAACAACCGACTATATATCACCCGCATTACGGTTCTGGAGGGAATGGATGTGGGGGAATGGAAGGTTTCTGGCGAGCGGGGGCTGACCTTCCAATGGATTGGAGGATAAGCAATGGCGAGTATTTATTCGGCGACTTCGTCGACGGGCTGGAAACTGCGGTTGGACTACACATCGACACAGGATCGGGAAACCAATCGTTCCACGGTGGTCTGCCAGCTATATGTCTATGATGGGACGGGCTACTCGCGCAATGAGTATCCCAATGAGGCCTATTATAAAATTTGCGGGCGCAAGGTATATCAGACCTATCACTTTCAGGAGGTAGGATGGAAGAAACTGGGGACGCGAAGCATCTCGGTCAGCCATGATGCAGACGGACAGGGAAAGGTGACGCTGTCGGCGGAATGGTGCAGCGAAAGCGCCGGTTCGGCATATACGCCCTATCGGCTGAGTTTGTCCAAGACGGTGACGCTGCCCACGATTCCACGGGCATCAGGACTGAAATACAACGCCATGACGCTGGGAAAAGAAGCGAAGCTGACGATTGTGAAGAAGAATCGGAACTTCCGCCACCGGGTAACATTCACGCTGGGAAAAACGACCGAGCGCATTACCAGCGAAACAGCCGAGACGCAGCTGCGATGGACTCCACCGCTAACGCTGGCTAAGGAGCTGACACAGGCGTGCAGCGGTAAGGGAAAGCTGTGCATTGTGACCTATGATAGGGGCAAGGAACTGGGACGGCAGGAGTACAGCGTGACGGTTTATGTACCGGAGACAATCAAGCCCACGGCATCGGTCCAAGTGGAGGTTGTGGAGGATAGCTTAGTGCCCCCTGACTGGACAGAAGCTGTGAAGGGGAAAAGTCGGCTGCGCTTTACCGTTGATGCGGCAGGTACCTATGGCGCATCGGTGGCGCGTGGTATGTTTCTATGTGGCAGACAGAAAACAGAGGGGCTGCATGGCACCACCGCTGTACTGAAAGAAGCAGGGCAGCTGGTACCGAAAGCAACGGTGACAGATAGTCGTGGGCGCAGCACGTCGGTGGAAGGAGCGCCTATCACTGTCTACGACTGGTATGTACCAATCATCCGATCTTCCCGGGTGGAGCGGTGCCGGGAGGATGGCACGCCTTTTGCAGATGGAACCAGCATTTCTGTGCTCTGTACGGCGGAATGTGCGCCGATCAACGGCAGAAATTCCGTTACCGTGCGGATGCGGGCAAGGCAGGCTGGTGGCCAGTGGAGTGGCTACAACACCTTGGAAAATGGTGTGGCGTCCGTTTGGCCTGGGTTTGCGGCAGCGGCCAGCTATGAGGTAGAGATCGAGGTATGCGATGCCCTTGGCGGGCGCAAAACCGTACAGTACACCGTGCCCACGGTCGCGGTGGCGCTGCATCTGAAGCAGGGCGGTCGTGGAGCAGCGTTCGGCAAATACTGCGAGGGAGAGGGACTGGAGGTGAGCTGGCCTGCGCGATTCTACCAGAATGTGGAAGTCGGTGGGCAGCTGCAATTACGCGATCCCATGGCATTTTTCAAAGCGGCCGGTTTGCTGGAGAAGAAAGTGGTGAACATCCGCCCTGCGGCGGGAAAGGGATACACCACGGAATGGACGCGCCAGTCCACGCGGGTGCTGCCGGCATGGGGGATTGTTTTGGTCAATGCGGCGGTGCGAATCACGCTGACAGAGAAAATCCCGGCGGCAACATGGATGCCAATCGGTCAATTGGAGAGTGATCCGCCCGTAGGAATGTGTGCGGCATCGGTCTATGCGGCATCGGAAAATCCCCGGCGATACATGGGAATGGTCAACAGTGATGGTGCGGTGGGTATCCGACCCAATACGGATATGCCCGCCAGCGGCTACACGTTGTATCTGTCTGCCGCATACTGTGTGAAAGGAGAAAGTATATGAGTTACAGAGTCATTGGTTACGGCAGTTACGGCAGTGACGTATCAAAGTTACAGAAGCATCTGAACAACCATGGCTACAAGCTGGATGTGGATGGTGGATTCGGAAAAAAGACACAGAAGGCTTTGCTGGACTACCAGAAAAAGAACGGTTTGGCGGTAGATGGTGTGGCCGGTAATGAGACGTGGGGACGTCTGGTCAAGGATGCCAAGCGTATTACCAAAGGGAAAAGCACGGGCAAGCAGGTGATGGGCGGTGTATCCGATGAAACAGCGAATCGACTGTCGCAGCTGGAACAGGGCTATCGTCCTTCGGATGAGGTAGCGGCGGCGGAGGCAGAGCATCAGAGTATGGGTGCGTTACGTCCCGGAGACTATCACTCCTCGTATGATAAGCAGCTGGAGGCGCTGTACGATGAGATTGCCGGACGCAAGGAATTTGCCTACGATCCGCAGCAGGATGCGGCGTATCAGCGTTATGCGGAGATGTATCAGCGGCAGGGACGGACGGCCATGGAGGATACATTGGGGCAGGCGGCTTCCCTCAGCGGCGGCTATGATTCCAGCTATGCGCAGACGGCAGCACAGCAGAGCTATCAGCAGTATTTGCAGGAACTGGCACAAGTGATCCCTCAGCTGGAAAAGAATGCGAGAGATGCCTATCAGCAGGAGGGACAGGCGTTGCAGGGACAGTACGACCTTCTGCAGGACAAGGAGGAGGATGACTATCGTCGCTGGCAGGATGAACAGAAGGCATGGCAGCAGAGTATGGAACAGGCGGAAGATCGTTACGAATTCCTGCGCCGACAGGATTACGACGCTTATCAGGATATGCTGCACCACTTCTCCAACAAGGCGAATGCAGAGCAGAAAGCATCCAATGGCCGCAATGTTAACAGTGGCAAGCCGGGCAAGAAACCCAAAAAGCCCGTCCTCAGTTCTGTGGCTGGAGACAGCTTGCAGCGAGCGATGGGCAATTACCTCAAAGGCGGCGATAAGCGCAATGCGCTGACATTGGTCAGTAAATACGCCTATCGAATGACTCCCGGACAGAAAAAGCGTGCGGCACGCCTGTTCAAAAAGTATGGCGTGGCAGTAGATCTGTAAAAAATCTCCCCCCTTGACAAAAGGGGGGATTTTTACGGATAATAACAGCTGAGAATCATGCAAGGAGGCAGACACATGGCCGGTTATTACAGCAAGGGGCTGACCAAGCAGCAGCGGGAGGTCTATGATATATTACGCCAGGGGTTCGACGAGCTGGCTGCCAGTATTCGTATTCCGAAACTGTCGGCAGAGGAATTGGCGGATGTTTATCTGCGGCTGAAGCTGGATGAACCACTGCTGTTCTTCGTTACCGGGTACAGCTATCGCTTTTATCCCGGGGCAGACCATGTAGAGCTGCTGCCGGAATATCTCTTCGATAAGGCAAAGATTCGGGAACATCGCAAGGCCATCGACAGTCGGATTCAGCGGCTGATCCGACCGCTGCAAGGGAAAAATGACCGGGAAAAGGAAGAGGCCATCCACGATTTTATCCTGCAAAATGTTCGCTATGATAAGCTGAAAAAGGCCTATTCCCATGAGATTATTGGCCCGCTGACCCAAGGCGTGGGCGTATGTGAGGGAATTGCCAAGACAGTGAAGGTGCTGTGCGATGCGGTACACCTGCCCTGTGTGATCGCCTTGAGCCATGCCAATCCGGAGCAGGGAGTCAAGTACCGTCATGCTTGGAATGTGATTACGGTTGGTGGGAAAAGCTACCATGTGGATGCTACCTTTGACAACTCACTGCAGTGCGGTACGGCACGGTATGACTACTTTAATCTGGACGACAAACATATTTTCCGAGACCATCAGCCACTGGTGATGGAGGTTCCGAAATGCACGGATGACAGCGCCTTTTTCTACCGGACGATTTCCCTGACCAAGATGGAGCAGGTGGAGAGCCGCATCAAGCAGACGCTGCGGAAAAAGAAAGCGCACTTGGTGTTTCACTGGCGCGGCGGGGGGCTGAACCGAAAAATTTTGGAGGAAATTTTGGCTATGGCAGAGTCCATGGCGGCAGAGAAGGGAAAACAGGTACAATGTTCTGTAAATGTGCCGCAGGCCGTGATTCAGCTCAATTTCACTGAGGAAAAAGTGGCTCATTTGACCTTGCAGCAACCGGATGAAGAACGGGAAGATGCGCCTGTTTTGGACAATTAAGCGGCAAAAATTGCTGCGGTTTTGGAAAAAAGAGGTTGACAGGTGCTTGTACTGGTGCTATTATGGCAACCAAGAAATTGACCAAGACCTGATTCTTGAGGAAAGGAGAAAGCGTTATGAAGAAGAGCGTTATCATGATGAATATGATGCAGATGTACATGTGCTCCATGTGCATGTTTCGTCACGCTCAATTCCAACAGCTTTCCATTCACCATTCCTCGCTTGCAGCATAAGCGAATCAACTAAGTGTGAATCAACAGCGGAAAGTCGTTGGACTTTCCGCTGTTTTTTTGTTTTAAGGAGGAAGAAAAATGGTTTTTCAAAATATGCAGCGAATGTGTCCCTGGGGCACGATGATGAAAAATATGGGTGTGCCGGAGAACCCCAGAATGTTCCGACAAAGAAAAATATTTGATTTTTAAGGAGATTTAACATCATGAAACATACAAAGCTGAAAGCCATCGTTCTGGCACTGGTCCTGACTCTTTCTCTGGCGCTGACCGCTTGCGGCGGCAAAAATGAAACGGTGCAGATCGCCGTTCCCAATGACGCAACCAACGAAGCTCGCGCATTGCTGCTGCTGGAAAACAACGGCATCATCAAGCTGAAAGAAGGCGCCGGCATCACGGCGACCAAGGACGATGTGGCTGAGAATCCTTACAATGTTGAAATCGTGGAAGCAGAGGCTGCACAGCTGCCCAACCTGCTGAAGGATGTGGACTACGCCGTCATCAACACCAACTACGCTATTCCTGCTGGCCTGAGCCCCCTGGAAGATTCGCTGGCGATTGAGGATGCCTCTTCTGCCTATGTGAATATTTTGGCTTGCAAGGAAGGCAACGAGAAGACCGACAAGATCAAGGCTCTGGCAGCTACGCTGGAGAGCAAGCAGGTGGCTGATTTTATCACGGAAAAGTACAACGGTGCCGCTGTCAGCGTGGCTGAGAATCCCACCGATGGCTATGACACGACCGTGGATTACGGCGCTCTGAAGGGACAGACCATCTCCGTCGGTGCTTCTCCCAGCCCTCATGCGGAGATTCTGGAGATCTCCAAGGAGCTGCTGGCTGCCAAGGGCATTACGCTGGATGTACAGACCTATAACGATTATGTGATTCCCAACAATGTGGTGGAGGATGGTACTCTGGATGCAAACTTCTTCCAGCACGCACCTTACCTGAATGACTTCAACGCACAGAACGGCACGCATTTGGTCAATGTCGTTGGCGTTCACGTAGAGCCCATGGGCCTCTACGGCGGCAAGCAGACCACGCTGGACGCTGTGAGCGGTAAATAAGAGAAATCCTATATTATAATAGGTATAGCAGGAGAAGGGAAGCAACATGATCGAACTGAAACATATCACGAAAACTTTCGATACGGCCGGTGGGAAGGTTCATGCACTGAAGGATGTGAACCTGACCATCGAGGACGGAAATATTTACGGCATCATCGGCATGAGCGGCGCCGGCAAGAGTACATTGGTCCGGTGCATCAATATGCTGGAGCGCCCCAGTGAGGGACAGGTCCTTGTCAATGGGCAGGATCTGGGGTCTCTCAGTCCGGCCAAACTGCGGGAAGCACGGCGAGACATTACGATGATCTTCCAGCGTTTCAATCTGCTGATGCAGCGCAACTGTTTGCAAAATATTTGCTTCCCTATGGAACTGAGCGGTGTGAAGAAAGCGGACGCAGAAAAGCGGGCCGCAGAGCTGCTGGAGTTGGTGGGACTGCCGGATAAGGCCAAGGCCTATCCAGCCCAGCTCTCCGGTGGTCAGCAGCAGCGCATTGCCATTGCCCGTGCTTTGGCGACCAATCCCAAGGTGCTGCTGTGTGATGAGGCCACCAGTGCGTTGGACCCTAACACCACCCAGTCCATCCTGCGTCTGATCCGGGACATCAACCGCCAGCTGGGGATCACCGTGGTGGTCATTACCCACCAGATGAGCGTGGTTAAAGAGATCTGTACTCATGTGGCGATTCTGGACGAGGGCGAAGTGGTGGAGAACGGACTGGTTTCCACTGTGTTTGCCGCCCCGAAATCCGCTGCGGCACGGCGTCTGGTATTTCCGGGGGCTGTGGACACCAAAGTGTCCGATCCCAGCCAGCAGCGCCGTGTGCGGGTGGTGTTCCTGGACGCCAAGACCACGGGGATTCCTTTCGTGGCCCGGCTGGCGACCGACTGTGGGATTCTGGCCAATGTCATTTCTGCCACCACGGAAGCACTGTCCGAAGAGGTATACGGCGGGATGCTGCTGGGCATCCCAGCCGAGCAGTTTGAACGGGCGATGGAGTTCTTCCGTACGTTCCCCCATATTCAGTTCGAGGAGGTAAGCGACCATGTACAGTGATCTCTTTTCTGCGGAGTCTGTGGCACAGGCTCTGAATTGTCTGCAAAATGAAATTCCCTTTGCCATTTGGGAGACCTTCTATGTCACCGTACTGGCGACGGCACTGTCCGTGCTCATTGGTCTGCCGCTGGGTGTACTGCTGGTGGCAGGGGAGAAGGACGGCGTGCTGCCCCTCCCGGCATGGCTCCTCTCCGTACTGAATGTGGTGATCAACCTCCTGCGCTCCATTCCGTTCCTGATTTTGATGATTATGGTGTTCCCGCTGTCCCGGCTGCTGATCGGTACCAGCGTGGGGACTACGGCTACCATCGTTCCGTTGGTGGCGGCGGCATT
>RCNI01001101.1_pt1 | contig 15220 bp, 12 predicted proteins | sample 2041151 | NCBI WGS metagenome assembly RCNI01 (sample SAMN09708214, study PRJNA481090) | feces metagenome | isolation source: feces | place: Antarctica: Albino Rookery | reverse complement strand
AGTAAAAGAAAAGCTGGCTTTGGTAGATTTAGAAGGTACAGAAGATTATATGCCCAATGAATTATCGGGTGGCATGAAAAAAAGAGTTAGCTTAGCTAGAGCGACAGCTGTAAATCCAGGGCTTATTTTATATGATGAACCAACGTCGGGATTAGATCCTATTACATCGGGTACAATCAGTCGACTCATTAGGAGAACGCAAGAAAATTTAAAATGCATATCCGTTGTAGTTACTCATGACATGCAATCCGCTTTTTATATTGGGGATCGCATAGCATTGCTTGATCAAGGAAAATTTATAGAGGTTTCTCCAATGGAGGAATTCCGTCGTTCTAAAAATATAAAAGTGCAACAATTCATACATGGTGTAGCGAGTGAAGAAGAAATGCGCAAAATTTTAAATCAAGAGAAAAGAGGCAATTGATATTATGTGGAAAACAGAGACTAAGGTAGGGTTATTCACTCTTATAGGGGCTATATTATTCCTATATGTAACTCTATTTTTAAGTCATATTCAAATATTTGCTCCACCAGAATATACAGTAGTGGGGAAATTTAACTCGGTTACGGGGCTAAAAAAAGGTAATACCGTGCGATATTCAGGTGTACCAGTAGGAAAAGTAGACGGAATAACAGTTGGAGAAAATGGCGTTACGGTAACCATGGATATCGATAAATCTGTAGAGATTCCATCTGACTCCAAATTTGCCTTACAAACCGATGGACTACTAGGTGAGCGTTATGTATCGATTACGCCGGGAACCGATAAAACAATGCTGACAAATGGTTCTTATGTCGAAGGACAAAGTGCTAATGAAGTGGATGCGACGGTTACGCAAGTTAATAAAGTTTTACAAAAAGCGGATTTGTTACTCGATTCTATTAATAATGTAGTGGCGGATGAATCGGTACAAAGAGCCATGAAATCGAGCATCCGTAATACAGATGAGCTAACAGCTAACATGGCGAATTTAACATCTCAGATGAACGCGATGTTGGTGCATAATCAACGAAATATTAATGAAATTGCCCACAATATGGCTGTTGTCAGTCAAAATATGACAGATATTACAGATCAACTCAATAAATCTTTAGAAAACATAGATGGCGATGGGAAATCTTCAGAGAATATTCGAGATATACTGCAAAACTTGAAAGATTCTACAGCCGCATTAAATGCAATGGCTCAAACTTTAGAAGGCGTTGTAACAGATAAACAAACAGCAGAAGATATAAAAGCAACGATTCATAATACAGCGGAAATTAGTGGTGTAGTTACTAAAGTGATTGGTGGAAATGGATTAGGAATTCATGGGAATGGAACAGCAGAGATGCTTTATACCTCAAATGGAAATAACAAATATAATCCAAACTTAGACTATACCATTACGACTAAAGACAAAGTTTTTTCTGTAGGCTCTCATTATATTGGAAATGGCACAAAAACTGACTTACATGTGGGGAAAATTATTGGAGGAAAAACAGCGATTTCAACAGGAATGTATGATAGTAAATTCGGTATAGGATTAGATTTAGGGTTACCAAAACATCGTTTCGGGCTAAGCGCAGCCTTTATGAATTTTAATGATCCTCAATACCGCTTGCGAGCGAAGATGAAAGTATCTGATACTTTTGGTTTTGTTGGACAATGGGTTCGCCCGTATTCGGCTTCACATAGCGGAAATTACTATGGTGTTCAATACAATTTTTAAGATAACGATAAAGGAGTATATCCATGAATAAACGACTTTTACCATTGGCAATAGCACTTGCAATTTCAAGTGTAACAGTAGCAGTAAATGCAGAAGCAAAATCCTCTTTTGATACAAAAGTGGACTCTTTAGTACAACATGCAGTAGCTTCACAAGTAGTATCCCAAGAAGATGCGGCAGCAGTAGTTACGTTAGATTTAGAAACAACTATACAGCAAGCTTTAGAAAAGAATTATGATGTACAAGTAGCACGCGCTCAGTATGAAGCGGCGAAAGCTGTTGTTGGACAAGCGGGAGCAGCCAAAAATCCTAAATTTAATATTTCGGGACAATCAGAACGTTCTGGTGGAAAAGTTAAAGTAGTGACTCCATTTGGTACAGAAAAAGTTGATTTACCGGGAACTCCGAAAAATGCTACAGGTGTTAAGGTAGGAATATCCTTGCCAATCTATACAGGGGGACTTGCTTCAGGATCTCTTGAAATGGCTCGTTTCGGTGAAGAAGTGGCAGCAGCGAAGCTTTTAGAAGTAGAAGAAAATGTAAAATTAAAAGCTGCCACCGCGTATTTCAACGTATTGAAAGCAAGAAATATGGCAAAGGTAGCAGATGAGGCTGTTGATGATTTAAATCGACATTTAACAACGGTAAACTTGCAGTACAAAGTGGGGGTTGCTGCAAAATCTGATGTATTAGCAACAAAAGTAGTGTTAGCGAATAGTCAAACTAGTCAAATTCAAGCGCATAATGCAGTGAGTTTATCACAAGCCGCATTGGCTCAGTTATTGACACTTCCTGTAAATACAAAGATAGAAATCAAAGATAAAGACTTTGCATATGTTGAACATGATATTACATTAGATTCCGCAACAGATTATGCATTACTACATCGCCCAGAGTTAAAACAAGCCGTTTTAGGTGAAGCAGCAGCTAAAGCTGGTATTAAAGTGGCAAGAGCGGGTGATAAACCAATGATTCAAGTTACAGCTTCCGATTCATGGGGCCATCAATCACCTGAGCCAGAAGCGCAAAATCCATTCGTTCGCCCTACAGGTACGGCAACGAATTGGGCTGTAGGTGTTCAGGCATCTTGGAACTTATGGGATGGTGGTACAACGGCCAATAAAATAAAAGAAGCAATCGCTAAAGAGAAAAGTGCTGCCGCGACAAAATCGAATGCTATTACAGGTATTCAATTAGAAGTTCGTCAAGCCTATTTAAATCTTAAAGAAGCAGAAGGAACTATTCATAGTTCCAAGGTTGCTGTAGAACAAGGGGAAGAAAATTTCCGTATTGCATCTCTTCGTTATGGCGCTGGGGTAGGTACAAACTTAGATGTACTTGATGCGGAATTAAATTTAAATAAAGCACGTACAAATCATATTAGTGCACTTTATAACTACAATGTGAACACAGCGACATTGGAAAAAACAATGGCAACACCAGTAAATATTGCTATTGGAAAAGGCTTACAAGAAGCAGACGCTAAACAATCTAAAGAGGAAATGGCTAAGCTCGTAGCGGAAGAACAAACTGGAAAATAAGTAACGATTAGAAGACTGAGTAGAGGACGATACACTGTATGAACAAGAAGAAAACAGCCATAATAGCGGGTGCTGTAGCTGCTGGATTAGCAATTACAACACCTTATATGGCGCAGCCACTCATTGATGAGTATGCAACGCCAATCGTACAGCAAAAATTACATAGTGTAGTCAATGGACAGGTATCTTACTCTTCTTTGGCGATGACATGGAATGGGAATATAGCGGCAGAAGGGTTGACGGTAAAGAATGCGAATTCCCAACTGGTGGCTCATGTAGACAAAGTTACTATTGACGTATCTTATCTAAAACTTATCGGCCTTTTATTAGGAAAGGGTGAACCAGAAAATGTTGTTGCTGGAGTGATTATTGATAAACCAGAGCTCTACTTGCAAGAAAATGAAAAGGGGCAATGGAATATTTCTAATCTCATAAAAGAAAATAAAGAGAAGAGTAATTCCGTCTATAAAGGATATATCGTACTTCAAAAAGGGAAATTACATGCGGCAGCAAAAAATCAACATGCTCTAGATATAACAAATATTCAGAGTAAAATTGATTTCTCGTCAAATCCGTCCGTAGATATAGTGGCATCTTTTCATCAGGGAGAAGATGTCTATCGTATAGTGGGACAGTATAACTTGGATACCGAGGATGGGCATGCTAAAATTCATTCAGATAAAGTAGAATTAGGTGCATTTAGTCCATATATACCAGAATCTTCAGGAATTCAGTTGCGCGACGGTACAATGCACCAGTTAGATATTTCGCTTGCTAAAAAAGACCAACAAATCATACTCGACGGACAACTGGATTTAGAAAATCTAGATGTAACATATAAAAATTACTCCGTTAAAAATGCAAAGGCGAAATTAAAATTTAAAGAGGGCACTCTATTTATTACAAAAGGAGAAGGTCTTTTAAATGATCAAGAGATTCACATTAGTGGATCTATTGGGATGACGGAGAAAAGAAAAGAATTAGCTCTAGAGTTAGAGTCTAATTCTTTTGCCACTAAAGCACTTCCATTTCATCTACCTATAGAAGCTGATGTACGAGGACGTATATCTGTGGATGGTACAAGAGACAATTTTGTAATACATGGTCATCTGTTAGGTACTAATGTGCAGTATGATGGAAAGGCGATCCCTACTATTGAAACTGATATTCAGTACAAAGGTGATATGGTATATTTTGACCATGTTGATATCGGAAAAGAAGAAATTCTTGGGCAAGGCGAATATGATATTTCTACTAAAGAATTTTCCATAGAGGCACAGTTAGAGGGAGCTAATATGACATATGTAGGAAATGTCATAGGGACCTCTCTCGGTGGAACATTATGGGGAAATATCCGAGTAAAAGGAAATACAGAACAATTACAAAGTATACAAGCAGAAGTTGTAGGAACAGATATCTCCTATGAGGGAATCCTAGCAGATTCTATACAGGGAAGTCTTTACTTTGATGGGAAGACATGGGCGATACCGTACATTACAGGAACAATGGCGAATGGTTCTTTTGCGATTACTGGTACCGCTTCATCAGAACAAATGAATATGACCATGACCGGGGATTCAATTGCACTATCTAATTTTCAATCCTATATACCTGTTTCGGCGAAAGGAAATGTGACATTTGCGGCAGAAATACTAGGAACAATGTCCAATCCGGATATTTCCTTTGATTTTGGTGGTGGAAAAGGTGTGATTCGAGGATATACATACTACGATGCTGTTGGTAATGGCCGATATACAAATGGGAAAGTGTATCTTGAAGAAGCTTCTTTTTATGCTGCAGATGGTCGCTATGATGTAGCGGGAGAAATAGACTTGTTGGGGAATCGCTCCTTAAATATGAACGTACATATGGATCATGTGCGTCTTGAAGATCTTATTAAACCGCTAGCTGATATCTCCATTTCAGGATGGATATCGAATGATACGAAAATTACAGGCACGTTAGAGAATCCTATCATTGAAGGTAAAATGACAATAATGGATGGTGCAATATATGGTGAATTGATCCAAAACGGTGAGGCTTCATACATATATGATGATAAAGGTTTGTTGGTTAAACAAGCCTATGTTTCCACCTATGGAGCAAACATATCTGGCTCTGGAAGTATGACAAAAGAAGGGGATCTAAACTTTATAATAGATGGAGATAATATTTCACCAGGAAGATTTTTGTCATTGTCCAATATTGCAATTGATGGTAATGCGTCCTTGAGTGGAAACTTAAAAGGGACAATCCATAATCCTATATTTAATGGAAGTCTTTCCTCTCAAGAGATGTCAATTAATGGTGAATCCATTCGAAATATTAGTGGACAGGTGTATTATGATCCAACCGTCATAAATTTCCGCAATATTCACTTTACACAACATGGAGGAGACTATACATTATCGGGAGGCTATCGTTTTGCTAGTGACGAAATTTTTGGTAGTGCGAATGCAAAAAATGGAAATGTTGGCAAATTATTAAAACTTGCTAAAATTCCGTTATATGATGTTACCGGTGATTTGCAAGGTACTATTGAAGTGCATGGAACAACAAAAAATCCAGATATTGCAGTTAATGGTACAGTATACGATACCACCATAATGGGGAAAAATATGGGGACATCCAATATAGATGTTGGATTTGAAAAAGATACCTTCACGATTCGTAAACTGAGAGTCCCTATAGAGTCAGGCTTCATTGTAATGCAAGGAAATGCTGATTTTGGAGGTCAAGCAGATATAGAAATTGCATCGAAAGATGTACCAATTACATATCTTTTGGCGATGGCTGGTGTTGATATTCCAGTATCAGGGATTTTGAATGGTATTATTAAAGTTACGGGGAATACGAAAGCGCCAACAATGCAGCTTTCTTCTAATATCGCAAAACTAACCTATAATGACACAACTTTAGATAATGTCTATTTATTGGCAACATCTAAAGATGGCATTATTAATATAAATCAGCTCCTAGCAGAAAAGGCGAATAATCGTGCAAAAATGAGCGGTATTATACCATTCAAAGCGTTATATAAAGGAGCTGTGGCCGGTAAAGACACTTCTATTAAATTAGAACTCGATTTGCAAAACGCTGATTTATCCGCAATTCCTTTATTCCTACCAATGGTTGAAAAAGGAGAAGGAAAAGTTAAGGGTAAGCTTGAATTTACAGGTGTAGCGGGAGATATTTCTGTGAATGGAGATATCTCTACGAAAAATGGAACACTGTGGATAAAAGATGTTGCAGAGCCAGTACAAAATGTCGATACATTATTGCATTTTGCTGGACATAAAGCAGAATTTAATGGTGATGCGACTATGGGAGGCGGACAAATTTCTTTAGATGGGGAAGCCAATTGGACGAATAACACTTTTGATAATTATTACTTAAAAGGATATTCGAAAGATGTAACGATAACGAGTCCTTATTTTAAAGGTCCGCTTCAAGGGAATATTTTCTTGAAAAAAGGAAATAATGGACCGGTATTAGGTGGCTATTTAAATCTTAATCGTACGATGATGATTGTGCCGATTAGTTTTGAAACAACCGAATCTAATTTAGATATAGGGCTAGATTTTACAATTGAAGCTACTGAAAATGCTAGACTATACAACAGTTTGCTATATGATTTAAATGTACAAGGGGAAGCTCATTTCGGAGGAACAACCATGCATCCTGATGCGGAGGGACGATTCTCCGTAACACAAGGGACCTTGAAGTATTTAAATAACCAATTTAAAGTAACTGATGGTGTCGCAGAATTTAACCAAACAGATAGCTTCCTGCCATCGTTGACACTAAAGGCTGAAACAACAGTAGATACATATACGATAAAATTCGGTTTAGAAGGCCCATTATCTCATATGACGTTACATTTATCATCAAGTCCGGCTCTATCAGAGCAACAGATCATCGCTCTTTTAACGGTTAGAAAATTATCTCTAAACGATGATGGCGTTGAAAAAAATGCGATTAACTCTTTAGTCACAACAGGATTACAAATGGTTCTTCTCGGTGATGTAGAAAACAGCTTAAAAGAGTATTTAGCATTAGATGAATTTAAAGTAACTCAAAGTTATTTGGATCCATTCGCTAAAAAATTAGCACGCAAAGATAATGGAGATCAACTTTACTATTATTCCTTATCTATTGGGAAAGAGCTATTCAAAGACTTTATGGTCACTTTTGGTACTGGCTTGAACTATAATCTAAGTAGATTTGGTATGTCTTATCAATTGTCTAAACATGTGGGTATTGATACGTGGTTTACAACGGATCATAACTCTTATGTGGGGCTACAGTATAAATATAGATTTTAATATAGGCATAAATACAGTGTCGAAAGGGTTTTACTAAAACTTAATAAATAGAATAAGGATTTTTAAGTACAGTTATGGTATAATCAAAACTATGATACGCAACATAAGGCGATATCTAAGTCATCAAAATGACGTGAACTTTGAAATCGATGAAATATTTTATCGTAACAAGGAGGAAATACATGAAGAAAAATTATAAGCAGTTAGTGCTAGCTACAGTGATTGCCGCATCTATGACAAGCGGTATTTCAGCAAATGATACTGTGGCACAAGCTTTAGAAAACGCAAATTGGTCATCAATGGCAGCTAGTGTGAACACAGCTGGCTTACAAGGAAGCGTAGATTCTAATGCAGAAAAAATTGCGAAAGTAGAGGGCATGCCTGTAACAGAAGACACTACTTTTACGCCAGCTGCTGTACCCGCACAATATGTAACGAGCATGACAGAGGAATCTTTAAAACCATATATTGGGAAAAAAGTAACTTCTATCACAGTGGACAATGTGCCAGAAAAAGATAGAGAACGTGTAATGGCCTTGTTAGATACTAAAGTAGGCGATGAAGTTTCGTTGCAAAATATCGCTTTAGATGTTGCAGCGTTAGGGAATCTAGGTGTATTTGCTGAAGTAAATCCTACATTTAAAGAAGTGCCAGAAGGAGTTCAATTATCTTTTGAACTCGTAGCTAATCCAGTAGTTCGTGGTGTTGTTGTTGAAGGAAATACAATTTATCCACAACAAGATTTACTCCGCTATTTAGATGTTCCAGTAGGAGAAGTCTTGAACACTGTTACCGTGGGCCAACGAATTCAAGGCGTTGATATGGCCTTAAATCGCGATGGCTATATGCTTGCGCATGTAACAGGAGTAGATATGAGCCCTGAAGGGATATTACATATCTATATGATGGAAGGCATCGTGCAAGATATTGAAGTACAAGGGAATACAAAAACAAAATCCCGTGTAATTACTCGTGAAATGTTACAAGGTATAGGAAAACCATTAAATAAATTCTTGGTACGTCGTTCCTTACAAAGAATCTATAACCTTGGTTTCTTCTCTGATGTAAATATGCGTATTTTACCAGGTAAAGATGATAATCATGTTATCTTAGCGATAGATGTTATCGAACAAAAAACGGGTGTAATTACCGTTGGTGCAGGTTACTCCGAATCTAATGGTTTCTCCGGTATTTTTGAAGTAGGTGAAAACAACTTACGTGGTACTGGCGATAAAGTGAACTTACATTGGGAGTTTGGCGGTAAAGCTTCCGGTCCAAATTATTCTGTGTCTTATACACGTCCATGGATCGATAATAAAGCGACATCTTTAAGTGGAACGTTCTTCCATAGAACTGCACAATATACAGATTACAATGAAAAAGGGGAATCCTTCTCCACATACGATAAAAAATCTCAAGGTGTTTCGTTAACTCTTGGTAGACAAACAGGCTTATTTACACGTGATTATCTTACAGCAGAAACACGTGATGATAAATGGTTAGTGCCAGGCGATGGTGGCGATGCTGGTGATTATTCTGGTGCAATCTATGACAGAGGTCCATTCGGTCCAGGTGGTAAATGGTCAGACTATCGTTCCAATAACTTTGGTACGACAAATAGCTTGACGTTCCAACGCGTGTTTGACTCTCGTGATAATATCTATGAACCAACAGCTGGTCATCGTTACTTCACAAGTATTCAATGGGCTGGACATGGTTTAGGCGGTGATTTTAACTTCTATAAAATCTCTGCAGAAGCTCGTACTTATAAAGATTTAGGGCATAATCACGTATTAGCATTCCGTTTAGGCGGCGGTTATATTAGCGGTACAGCTGGCTATAGCCAATTATTTGCTATAGGTGGTTCTAATACACTTCGTGGGTATGAAGATAATCAGTTCCGTGGTAAAAAATTCTACAACGGTACTGTAGAATATCGTGTTCCACTCTTCAAAAAAGTTACAGGTGTAGTATTCGTTGATGTTGGCGATGCTTGGGATGCTCCAGAAGTACCATGGTATAAAGGTACGAAACGTTTTAACGTCGGCTATGGCCCAGGTTTACGTATTCAAACACCTATCGGACCAGTTCGTTTAGATTATGGCTACGGTAGAGATGGTGGTAAGTTTACGTTTGCCTTTGGTGGTCAATTCTAATCTTGTGGTACAAAGGATAAAAGGAAATAGAAAGGCACTATCTCTTTTAGGGGTAGTGCCTATTCGACCGTATTAAATCTCTTTTAAATAGAGTAGTAAGAAAGCAGGTAAATCTATTATGATGCGTTTATTAGCAAATAAAAAAAATGTAAAGATTACATCCGTTATTGTTGCGGCTATTTTTGTCATTGGTGTTGGCGGATTGGCCTTTATGCAAATGAGCAACACAGCAATGAGTGCCCCTACTAGTGAAATTGGTGTAGTTGATACAGCAAAAGTAATTCAAGGTAATATGCAACTTGTTCAAAATGCAACAAATGAAATGAATGCATATAGCAAATCCTTGCAAGAAAAATTTGAAAAAGAATCCCAAAATATGGATGATCAACAAAAACAAAAGCTTATCATTCAATTACAACAAGATTTACAAAATAAACAAATGGAAATCCAAAAAAATATGGATGATGAGTTGAAAAAAGCAACGGCTGCGGTAGCAGAAGCCAAAGGATTAACGGCAGTATTGACACAGGATGCAGTTCTTTATGGCGGCGTTGATATCACTCCATTGGTAACTAAAAAATTAGCAAAAGAAGAAGCGAAATCAGAAAAGAAATAATAGTTTTCGTGTTAAAAGCCTACAATAAGGAGAGTAAGTATGGACAGAAGAAAGCGATATGCTGTGGTAATCCTTGCGATTATAGCTATATTAATTGCTAGCTTTCTTGTATATCGCGACCATATGGCGACGACACCGCGATATGGTGTCGTTCAAATGGAAACGGTGATACAAGCAAATCCACATTATAAATCCTATGAAGAGGCACTGCAACGATATGAAGACATGAAAAAGCAGTACCATCAAGAAGAGGCAAATAACAATGAAAAAGATCGATACTATCAAATGCTATCTGCAAAATCTATGGACGATGAAGGCCTAAGACTAACCTTGCAACGTATTTACGAAGCAAAAATGAATTTACGACGGATTCAACTTAATGGAGAATTAGAAAGGGAATACCGCAAACTGATAGCTCAGTACAGTAAGGAAATGCCCCCACAAAAAAAAGTGAATTTAGAAATAGTGAATTTACAGTTAGAACTTGAGTCTTTGGGAATTTATACCGCAGAAGAAAAGAAGGAAAAAGAAGACAAACTACATCAGTTATTAGTTAAATCAGATCCTTCGTTAGCAGCTAATAACGAGTGGCTCATTCAAAAAGTGGAGAAAGCGATGATTCCAAAACAAAAAGCAGCCAAAGAACAATTGCGCCAATATGAAGAAATGCTAATTGCAGAGCTTCGGGAAAAAGGAATCGATCGAGACAGTTTAATAATGGCGACGGCGCAGAGCAATTCATCCGAAGCCAAAGCTATGATATGGAATAAGACATGGCAAATTAAGCTAGAAGCCCAAAAGTTAATTGTAGAGCGAGCATATGCAAAGATAGTTTCGGATATTCGAGAAAAAGTGGCTGAAATAGCAAAACAAGAGAACTTATCTATTGTCATTACGAAATGTGAATATGGTAGAGGAGCTATCGATATTACACAAAGGGTAATAGATTCGTATCGATAAGGAGTGAATGATAATAATGAAAAAATGGACAAAGCAAATAGCATTGGCTTTGACACTAGTTTTAGGTACAGGACTAATGGCTGGATGTGGCTCTAGTGAAAAAATTGGCTATGTAGATGTAACAAAAATCCAATTAGAAAGTGTAAAATCAAAACAAATCCAAGAAATGATTGCAACAAGACAAGCAGAAGTTGTAAAAAAATTACAAAATGATCAAAAAACAAAATCACCAGAAGAATTCGCAAAAGAAGTACAACAAACACAAAATGAAATGCAAGTATTTCAACAAGCGATGATTCGAGAATTGCGTAATGCTATGGATGCTACGGCGGCAGATGTAGCTAGATCAAAAGGGTTATCAATTGTTGTTGATTCACAAGCTATTCCAACTGGTGGTGAAGATATCACCAAAGAAGTTTTAGAAAAAATGAATGAAACAGCTAATAAAGATGCTGAAGCTAAAGCGAAAGCACAAAAAACAATAGAAAAAGCTGCAAAAGAAACAGATAAAAAGTAATATCTAAAAGAGGGAAAGTAAGGAGGGAAGCTGTGCGTTATACAGTTAAAGAAATAGCAGAATTAATTAATGGCACTGTAATCGGCGATGAATCTGTTGAAATTACAGAAACAACAAGTTTAGATAAAGCGCAACAAGAAGAAATTACTTTTGCCGTTGGCGACTATGTAAACTATTTAGAACAAGCACATGCTGGTGCCGTTATAGTAGAACAAGAAGTACAAGCGCCTATGCCAATTATTGTCGTAGATAATGCAAAAGTTGCTTTTACGAAAGTGCTAGAATTATTTCATCCTTCCGTTACTTTACCTAAAGGTATTCATGAAACTGTTATTCTAGGGAAAAATATTACAATTGGAGAAAACGTTACTATAGCGCCATATACTGTAATTTATGATAATGCAGTAATCGGTGATAATGTTGTCATTTACCCTAATTGTTATATCGGCCATAATGTACAAATTGGCGAAGATAGTGTATTATATCCTTCAGTAGTCATTCACCAAAATTGTAAAATTGGCAAACGTGTGATATTACGTGCCAATGCGATTATTGGTGGAGAGGGTTTTGGTTTTGCGACGGAGAATGGTAAGCATACACATATACCTCAAGTGGGCAATGTTATCCTAGAAGATGATGTTGAAGTAGGATCTTGTTCTACGATTGATAATGCAACAATGGGTTCAACAAGAATTCGCCGTGGAACAAAGATTGATAATCTTGTGCACTTGGGGCATAATGTAGAGATAGGGGAAGATTGTTTCCTCTGTGCTCAGGTAGGAATTGCAGGTAGTACTAAATGCGGAAATCATTGTATTTTTGCAGGGCAAGTAGGATCGACAGGACATATTACTATTGGGGATAATTGTACTTTTGCCGGTCGTACAGGTATTACAGGGCATGTACCATCTGATGGACAATATGCAGGTTTCCCTATGCGGCCACATAAAGAATGGTTAAAAGGGGAAGTATATAATTCTAAACTACCTGAACTCGTTAAACGTATCAAAGCGTTAGAGAAAGAACTAAAACGTATACAAGAAGAACTATAAAAGGAGAAAATATGGAAAGACACCAACAAACCATTGGGCGTCCCATAGAATATTGCGGAGCAGGATTGCATAGCGGTATACCTGTAAAAATGGTGATGAAACCAGCGCCGGAAAATACAGGAGTTGTATTTGTACGTACCGATATTGAAGGGCATCCTTCGGTAAAAGCAACAATTGAAAACGTAACAAAAACTATGCGCGCTACAACTTTGGAAGATGGCGAAGCAAAGGTATTTACAGTGGAACATGTTTTATCAGCACTATATGCTATGCATGTTGATAACTGTATTATAGAAATGGACTCAGCAGAACCGCCTGTAGGGGATGGCTCTGGATTTGTGTTTGCCTCTTTGATTGAAGAAGCAGGAATTGTTGCACAAGCGGATCTAGCAAGGGTTCATGTGATTAGAGAATCGCATAGCATCTATGATGAAGATCGCTTTGTCATGATTTTGCCTTATGATGGATTTAGAATTACATTCACTTCGGTGAATCAACATCCGTTATTGGGGACGCAACTAGCTGATTATGAAATAACAAAAGAAACGTATATGCAAGAGATTTCCCGTGCTCGTACAATTGGATTTATGCATGAAATTGAGGCTTTACAAGCTATGGGCCTTGCAAAAGGTGGAAATCTAGAAAATTGTTTAGTGTATGATGACACAACATGTTTATCCATTCCTCGTTTTGACGATGAATTGGTGCGTCATAAAGTATTAGATTTATTGGGTGATATCTCGTTAGTAGGACCACTTAAAGGCCATATTATTGCCGTGAAATCTAGTCATGAATTAAACTCTTTATTAAGTCGAGAAATTATGAAAGAAATGTAGGAGGCTTTATTACATGGTCATGAAAGTTGAAGAAATTATGGAGATATTACCACATCGCTATCCATTTTTATTGGTAGATCGTATCTTGGAGGTAGAGCCAATGAAGAGAGCGGTGGGATATAAAAATGTAACTGCAAATGAAAACTTTTTCCAAGGTCACTTTCCTGGAAAACCAGTGATGCCAGGTGTGTTAATTACGGAAGCCATGGCACAAGTTGGCGGTATTTGTTTATTATGTACCGAGGAAAATAAAGGATTAATTCCTATGTTTACGGGGATCGATAATGTACGATTCCGTGTACCAGTAGTTCCTGGCGATCAACTAAAAATGGTGGCTGAAATTGTACGTATTAAAGGCTCTATGGGTAAAGTTCATGCCGAAGCTTTTGTTGATGATAAAATGGTAGCGAGTGGAGATTATATGTTTGCTCTTATGCCAAAAGAATAATTTTGAGGGTAGTGTGTGTAATTTAGAAGGAGTACGTCCATGATTTTAGTAGGTATGGAGAATTCCAAAGAAAATATCCATCCAACGGCAGTCGTACATCCAAAAGCCCAACTTGGTGAAGGCGTACGAGTGGGCCCAGGAGCGGTTATCGGTGAAAATGTTACCATAGGAGATCATACGCAGGTTGGTGCTAATGCAGTAATTGGCGGATGGACAACTATTGGCAAAAATAATAGAATCTATCCATCTGTTTCTATCGGTTTAGAGCCACAGGACTTGAAATTCAAAGGAGAACGTAGTTACGTTATTATTGGGGATAATAATGAATTTCGTGAATTTGTAACTGTGAGTCGAGCTACAGGTGAAGGCGAAGAAACTAGAATTGGAAGTAATTGCTTATTTCAAGCATGTACTCATGTTGCCCATAATTGCGTGGTTGGTAGTAATGTTATTATGAGTAATTGCGCAGGTTTAGCAGGTCATGTAGTAGTAGAAGATCGTGTAGTTATTGGTGGTTTAGCAGGCATACATCAATTTGTAAAAATTGGTCGTAACGCCATGGTTGGCGGCATGTCTAAAGTTGTGCAAGATGTACCACCATTTGTAATTGCCGATGGTCAACCAGCTCGGGTAGTAGGACTGAATACAGTGGGATTATCCCGTGCAGGAGTAGATGAAGCGGGCAAACGTTTGTTAAAAAAAGCGTTCCGTATTCTGTATCGATCTGGTCTTAGCTTGAAAGAGGCCATTGAGGAGATGGAATTACAGTTAGATTCTACAGAACAAGTAGAGCATATGCTACGTTTTTTACGTAATGTTGAACGTGGTATTACTCGTTTGCGTAAAGATTAATAAATAGGTGTGATGAAAGATTTCATCACACCTATTTTTGCTTTTTAAAAAATGTATAAAATATGTTATAATATAAGATGCAAAACTATGTAAAACTATATGCACAAAAAGAGTTTCGTATCTCTTTGAGAATAATGAAAATAGTAAAAAGTACTATTGAAAAAGTATGGGAGGATTATATGTCCAAAGTAGGACTGATTGCCGG